>Ga0187893_10006121_pt1 | contig 20854 bp, 12 predicted proteins | sample MA1701074metaG_FD_139574 | JGI IMG/M metagenome (GOLD analysis project Ga0187893, IMG submission 139574) | White microbial mat communities from a basaltic lava cave in the Kipuka Kanohina Cave System on the Island of Hawaii, USA - MA170107-4 metaG ...
CTAGCGCCCCGGTCTGGTGGGAACAGCGAAGGCCCGAGCTACTCAGATTATTTGAAACCCATATCTACGGGCTCACACCGGGCCAAACGATTCCCGTCCGCCACGAGACGACCTCCGTTGACAAAGATGCCCTGGGTGGAAAAGCCATTCGAAAGGAAGTGTCCATTCATTTCGGCGACCAACAAGACGGGCCGAGGATGGACCTTCTGATCTACGTGCCCAAACAGGCCTCGCATCCGACCCCCGCGTTCCTCGGCTTGAACTTCTTTGGCAATCACGCTATCCACCGCGACCCCGGTGTCACTCTATCGAAATCCTGGATGAGGGAGAATGACGAACTCGGCATCGTGAACCATCATGCGATGGAGAAGTCTCGGGGCGGCATGGCGCACCGCTGGCCGGTGGAGCGAATTCTGGAACGTGGCTACGCCCTGGTAACCGCTTACTATGGTGATCTCGACCCCGACTACGATGACGGATTCCAGAATGGCATCCAGCCGCTCTTTTACAAAAAGGGACAACGCAAGCCTGCGCCCGGAGACTGGGGCTCGATCGGCATGTGGGCCTGGGGACTCAGCCGGGCAATGGACTACCTGGAAACCGATCCCGATGTCGACCGCCGGCGCGTAGCCGTGTTGGGCCACTCGCGCCTGGCCAAGACGGCATTATGGGCTTCCGCGCAGGATCAGCGGTTCGCGATGGTTGTGGCAAACAACTCCGGCTGCATGGGCGCCGCGCTTTCAAAGCGGATCTTTGGCAACACCATAGAAGGGATAACAAACACCTTCCCTTATTGGTTCAGCGACAACCTTAAGAAGTTCAGAGGCATGGAAGAGGAACTGCCGATCGACCAGCACATGTTGTTGGCCCTGGCGGCCCCGAGGCCGATTTACATCACCAGCTCTGAAGAGGATCTCCTGGCGGACCCGCGCGGAGAATTCCTCGGAGCTAGGCACGCCGATCCGGTCTATCGTCTGCTTGGAACGGACGGCTTGGCTGTCTCGGAGATGCCGGCCCTCAACCAACCCGTGCTCAGCCGGATCGGATACCACATACGACCCGGCAAGCACGACGTCACCCTCTACGACTGGGAGCGTTTCATGGACTTCGCAAACCGTCACATACCGCCGCCGGTACGGGAGAATGGCCGGAAGCGCGATCTCTACGAAATCAAGCTGCGCGGCGACGATTCAGTGATGAATCCTTTCGACACCGCCGCGACGGTGAAGTTCATTCCGCCGTCGGGTGAGTTGAACGCCAAGACGGTTGACGCGTTCTACGACGGCGGCCAGATGGATCGCCCGCGCTTACGTGAGTGAGAGCGGAGAATGGTAGCCTCCTCCACCATGGACAAATCGATCAATGGCCGCCGTGGAAGCTTCCCGGCGAACGGATCCGCCCTCCGCGGCCGGCTTCTGACGCATTCCAGGACCCCGCGGCAGCGGATGACGGAAGACGGGCGCTGGTTCCTGAATCTCAACGACGCGGCTTACTCCTTTTCTCCGGAGCGACTGTCACGGCGAAACCATTACGGATGCCGATGTCGCCGGGTACGTTTCGAAAGCTGTTGTGCGCGGGATCACGTCGTTTCGCGCCACTGCGGGCTTCGACGTTCTGCGAAGTCAGATCGAATGGAAAGGAGCGATCCTGATGGACAACAGCTTCATGGACAAAGCGCGATCCCGGTTTCGGCTCGTCGAGGACTTTCAACGCGTCGACCAGCGCCTGAGATGGCTGCTGGACAACTATCCCGAGATCTATGTGCAGTTGATTCCCCGCGCGTCGCGCTACGGCACAGACGACGGCTACTGGGCCAAACTGACGCCGGAAGAGCGCAATCGCGTTTTGCGCTACATGATCGCGCGCTTCGCCGCCTGGCCGCAGATCTTCTGGCTGGTGACCAATGACGCGCCCTTTGGCGTCAAGGACCGGAGCTGACCTCGTTTTGCGTCTTGTCCGTGAGAGGTGAGTTGGCCATGGTACAGATCACATTGTTCGTGAGAACACCGGATTTCCAGGAGCGCGAGGGCCTGCCCATTTCGCTGGCGACGTTCCCCTCGGGTCCGCTCGATGAAAGTGTGGCGCTGGCGAAAAAACTCGGATACGACGGAATCGAGATTCTCGCGGGTGATCCGGAAACGATCGATGCCGGGCATGTGGCGCAGGTACTGGCGAGGCACGGCATGACGATCTCGGCCATCAATACCGGCGGGATGAACTACATGTTCGACATCTCGCTGGTGAACGCCGATCCAAGAAAGGAGGAGCTGGCGTTTCGAAAGCTTCAGGCCGCCATTAGGACCGCAGGCCGCCTTGGCTGTTTGACCCAGGTCGGAATCGCCCGCGGCAACGCGGTAAAGGGACGGCCCATCGCCTGGTTTCGAGACCGTCTGGTTGACGTCCTGCGAGCCGCCTGCGATTATGCAGCGTTTTGCCGTGCCTCTATCGTTCTCGAACCGACGAACCGGTTTGAACACGGCACGGTTCATACAATCGATGAGGGAATTCGAATTATCGAACGAGTAGCGAAGCCGAACCTCGGACTGCTGATCGATACCTATCATGCATACATTGAGGAAGATGATATCTACGCGGGCATCGAACGGGCCAGAGACCACGTCCGGTATTTTCACTTGCACGATTCGGATCGTGGGCCCGCGGGAGTAAGCAACGGCGTGATCGATTTCGACAAGATCTTCCGAATCCTGAACGACATGAGGTATTCAGGAAACTTGGCCGACGGGCTCCTCACCATGGAGTTGCCCGAAGATCGGGTAAAACGATCGGCATTCTACCTGCGCGAAAGGATCACCCGATACGGACTCTAAGAGCGTTAGCATCTCGCCTCGAATTCGTTTCCTCCGGATCGAAACGCTCGTCTCCAAATGTTTTCCCCTCTTTTCTCATACAATCCACCCTTTTTGCAGTCTTAGTAGTGAACAGGAAAGATTTGGTTGTTGGCGAGGGGCCGAGCGAGTTTCTTGGTCGAGGTTCCCGGAGTCACTTGTGAACGAGAAGCACAGCGCGAGCGGAGAACTCTGTTTCGAGCATGAGTTGCTACTCACCATGCGAAGCGCCTCCAGCGTAAGGCGAAAGGTGACGGCAACCTTTGAGCTCTTGCGGGATCCCGTTCATCGCTATTTGTACAGGGTTCTCGGGGATGCCGAAGAAGCCGAGGATTTGACCCAGGAAGCCTTTCTGCGACTTTACAGTCACCTGGAGAAGGGCCGGGCGGTGGCGAATGTTCGTGCTTGGATTTTCCAGGTGGCGCACAACCTAGCGTTCGACCAACAGAGAAGCAAGAGTCGCGAGCCTTGGAGGTCGGAGGCTTTGGAGCAGCATCAAGACCCCGCACCCGACGCCGAAGAAAGACTGATGGAGCAGGAAAGACGTGCCAGGCTCCAATCGGCTTTGGGGCGGTTGTCACCGCAGGAAAAGGAATGCTTGGAACTGAGGGCGGAGGGACTGACCTATCGAGAGATAGCCGGCATCATGGGGATGCGCCTACCCACCTTGGTTTCGTTTCTGGGCAGAGTCACTAAGAAAATCATACGAGAAACTCATGATTAGCTTTTTCTACAAGCGTTTGTTCCGCCTATCGTGGCATCCCTCTCACGAGGAACTGCTCCAGTATCTGGACGGGCAGACGTCTGCCAGAACTGAGGCGGCGATAAGGACTCATCTCAAAGGTTGCTGGTCCTGCCGGCTGCAACAAGAGAAGGTGGAACGCTTGATTTCCGACTTCATGGAGGAGCGGAATAGTTCCGTACCCAAATTCACCTCCAAAGCGCAGTCGATGTTCGAGGCCAGATTGGACCGACTGGACTCCGAAAGTAGAGAACCATCGCTCTGGTTTCGTCTCTTCGAGTCTCAGGAGCCACCCGCTTTTCTGCCTCGCTTATCGCTAAGGCTCACGCTGGGATTGGTCACTTCTTTACTCATGCTCTTGTTCTTGATTCGACTGAGTTCGGTTCCTCCAGTCTCTGCCAAGGAGATTTTGCAATATGCGGAAAAGGCTGTGGCTGAAAGAATTCGTCAGGTTCCCGAGCCAGTCATCTACCAACAGCTTCAAGTGTATTCCTATTATTCCGGATCCGCGCCGCGGAACTTCGTGACCTGGGAAACCTGGACTGACGGCAAAGGCAAGCGATTGAGGCAGCGTGTCAAGGATGCCGGCGGGCCGCGATTTCTTCCTTTGGAAGCACCCCGGCCTGCCTCCCTCGGGGACGGCCAATCAGCCCCCAAGTTGCCCCGCGTACTAGCTGAACTCGAGCAGATTCTGCAGGTGAATCGAATGGACGTACAGCGCCCTCTCTCATCTGCGGCCTATGAGACCTGGCGAAGCTCGATTCAACCTCGCTCCGAAGAGGTCATTGAAACCAAGTTCCCCGGCGCGGATAAGGCTCTCACGATTAAAACCAACGCAGCGGAGCCGTTTGCTGCGAATTCTATTGTCGAAGCCGAGTTTACCGTTCGTATCGGGGACTGGCATCCGCTGAAGCAGCGCTTTGGCGTTCGGAGAGAAAACGGAATCCAAAACTTCGAGTTGACCGAGACTGCCTTTCAGGTTCTGGCTCTGAGTACGCTTCCTAACACGATTTTCGCCGACCGACTCCCGCCCACTCCGCCGGGAGTTGTCCCGACTGCTTCCATTACGCCTGCATCCATTACGCCTCCCTCCCACGCGCCCAGCCACCTCGAGTTAGTGGCGGCAGAAATCGAAGCACACTATGCACTCCACCGCGTGAAGGCTTGTCTCGGCGAGCCCATCGAAGTCGTCGGGCACGCTTCCGGCATCAGGGTTGGCGGGCTGGCAAAAACGGAAGCGCGCAAGACGGAATTGCTGGAGGCCTTGCAGCATGTGCCTTGGGTTGTGATGGAAATCCAGACCATCGACGAAGCCATGAAAGTGAGTTCCTTGTCATCCAAGATCGAGAGTAATGCCGAGGGAAAAAGCACTGACGCTCCATCCGGCGAAACTTTCAGCGTCGAAATCAGGCAGCGCAGGCTTGCCTTTGAAAAACAGCTCGAAAGTTACTTCGCGAGCAGCGCTCGTTTCGTGGAGTTTTCGAAGGAAGTTGTTTCCCTTTCTCGCGCGGCATTGTTCGAGGCCTGGGCCTTGCGGCATCTGGCTGAAGGATACGGTCAATACAAAGTTGAAGATCTGCGGTCCTCTTCTCGGTGGTTGCTGGAAACTATGCTGCGGGAACATATCCAGGAGATGACCCAACAGGTGGCAGGCTTGCGCGCCTCACTGGGACCTGTTTTATCTTCGATGGGCATTGATGAGATAGAGGAGCCGGCCTTATCGGTTGCGCTGGGCGGGAGAGAGGCAGCCTGGAGCTCTCGTTGTCTGACGCTGTTCTACCAGATAAAGCAGATGAGCGACCTGGTTCACGGACTCTTCGCGAGTGCAAGCCTGACCGTTAGCCCTGCGGACGCAGCTCGCCAGCTTTCGTCCGCATTGCCTCAGTTGGAAAGCGGATTTCATCTCCTAGAGGGAGAAATCGCCTCGGAAGTCTCAGTTCAGCAGTTAAATTCAGGAGCAACAAAATGAAATATCCATTCGTTTCACGAATGATGGGACTCACGCTTTTCGTGCTTGCGTGCTCATCTATTTCGCTGGCTCAGACCGCTCAGATCACCGGGAGAATCACAGATAGCAGCGGTGCGGTCATTCGCGGGGCTAACATTACCGTGACTCAGGTGGACAAGGGAGTCAAAAGAGACGCCACCTCCAGTGAGGAGGGCTATTATACGGTTCCACTGCTGCAACCAGGGACCTATGAGGTTACGACTGAAACGGCCGGTTTCAAGCCGGTCACCCGCTCCGGGATTACTCTCCGCGTGGAGCAGGTCGCCAGGATCGATTTCACTCTCGAGGTCGGAGGAGTCCAAGAGAAAGTGACCGTGACCGGCGAACCGCCGCTGTTGGAGGCGAGCACCTCGTCGGTGGGCCAGGTTGTGGATAACCAGAAGATCGTGGACCTGCCGTTGAATCAGCGCGATCCTCTAACCTTGGCGCTGCTGACGCCCGGGGTGATCGGGTCTGTCGGGAGAGGTTTCACTGGCTTGCGGATTTCGATCAACGGCGGGCGGATGGCGACGAATGAGATTCTGCTGGACGGCATTCCTTCCGCCCCACCGATCAATGTGAGCAACAACGCGACCGTTGTGCCTTCGGTTGACGCGGTGCAGGAGTTCAGGGTACAGACCAGCAACTACTCGGCTGAATTCGGGCTGAGCGGCGGCGGCATCATCAATCTGATCTACAAGTCGGGCACGAATGAGCTGCACGGGAGCCTCTACGAGTTCCTGCGCAATTCCGTGCTCGATGCCAACAACTTCTTCGCCAATCGAAACGGGGTTCCCCTGGCGAGCTTCAAGCGCAACCAGTTCGGCGGCAGCATCGGCGGCCCTGTGGTGCTGCCCGGCTATGACGGACACAACAAGACTTTCTTTTTCGCCAGTTATGAAGGGCTAAGGGAACGCGCCGGGGCCAACCTGCTCAGCACCGTGCCGACCGAGGCGATGCGCCGGGGTGATTTCTCGCAGTTCCGCGACGCGGCCGGGCAACCGATCCTGATCTTCGACCCGGTGACGACCAGGGCTGCCGGGAGCGGCTTCGTCCGCGATGCCTTTCCCGGCAACACCATCCCGGCCAATCGCATTGATCCGGTGGCGCGCAACATCCTGGGGTATTATCCGCTGCCGAACCGCCCGGGCGATGCGAATACCGGCCTCAACAACTTGGCGGCTTCGGGGTCGGCCCCCTATGACATCAATCAGTGGGATGTGAAGATCGATCAGAACTTGTCCGACCGGCAGCGCTTCGCAGCGCGGGTCTCGCGCAGCGTTCACGACAACACGTTCCTTCCCGTCTTCTTCCGCGGCGGCGACACTGCCCTGGCGCAGAACAGCCTTGCCGCTACGACGGTCTCCCATAACGTCGCCTTCGATTACAACCTTATAGTCAGCCCGACTTATCTGATCAATTTCCGCGCCGGCTATGCGCGGCTTATTTTCGATGTCAGAACACCCAGCGATGGATTCGACCCGACACAATTGGGGTTTCCTACCTCCCTTCGCGACAACCTCGATCAACTGATCTTCCCCAGGATCGAGCCGCAGGGTTATTACCCAGTGGGGCATGGGCAAGCGGTGACGGGACCAGGATCAGCTGAGAATTTCGTCTGGAACCTGGCGAATACGAAAACCGTGGGCAGCCACCAGCTAAAGTTCGGGGGCGAGCTGCGGCTGCGGCGGAACAACAACAGGGAGCACGGTAACCTCGCACAGTTCAATTTCCCCAGAGGTTTTACCCAGGGCCCCAATCCGCAGGTGGCCTCGGGAGGTGACGGCTTCGCTTCGTTCCTGCTGGGGGTGGGCGGCGGACTCTCAACCAAAAATCGCAAGATTAACTCGACTCAGAGTTTCTACTATGGTTTCTATCTGAACGACGACTGGAAGGCGACCTCGAAACTGACCTTCAATCTGGGTCTGCGCTATGACCTGAATATCCCCCTCACGGAACGTTTTGACCGGCTCAACTATCTCGATCTGGAAGTGCCTCATCCGTTGGGCGCCCAGATCAGGGACAAGCCCGGATTCTCCGAGTGCCCGGCTTGCGCCAACCTGCAAGGGGGACTGATCTTCGCCAGCGAGCAGGACCGCAATCTGACCAAGACCGCTCGGGACAATTTCGCTCCGCGCTTCGGGTTTGCCTATCAGGCTCTGAAAAAGACGGTGGTGCGCGGCGCTTATGGCATCTTCTACTCGACGTCTGGGACAGCCAGTACGATTGGCGCCAATGGTTACCGGACGATCACGCCTTTTTTGGGCTCGCTGGACGGATTCACGCCCAATCATTATCTGCGCGATCCTTTTCCCAACGGCTTTCTCCCTATCGACGGCAATTCGCTCGGGCTGATGACCTTTGTCGGTCTGGACCCTTCCGCCCCGCAGCGGAACTCGGTTGCTCCCTACACCCAGAACTGGAACTTCGGGATTCAACACGAACTGCCCGGCTCGATTCTGATCGATGCGTCCTATGTCGGCAGTCGCGGCGTTAACCTGCTTGATGGGTTTGTTGCCGCGAACCAGTTGGACCCCAGGCATCTGGCATTAGGGCCGCGATTGTTGGAACAGGTGCCCAATCCGTTCTTTGGATCGATCAATACCGGTACGCTTTCGCAAAGGACGGTGCAGCGCCGGTTTCTCCTGCGGCCCTTCCCGCAATTTAACAGCGTCTCTCCGATCAATGTCAACGGGTCCTCCTCGTTCTATCACTCCTTCCAGTTGAAGGTGGAAAAACGCCTCTCGGCTGGGTTGAGTTTGCTGCTGGCATATACCGCCGGCAAGCTGATTGACGACGCCTCACAGCAAAACGGCAATTTTGGTGGGGAAGGAGTGCGCCAGAATTCTTTTGACCGCCGCGGCGATCGTTCCATCGCGGTCTACGACATCTCGCAGCGGCTGGTCATCAGCTACATCTACGAACTGCCTTTCGGGCGGGGCCGGAGCTTTGGAGCGGACTGGAATCGGGCAGCCGATGTAGTGCTGGGCGGCTGGCAGATCAACGGCATCACCAGCTTCCAGACGGGGCAGCCCTTGACGATCAGCGCACCGAATACCTGTAACTGTTTCAATAACGGACTGCGCCCGAATATCAGCGGCAGCGCCAAGCTGGACGGTCCGGTGAAGGAACGGTTGACCGGTTATTTCAACACCTCGGTCTTCTCGCAGCCTGCGCTTTACAACTTCGGCAACGCCTCTCGGACTTTACCGGACGTGCGCAGTCACGGAGTCCGCAACTGGGACTTCTCCCTCTTCAAGAACTTCCGCATCCTGGAAGGCTTGAATGTGCAGTTCCGGGCGGAGGCCTTCAACCTGCTCAATCGCGTGCAGTTCAGCTTTCCGGACCAGAACTTCGGCAACCTGGGCCGCGGATTCGGCCAGATCAATTCGCAGGCCAACGCTCCGCGGCAAGTGCAGTTCGGGTTGAAGATACTGTTTTGAATTGCACAATAACGTTCAAATGAAACGACGCAACTTCCTTCAAACTCCTCTTGCGCTGAGCGTTGCGCAACTGGCGGCGCAGCTGGCGCCGGCTAACGCTTCCCGTCTGCGGCTCTTTTTTACGTCTGAGCGCATCGCCAGTCTGCGCGGCCGCCTTACCCGGGATGCGAGCCTGCAAGCGCGCTGGGCGAAGTTGCTCCGCCGCGCGGATGAACTCGTTGAGGCCAGGCTTTTTACTCAGAAAGAAGCAGACAGTGTCGTCAGCCCCAACGCAGAGTATCCGGCCGTGAGCTCACAGGTGAGGAACATCGGCATGACGCTGGGGCTGGCCTGGCGGATGACGGGCGAGGAGCGCTACGCCCGCAAGTTGCGCGAGGCGCTCCTCAACAGCACGGGCTTCGAGCGCTGGATCAGCCAGAACTGGCTCCAACGCACGCCTCCCTGGCGTGCCGGTCTCTGGACGTCGGCATTGACGGTGGGTTGCGCGGTGGGTTACGACGCGCTCCTTGAGTTTCTGTCTGCGGCGGAACGCCGGAGCATCGCCGAGGGCATGCTGCGCCTGGGCGTCCTGCCGTTGCTGGAAGACTGGGTGCTCGCGGAGCGCCGCATCCACGCGCTCGATTCGATGGGCCATAATTACTTTCCCATCTGCTCCGCCGGGGCGGGCGTTGGCGCGCTGGCGCTGCTCGGAGAGGACCCACGGGCGCCCGGCTGGCTGCAGGCAGTCGAAACCACGCTCGAAGCATGGTTCGATTATCAAGGTCAGGTCTTGCAGCACAAGACTGTCAATTTCGACGCCGCGGGGGCCTACTACGAGGGCCTGCACTACGCCATCTTCTCGGTGTCGGAATACCTCTTGTTCCGACTCGCGCGCGTCAATGCCATCCCGGCGCCGAAGCCTGCGCGCATCCCCGCCGTCGAGCGGGTGGCAGAGTTTTTCGTCCAGACGTATTACCCCACGGCGAAATCGCTGCTTGCGGTCAACTTTGGCGATGACTTTCCGCCGAGCAGCGCGGCTAGAGCCATGCAGCTGCTCGCGCCCCAGGGGTTTTCGCCTGAACTGGCGCGTTGGTACATAGAGCGTGTGGCTCCCGAATCATCCGATCCGCTGGCCTTGGTCTATCACGACCAGGCCGCCGGGGCAGCCCGCAACACCCTGCCACTCTCCGTCATATATCGCGATATCGGCTGGGCCGTGCTGCGGAACTCCTGGGAGAACGATGCCACGATGCTGGCGATCAAGTCGGGATTCACGTGGAATCATGCCCACGCCGACGCCGGGTCGTTCATCCTCTTCCACGCCGGCCAGCCGCTGCTCATCGACTCGGGCACTTGCGCCTACAGCCGCCCGGAATACACCAACTACTACCGCCAGAGCCGCGCCCACAATGTGGTGCTGTTCAACGGAGAGGGCCAGCCGGTGGAGGATTTCCAACAGCGAGGCGTGAAATTCCCCGGCCGCGTCCACAGTCTTTTGGATGGCGCGGGCCTGAAATACATCTATGCCGACGCCACGGGGCCGATGGCTCGTCATCTCACGCGGAACTATCGCCACTGGCTCTGGCTCGACGGCGTCATCCTCATCTTCGACGATCTGCTGGCGCACGAACCGGGCCGCTTCGACTGGTTGCTGCATTACGCGGGCGAGGCGCGCCGCAATGGAACGGAAGTGGAAGTGACGAACGGCCAAGCCAAAGCCAACGTGAAAATGCTCTTTCCGGCCGATCCTGCCATTCGCGAAGAGGAAGGCCTGGCCCACAACCAACCAGACGTCAAGGTCACGTATCTGGCGTTCGCTACTGCTGACACGGCGCGCGAGCAGAAGTTCATCGTCGCAGTCGCGCCGCAGCCGGCTGCCGCTGCCGACCCAGTGCCAAAACTCGAACTGCTGCGCGGCGAAGACTTGCTGGGAGTCCGTGTACGGAGCGAACGTGAAATCACGGATGTGTATCTGAATCTGCGCGCCGACGGCCGCCGTATGCACCTCAACAGCAATCACACCATCGAGGGATGGGAAACGGACGCTTACCTGCTGGCATTGACTCGTCCGGCCGGCAGCGCGACGTCGACACCGGAGAACGTCACCCGCTATTTCGTATCGGCGGCGAGCTATCTGAGACGCGAAGGTCAAGTGATACTCCACGCGGTGTCCAAGGCGAGCGCCATCATCCAGCCGGGCGCGAAGATGGAGGTTCTGATCGAGGGCCAGAAACGCATCGATGCGACTCTGTTCAGTCCGCAGAAACCCGCCACGCTGCTAGTGAATGGCCAGCCGGCGCCGTTCGATCACCAGCCCGGACAGAACACGATCCGATTCCGCCACGATACTTTGTGAGGAAAACCTTGAAAAGCGGATTTCATTTCCTAGAGGGCGAAGTCGCCGAAGCGTACTCTCGCAGCGCATTCAAGAGCTGCAAGTAAGTTCCGTCGATAAAATCCTCCACGCTAGACATGAGCTAAATGCCTCGTTGAAAGCCGGTTCGATGCTGGCATAGGTCATTCCGCCCCGTAGTTCGAGCAGTCGGTTGCGGATCGCGAGGGCGTGCTGTGCGTGTTCTCAGAGATGATACCCGAGCGCATGTTTTGTCTTCATACCGAGGAGCGGCAATGAGCCGCCCAGCCATCGCGCGCATCACCGAGGGATGGAGGTGTAAGTCTCGCGAAAGGTGGCCCCGCAATACAAGATGTCCAGGCCGAGCATGAGCCCAATTCCGGGCGCGGTAGTCATTACTCCTCCTCGAATCTATTTAGGTCGTTGTGTCGAAGGGCAGTGGCATCGGCTGTTCCGCGCTTAAGTTGCATAACCTCCGGTGGCTGCTGCTATCAGCACGGAGCGTGTCGGCCCAACGGAGGCCGATGATGATGTAAAGGTTCACTCATGGCTCCTGCTCGTGTTCAATCCAACATTTTCAATCCAAGATTCTGATCCGCCTACCCGAGGATCGCTTTCCCCCCACACCCTCGTCCGTCGGTCCAATCAGCCGCTGGTTCAATCGAACTCGCAATGACAGGAACGTGCCCCCTGGCACCATTTTCGGTAGCGCAACGATTCGTTCATTATTTAAGTCCCCTGAAACATCTCTACGAACCTCTTTGCCTTCTGATCGTTGTTTGAGTTGCCCGCGCCCATCACGATCACTTTTTTTTCGTACCCGTGCTCGACCGTACAACGCCAACCCGCCCAGCGCCGATCCGGCCACTGTTAGAACGTCCCGCCATGTCATATTGCTCATGAATGCTCCTCCGCTCACCCAACCAGGGCAGTCTTCGAGGACAACTCGCGTATCGGTTCAATCTTTCGAACGATGAGCAGGATCGCCAGGAACGAAATGGGATGCAGCAAGCCCGCAATAAGAAACACGTTGGAATAGCTTTGAAAGTGAGTGAGCAGCACAGCGATCAGAAAATTGAAGAGCACCCCCCCGAAACAGCCGGCGGCGCCCAGCATACCTGCCACGGAACCAACGATGTGCGACGGAAACATGTCCGCCACCAATGTTTGCACGATGGTCGACCAGAATTGGTGTCCCATCATCGCCATGCTGAAGAACACTAACACCAGACTGAGCGGGGACGTAGCGATCAGGAGGGACGCCGGCATCATGGCCGCACTGATGGCGAGGGAGATTTTACGAGACCGGTCGATGGTTACGTTCCGGCGGATCAGGAAACTGCTTAGCCATCCCCCGAGGAAGCTCCCGCCGCCCGCGAAGGCGTATGGGACCCAGGCGTAATAGCCGATCTGCTTGATGTCGAGGTGCCGGACATCGCCGAGGTACTTGGGCAGCCAGAAAATAAAGAAATATCAGGCTGAGTCCGAAAGGAACTTACTCAAGATCAGCCCCCAGGTCTGCCTGTAACCGAGCAGTTCGATCCAACGGACCGGACGCTCTCCACCCCGCACAGGCGCCGTCTCAGATGTGAGCGAACCTTCCAGGGCATCGAAAGGGCCAGAGACTACGCCCGGTATTTTCATTTGCACGACTCTGATCGCGGGCCCGCTGGGGCCAGCAATGGTGTGATCGATTTCGACAGGGTTTTTCGAATCCTGAGCGATATCGGGTATTCGGGTTGCCTTGCAGATGGGCTACTCACTTTGCAGGTGCCCGAAGATCAGGTAAAACGGTCGACAGGCTACTTGCGTGAAAGGATCGCCCGGTACGGCCTGTAAAGTCAGAGCGAGAAGCGTCGGGAAATCCGGATCTCCGGCGAATGAAGTAGTTATTTTACACCGGGTTGCGCATTCCTTCCGCTATAAAACGGCGTATTGTCCCAGATGATGGGCGCGCCTGTGAATCGCGGATCATTCGTGCTGGTCAAGTACTCTCTCATCATGCGCGACAGTCTGACCTGGGCGTCTTTGTACCGCTTGTCGCCTGCCACGTTACTCCGTTGTGCCGCATCTCGCTTAAGATCGTATAATTCTTCAGCGGGCCGTTTGGCGCAGGTCAGTTCGTAGAACTTACGATAGGCTGGTGAATCCTTCCCGGCGAGTACGACTTTCTTGGAAGGGGCATGCTCACCGCCCTGGTTATCGATGTCGTTAAAGTGAGGAGGATCGCCTGCAGGCCAACGGTCCGGCTCAAAGTTCCTTATATATAGGAACTCCCTCGTGCGCAGGGCTCGTGACGGATATCCAACCCCGCCCGCCATCCGCGTATGACGCTCGCGCCCTATGAACACCCGATCCCGTTCCGGCTCTACGCGTCCAGATTTGTTGGATCGCAGCAGCGGCAACAGACTGCGGCCGGTCATCGTGGCCGGTACGTTTAGCCCCGCCGCTTCGAGAAACGTCGGGGCAAAATCGGCGTGGCTGACGAAATCATCCACCACACGGCCGCCGGGCACGGCGGCAAGCCAACTGATGGCGAGGGGCATTCTCGTCCCGGAATCGTACAGATTCGTCTTCGCGCGGGGGAAGGACATCCCGTTGTCACTCGTGACCACCACCATCGTGTCGGCAAGCTCGCCGGACTTTTCGATTGCGTCGAGGATATCGCCCAGATTGCGATCAAAGCGTTGGATTGCGAAATAGTAGTCGAGAATGTCGCTGCAGATTTCTTCTGAATCAGGCAACCACGGCGGCACGGCAACGTCCGCCGTCTTCATGCCGGACGCAGCGCCCGATCCTTTCTTATACGGCCGATGCGGATCGACACTGCCGAACCAGAAGCAGAATGGCTTGTCCTTCGGCCGCGCATTCATGAATTCCGGAAAGCTGCTAAAAGTAGCTCCGGCCGGATTGCGGCTGTAGCCCCCAGGCCTGAAGTCGCCGGGCGCCCAGCCCTTTCCCGTAAGGCCGACGAAATAACCCGCGGCTTCCAGCATGTCAGGATAGATGTCGAATTTCTTCGGGAGTGTTCCAGCGAGATTAGCGCCTTCCTCCAGACGCCAAAAATGCTGTCCCGTTAGCACGGACCCGCGCGACGGCGTGCATGACGGGGAGCAGCAGAAGGAATGCGTGAAGCGCACGCCGCTCCGTGCGACGCGATCGAAGCTTGGTGTCTTGACTACACGGTCACCGCTCGCGCTGGTATGCAGCCAGGATTGGTCATCGGAGATCACGAAGAGGATGTTCGGTCGTTTACATTGGTCCTGGCTGGTGGCCGTACCCAATCGACCCAACGCTCCGGTAGCAAAAGCAAGAAAATGTTGACGCGTTAGACTTCGCGGCACGAATCAGTCTCGCACTCCCGATCACACGACGTACGGCTTGCGGTATTGGCGGCTAAGCAGTTTGTCGGCGGCGGTATCGTTGACGAATTTCCGGCCCGCGTGATCCCAGTAGAGCTTACGTCCGGCGCGGTAACTGATATTCGCCAAGTGGCACAGCGCGGCGGACGTCGCCCCTGCTTCGATATCAGCAGTCAGCTCCTGGTACTTGCGACTCCGGCACGCGGAAAGAAAGTTCATCATGTGAAGGGTGGTCCCCTCGTGAGAGACCGCTCCGCTCGAATCGTCGACTCGATGTTCGATTGACTTCTCATTCGAGTCGCCCTTGTAGACTTGGAATCCGCCGCCATCGAGCCACATCCACCCTTCACTTCCAAGGAAGAGGTTGCCGATCAGGCTGGCGCGGCGCATTGGTTGATCCGCCTCGGGTCCGGTGAGAAGGCCTCGCACTTCGAACACGATCTGCCTGTCGCCATACTCGAACACAGCCGACTGCATGTTCGGGGTCTCTTGATCGTCGTCGTAAAGGAACTTGTCACCCGTTGAAACCGTAGAATTCGGCAAGGCTAGTTCTCCCAATCCCCACCGGCAAACGTCCATCTCATGTACTCCCTGGTTGCCGATGTCGCCGTTGCCCGTGTCCCAGAACCAATGCCAGTTGTACGCAAAGCGGTTCTTCGTGTAGGGACGCATCGGCGCCGGACCAAGGAACTTGTCCCAATCGAGACCGGGCGGTAGCGGCTCAACAGGAGTCTTGCCAATCGACTTGCGACGCTTGAAACACAGGCCCTTCGCCATGTAAACCTTGCCGATCGCCCCACTGCGAAGCGTCTCCATCGCCTTGATCTTGTGCGGCATGCTGCGCCCCTGCGAGCCGATCTGGACCATTCGGCCGGTCTTTCGCGCGACCTCCACCATGCGCCAGCCCTCATACACGTTGTGGCTGGCCGGCTTTTCCACATACACGTCCTTGCCGGCCTCGCACGCCCAGATTGTCGCGAGCGCATGCCAATGATTCGGCGTAGCCACCGACACAGCGTCCACATTCTTGTCGGCGAACAGGTCCTGCATGTTCGCGTACTCTCTCGCCTTGGCGCCGCCGCTGCTTTGAATTCGCGTCTGCGCGCGCTCACGAGCGGCTTGGTTGACGTCACACAGGCTAGCGATCTGGCATTCGGGGATCTCGCCGTAATAACGCACGTGGTAAGCCCCGCGGCCACCCAGTCCTATGATCCCGACACCGATACGATCATTGGCGCCGGCCGTGCGGATCGCTGAGGCGGCAGTGGCCGCGCCCTGGAAGAAGTGACGGCGAGTTACGGTTTTCATGGAGCCTCCTCGTTCGTTCGCGAGCTCTGCGATTTGGCGGTTCCTACAAGCTCGCCGGGATGAAGATCGCTAGAGACGTTCAAGGCGTGTTTCGGCGTCGCCAAAGTGGTCGAGCTTCACTCCCATCCGGTCCATGATCGAAAGGTACAGGCTGCACACCTTCCGATTGTCATCGCCGGCCTGCATGTAGTCCAGATAACGGCCCGTTTCGAGCGTGCCACCCAGCCCTCCCGCGAGCACGATAGGCAGCCTGTTGTTGTCGTGCAGTGTGCCAGACCACATGTTCGAGAGGAACATCAGACAGGAGTTGTCCAGTACCGTACGCTCACCCTCGGGCATGGCGTCCAGCTTGGCGGCGAGATACGCGAACTGGCTTAAGTGGAAACGTGAGATTCGTTCGTAGTCGTCGGAGAGATTGTAGTGTGACGCCGAATGGTGGTGCTGTTTAACTTCCAGGAACGGGTAATAGAGAATCGAAAGATCGCGGGCCAGAAGCAGGGAGGCGACCCGCGTTTTGTCCGTTTGGAATGCAATGGCGATGATGTCGCACATCAGGCGCGTGTGATCCCGAAGGTCTTCGGGCAATCCGTTCGCCGGACGATCCATCGCGAACACGGGAAGATTCTGCCGGTTGGCCCGCTCCTCGGCTTTCTCCTTATCCTTGCGCATGACGTCGACGCGTTTCTCCACTTCGCGGACGCTGGTTAGATACTCGTCAAGTTTCGCTTTGTCGCTTGAGCTGACCTTCCGGCTGAGATTCTCGGCGCGATCCTTCACCCTGTCCAGAATGCTCAAGCTGCGGAGGCTGCCGCGGTTCTCGAACAGGTTATCGAAGGCTAGAGACGGATAGACTTCGTTGGGCATGGGGGAGTCCGGGCTTTGCCAGGAAATATGCGAACTGTAGGCCATCGAGAAGTTCGTCTCGTGGTATCCGGTCATCGGTTGTTCGCAAGCCAGGACTATACTGGGCTGTGCGGTATCCTGACCGACACGGTTGGCGATCATCTGATCCACCGTGATACCCGCTTTGAGGATGGGACCCCGTTGAATGGCCGCGCCGGAGAGCAGACTTCCCGTCTGCGCGGGGTGAATGCCCTGGCCGGTAGCCCGCTTGTGGAAGAGGCCGTCGATCACGTTGATCTTATGCTTAAGCGGCTCCAGCGGCGTCAGCGTCTGGCTGAGCTTCATGCCGGCGCCCGAGCCCTCAGCCGCCCAGTGTTTTTCGTTGATGCCGTTGCCCATGAACAGCACCGCAAAGCGCTTCGGGAAGGCGGCCGGCGTCGAGCCCAAAGCGGGAACGGACTCCAGCCATGGCAAAGCCATGGTGACGCCGGCGCCGCGAAGAACCGCGCGGCGGGAAATGCGATTTGCGGATTCTTGCGTTCGACGGGGCATTTCATTCACCTTTCTGGTCGTGGGAAATCCGAAGTTCGTTTAGTGAGGAACTGGGGACTTGTCACTATCGTTTCCACTAAAGGAGCGAATCGATACCCGCTCGCTGCGAGTCTTCTTCGCATACGCTCCACGGTAGGCTCATCCGAGAGCATAAGAGAGCGGCCAAGAGCGTAGACCAACATTTTTCGGCTGAGGTTGTCAATGAAGTCTTTCTCGCGGTGCGCATGGATATACCTTCGCAGACCCTCGAAGCCGGCGCCCTGGCTGCCTCCAGGGAATTCCGCCCGCGTATCCACGGCGCGCCCGGAGAGATCTTTGGTCCGCTTCTCTCCAACGGGACCGTAGTCTTCAAACACCAAGCCGAAGGAATCGAACCGGACATGGCATGAGGCGCAGCTCGGATTGTCGCGATGCTTGGCGAGCATGTCTCGCAAGGGCAGATCCAGCTTCGCCTCATCCTGGGGCAGCTCCGGCACCACGGCGGGCGGTGGAGGGATCACTTCGCCGAGCACACGGCGGGCGACCCAGTATCCGCGCTTGACTGGGCTAGTCCTCAAACCGGGTGCGTTTTGGGTGAGGAAGACAGACATGGTCAACAGCCCGCCGCGCCCGTAGCGGTGCGCATCCTCGACTCGAAGCCATTCGTCAGCCTTACCGGTGAGTTGCGGCATGCCGTAGTGCCGAGCCAGAACCGGATTCACGAATGTATGGTTGGCGTACAAGAGATCGAGAACGGAGCGGTCCTTGCGGATCACGTCGGCGAGGAAACGGACCGGCTCCTCGAACATTGCCTGCCGCAACTCGTTATTAAAGTTCGGGAAGCGTTGGCGGTCGACCGTGTTGTTCTCCTCAAAGCGGCGGAAATCGAGCCAATGGCCACCGAACTCGGTTGCCAGCCTACACGCGCGCTCATCCTTCAACATCCGGCGAGCTTGCGCGGCAAGCGTCTCAGGTTTGCTGAGATCGCCTGCGGCCGCGCGGGTGAGCAATTCCTCGTCGGGCATACTGGACCAAAGGAAATAACTCAGTTTGCTGGCGAGAGCGTAATCGGACACGGGGCGGGTGCCTTGCTTGGCAATCGAAGGCCGCGCAGCCGCTCTCGCGTCAACCAAGTCGATCCGGTAACAGAAATCGGGCGACATGAGAACGGCGGCGATCGAGTCGCGCATCGCCTCCTCGTGGGTTAAACCGCTCTTCTTTCGCAGCGACCAATAATAGGCGAGCAGATCGCTGTGTTCCACCTGCGAAAGTGGCCTTCGGTACGCTCGCGCCGCGAAGTTGAGAAGTGCGTCGAGATGGCGGGGTTCCGCGTCCAACCGCGCCTGCTCAACCCAGCGAATAGCGGTGTTCATGCGTTGAAAGTGATCTTCGATCGCCCGCGTGGCCGCGGGGTTCTTGCTCGGTTCGGCCTTGGCGAGATAAGCCTCCCTTAGCCCGTTGACGATCGCTTTCGAGGTGACTTCCTTATCCGACGGCCGCGCATTTCCCGATTCGCCTCCCAAACCGCGAACTTCGCCGCTCTGATTAAAGTAAAACTGTACGAACGTCCGGATGGTGACGTCGGCAATGAAATCGAACTCCCGCCATAGCGTATCCAGCTCCTTTTGCTCTTTCTCGTCGAGGACAAGTTCGATTAGGGGGATGTCATCCCGGAAGTATCCCATCACGTTGTGAAAGCCCGCGCTGAGAAGCCGTCCTTGATCTCGCGAGTCGTCTGGATAAAAACGCCCTCGTTCGCGGATGTAGAACGCATCGGGAAACACCGAGCTAAACCGCGCAAAGGCCGCCTCGTACCGGGCGCGCTCGCCGGCGGGAACCAGCAGGTTGGGATCCTCGATCCGGGCTTTGAACGATGCGGCGGCGAATGCCTCGTTTGCAGCCCGGTCCGCCCTGGTCCCCCGGAACGGCGCATCGGGGGGCTGGACCGGCGACGGCTCGCCTTCTACTCGCAGGGCGCTTCGATCGAAATCCCGGCGGTGGGTCGCGAACTCCCGCAGCTTCCAATTCCATAAGGGTTGTGAACTGTAGTTGAGCCCTGACACCTCGGGACTCAAGAACGTCGGCGCAAGCTTCTTCCGTAACTGAACGACAAAGTCACGCATGCGGCCCCAGCCCTCGCGAGCCGCATCCATCTGACCGCTCTCTGGAGCCGGCAGCACTCGCCACATGGCTTGAAGTTTGGCGAGAGGGCCCACGTCCTCTTTCCGCTCCAAGGCTTCCCAGATCCTGGCCAAATACCTCGCGCTCACCTTGTCTTCAGCGGCGATCCCGGCGAGCGTCGACCTGGACTGGCGGAAAAAGGCTCGGTGCTTGTACCGCCAGGCAGACCGGAAGTAATCCGCATAGTCAGTGGGCTGGCGATCGTAAAAATCCACGATCCGCTGGATCGCGTACTTCTCGCGGTCCGTTTCGACGAGCATCGGATGCGGCGCGAAGACGATCCCGTCGGGCTTGAGGACCAGGTGATTGGACACTTCGCGTGCAGCCTGCAGATACTTACCCAGCAGCGCCGGCGACATCGATAAGGACTCGCCCGAATTGTCAAACCCCGCCGGATTGGCGGGATCAACGGGGAACTCTTGCGCCGGCCGCAGGTCCACGCCCGTCAGATCCCGGATCGTGTAGTTGTACTCGGCGTTGCTCAGCCTGCGCGCCAGCACGGGTCCGGGATCGCCGGCATGTTTTCGCGCTTCATGCTTGCTTACCGCCTCGATCCAACCGACGACTTTTTGACGAGTCTCCGCGTCGGGCTGCTGGACTTGCTTCGGCGGCATCGCCCTGGTGGTGAGCTTCTCGAGCACAAGGGCCCAGCGAGGATGATCTTGAACCACGGCCGCCATCGTAGAGTAGCGCGGCACGTCGAACTGCGCGGTTGGCGTCTTTCCGGAGTGGCATGCGGCGCAATAGGTAGCAAGGAAGGGGCGGACGGTTTTAGTGAAACGGCGTTCGAGATCCGCTTCGGCGGACCCTGCTGCGCTCATCAAGGGAATTGCGATAGTGATCGTCAGGAGCGCTCGTCGTAGCACGGCGCTACGAACTATGACAACCTTACTTCTTCGACTGTCTTCCGGTCTAACGCGCATTAGCTATCCTCGACTGCTGTCCTGCCATCGATCCTTCCGTCCGCGAACACCGAAGCAACCGCCGAGTTCCAAAAGTTCCACTGAATGAAACCTGTTCTTTTGCTGAGCCTAATGCAAGAATAAGCGCGACGAGCGAGCTTGTCAAGAACCGAACCGCCGAACTGAACCGCCGAACCGCCGCGGAACCGAACCGCCGCGGCCGCCGCGGCCGCCCTGTCCTCCCGCTGTCCCTGTCGGGTGTGCGACATAGAAGTGGAAGTTAGGCCGCCCGGCGTGCCTCCCAGTAGTCCTCAAAGCGGCCGTTGAGATGGCAGCATCGCAGGGCGATGATCGAGTTGGCGCCGCGGACGGTCCAG
>Ga0187893_10006122_pt1 | contig 20853 bp, 20 predicted proteins | sample MA1701074metaG_FD_139574 | JGI IMG/M metagenome (GOLD analysis project Ga0187893, IMG submission 139574) | White microbial mat communities from a basaltic lava cave in the Kipuka Kanohina Cave System on the Island of Hawaii, USA - MA170107-4 metaG ...
CATTCTGGCCGGTTTGAGCAGGATGTCCGAAGCGAGTTTTGCTGACTTGCTTTGGTGTGTCACCCCCGCGAAAGCGGGGGTCCAGGGCAAGTGGCAGAGCGGCTGCCCTGGATTCCCGCTTTCGCGGGAATGACATCGAAAGTATGTCCGGCGATACGAATTCCTGTTCAGGTTGAGGTGCCGGTCCGCAAAGGGGGGACACCGATGCAGGCGCATGTCGTACTGGCTCATCCCGAGCCCAGGTCGTTCAACGCACATCTGGCGCAGGTCGCGCGCCACGCGCTGGAGGCGCAGGGCTGGACGGTCTCGCTATCGGATCTCTACGGCATGGGCTTCGATCCCTGCGAGAGGCCCGAGCACTACGCTGCGCGGCAGCAGCCGGCACGGTTCGACGTTCAGGCCGAGCAGCGTCATGCCTCGGAGCGCGGCACGATTCCCGACATCGTCGCCGCCGAGATCGAGCGACTCGATCGCGCCGATCTTCTCGTCCTGCAGTACCCGATGTGGTGGCATCTGCCACCGGCGATTCTGAAGGGATGGCTCGATCGTGTCCTGATCTACGGCGAGGTGTATACGAGCAGGAAGCGCTTCGAGGCCGGCCGGTTCATGGACAAGCGGGCGATGCTGTCGGTGACGGTCGGGACGAGCGAGGCGACCTATGCCTTCGACGGTCGGAGCGGGGACATCGACCTCCTGCTATGGCCGGTGAATTTCTCCCTGGCCTATGTCGGTTATGGCGTGCTGTCGCCGCTCATCGCCTACGGCGTCGAGGCCGGCCTCCGCTATTCCGAGGCATCCGTCGTCGAGGCCCGGCTGAAGCGCGTGGAGGAGGACCTCGATGCCCGGCTCCGGCGCCTCGACCAGGTCCCGGTCATCCCCTTCAACCGCATGGCTGAATGGGGCGCCGACGGCCGCATCAAGCCGGGCGCACCCGTCTACTCGCCCTTCGTCCGGCGCCGGCAGCACCTTGACCTGGGTTAGGATGCGCGGCCGCGCGCCGCATCGTCTTCGCAGTGCGCCGCGTTCACCTCGACCGGTCCGACATTCACGGGCTGGTGCGTCCGATGAAATTCACACCACTCGGTGTCATCGCGGCGAAAGCCGAGATGATTCATGGGCAGGGTGGCTTCGTCCTTGCCGGACTCTCATGAAATTCTAATCTCCCTCAACTCGTCCGCTCATGATCCCGCGTCTATCATCCCACCTTGGTGCCGACTTGATGCTACGCACCATAAAGCGAGGCCGGGACCGCCGATGACGAGGGTGGGTAGGATTGTAGGCTGCCTGGCGATCGCCCTGGTCGGCGCCGAGCCGCCTGGAGCCTCCCGTGCGGACGACGTGTTTGTGGCGCAGGCGCAGGAGGTCGAGGAGACCATCGAGGACGCGGGCGACGACGTCGCCGACTGGATCCTGCGATTGTTTCGTGGCGTGGACGATGACGCCAAGAAACCACAGCCAGGCGGCAAGGGTGGCCAGGGCAATGCAGGTGGCGGTGCCGGCCAGGGCGGCGGCAGCGGAACCGGCGGAGGCGGAGGCGGCGACGACGGGGGCGATGACGGCGGCGATGATGGAGGCGGCGACGACGGTGGCGGGGATGACGGTGGCGGGGATGACGGCGGCGACGATTAGTTAGTCCGCCCTACCGCGGTGCCCTGGCGAACTTGCGGTACCAGCCATCGCCGGCCTGGGTATTGCGAAGGATGCGCTGGCGCGCTGCCGCATCGTCCGGCGTTTCGACCTTGATCTCGCCCGGCAGAGCGGTGCCGGTGCGCTGGAACGGAATGATCTGCACGAGCGGGGTGCCTTTCTCGAGTGTATGGATGCCGTCAGGGGCAACGGCGAAGAAGGGAAAATGGATCAGCGAGACGTAGCTATCGGTGTCGACGATCCCGGCGACGACCTCGACCACCGGATTGGGCCGGTTGAGCGGCGGCACGAACAGGCAGCTCCAGCCGGGCGGCGTGCGGATCGTCCAGTAGTTATGGAATTTGCTGGGCGGCCGCGGCTCCCGCGGATTGCCGGCCACCTGATGGTTGTTGTGATTGCTGACCATGACGCGATCGAAATCCCATCCGGAATTGACGGTGCGGCCGCCGTCGACGATCTCCAGACGCACCGTCGCCGCCAGCGGCAGGATCCAGCCGGTGGTGAGCGCATCGATGAAGGGCATGCAGCGTTTGACGGTCAGCCCATGGTTGGTCGGGCTCAGATGCGCCTTGTCGATTGCGGGCAAGCGTTTGAACCAGTCCGGCATCGCCTCCTTGGCCGGCACCGGCGGCGCCAACACGCCATGGTCCTCGGGACTGCAGAGGAATTCGATCATCGGCTTCTTGCGCGCGAACATCACGGATGTTCCCTTGAAAGAGCGAGACGCAGGGACCGGCGGCTGCCGGTCCCTGCGCGGCTGCTGTCCGGGTCGTCGCCGACTTCCCTACCACCAACGAAACGTCGACCTGCCCCTTCCGCCGCTGTCCGAGCTGGAATTGGAGGAGCTGTTGGAACTCGATTTCGAGGAGCTGTTGTTGCTCGAGTTCGAGGAACTGTTGTTGCTCGAGTTCGACGAGCTGTTCGAGCTGGAATTGGACGAGCTGTTGTTGCTCGAGTTCGAGGAGCTGTTCGAGCTGGAATTGGACGAGCCGTTGTTGCTCGAGTTCGAGGAGCTGTTCGAGCTCGAGTTGCCGGCAAACTGCATCAACCCGTCCGTCGTGTTCGACGTCGTATTCGCCGGCGTCTGCCGGTCGAGCTGCACGCCGCCAGTGTCATAGGGCAGATTCTGGTGGGCCTGCGCCGCTCCGGTGGTGCCGAGAACGAGGCCGAGCGCGGCCGTCGCGAGCCATGTCATCTTGCGCATAGAATTACCTCCTTGCAATTGGTCCCGCCGGGATGGGCAGGCGGGCGTGATGTCGTTCTCTCTTCGCTCGGGCGGGCCATTGCGGAGGATTGCGTTCGAATGCACCCGCATGAGCGGCCCCGTCCGGCACCTCTGAATTTAGCGAAACTGGATGAGCGAACAGCCGGACGCGGATTAGAATCGGATGAGAGCGAGATTGTTTTTGCGTGAGGGAAGGTCGAGTCGCTGCCCCATGCAGGACCGGCTCAACGTCCCGGTCTGGCGGTTGGCGCGGCGCGATCTTCCTCGTCGCGCGACAGGACCGATGACGATGCCGGCGTGCCGGGTCATCGGTGTCCGGGGCACAACCGTCACCGGCACAAACTTGGATTCGTCATGAACGTCCGTGCCAAACTGCTGTTCTCGCAATCGTTGAATGTGATCCTGATTCTCGTCGTCGCGGCCGTCGCGGTCGTCGTGGCGCAGCGGTTCGACTATCAACTGAGACGCGCGGAACTGGCCTATGAGCAGCGTCAAACAAAGACGATGCTTGCAGTACAGGCCTTCCACTACAAGACGGCAATCGGCGACTCTCTCCTCGAGGGACGCGGCCAGCCCGGCGAGATCGAGTTGGCCCGGCGGGACGTCCGGGACACCCTGAGGCAGCTCGCCAAGCAGATCGAGCAGAAGTCGGCCTTTCTCGGCGGCGAGCAGAACGCGCGCCATCTCGAAGAGAGAGAGCGAATCGGCAAGCTGGAGGCAGACTTCTCGGCGATCGATTCGCTCGTCGACCGGATCGTCAAGCTGAGGCAGTCGGGGTCGGACGAAGCGGCGGGTCAGCTGCATCAGCTGGTGGAACAGAGATTCGAGGGCGAAATCGCGGAAACTCTTGCCGCGGCGATGGCGGACGAGCAGCGCGAGGTCGCCGAGGCCGACGCCGAGATCGAAAAGCTCGCTGCCCGGCGAGTCGCCTTCCTGATCGCGGCGGGCCTGTGTGCTCTGGCCATCAGCCTGGCGACGGGGTTCGTCCTCAACCGCAGCATATCGCGGCCGATGCGGCAGCTCTTGGCCGGGGTCCGCGCCATCAGAGGTGGCAACCTGGATCATCGCGTGGAGAGCAGAGGCGCCGACGAATTCGCCCAGCTGGCATCCCAGTTCAACGACATGGCGGCGAACCTCGAGGATCGGGAGCGGCGACTGCTCGGCGCCCGATCGGAACTCGAGCAGCAGGTGGCGCAGCGGACGGCGGAACTGGAAGCGGCAAATCAGCGCCTCACATATCTGGACCGCCGGCGGCTGCTCTTCCTGGCCGAGGTCAGCCACGAGCTGCGCACGCCGGTGACCGTCCTGCGCGGCGAAGCCGATGTCACGCTCCGCGCCCAGCCGGCCTCGCCGGATGCGTATCGGGACTCGCTGGCACGCATCTCGCAGCAGGCCGAGCAGATGGGGCGCTTGATCGACGACCTGCTGTTCCTCGTCCGGTCGGAGGCGGATACGGTCACCTTCGACCGGCAGCGCGTGGACCTCCAGGAGGTCGTGGCCGACGCCGTCCGCGACGGCGCCGTTCTGGCACAAGGCAAGCGGATCGCGATAACCGAGAAGCTGCCGGGACAGCCGGTCTGGGTGAACGCCGATGCGCAGCGGCTGCGGCAGGCGGTGTTGATCGCCATCGACAATGCCATCAAGTACTCGAATTCCGAATCGGCGGTCGAAGTGTCGCTGACGATGAGGAACGGACGCGCCGCGATCACGGTGACCGACCATGGCGGCGGCATACCGCCGGAGGAGCTGCCCTACGTGTTCGAGCGCTTCTATCGCATCCGCGGCGGGGCGAAGCGGCGTCCCGACGGCAGCGGTCTCGGCTTGCCGATCGCCAAGTGGATCACCGAGAAGCATGACGGCACGATATCGCTGTCGAGCGCTCCCGGCCGATCGACTGCGCTGACGATCGAACTCCCGCGATTGGATTCAGGTGGCCCATGACCAAGATCCTGGTTGTCGAGGACGATGAGGGGATCGTCGGGTTCCTCAAGCGCGGCCTGGAAGCCGAGGGCTTCGTCGTCGACGTCGCCGCCGACGGCGAGCAGGCGCTGCAGCTCTGTCGTGACCTGGACTATCCGCTCATCATCCTCGACGTGATGCTGCCGGAGATCGACGGCATCGAGGTCTGCCGCACCCTCCGGCGGCAAATGAAGCAGAGCCTGATCCTCATGCTGACCGCGCGGGACAGCGTGCAGGACAAGATCGAGGGACTGCGCAGCGGCGCCGACGACTATCTCGCGAAGCCGTTTGCGATCGACGAGCTGTTGGCGCGCATCCACGCCTTGCTGCGCCGGGCGCCCTACATCGAGCCCGCGGCCGTGCTCGCAGTCGGCGATCTCGTCCTCGATCCCGCGACGCGGCGGGCGCAGCGCGGCGATCGCGAGATCGAGCTGACGGCCAAGGAATTCGTCCTGCTGCGCTACCTGATGGAAAACGCCGGGACCGTGCTGAGCCGCAGCCGAATCCTGAGCAATGTCTGGGAGCACAGCAGCGACACCTACACGAACATCGTCGACGTCTACATTCGCTATCTGCGAAGCAAGATCGACACCGGCACCCAAAGCCAACTAATTCGCACCGTGCGAGGTGTCGGTTACATGATCTCAGACAAAGCATGAGCGTAGGCGGAACGGAAGGCTGCGCCGGGTACCTCCGAATGTCTCAGTTTGACCCTTAGGCTAAGCAGGGATTCGCAGCTCGAGACACATTTGCGCCGTCATTCCCGCGAAAGCGGGAATCCAGGGCAACCGTAACGTCGCTCGCCCTGGACCCCCGCCTTCGCGGGGGTGACAACTTCAAATGTGGCAGCTCCAAGCAAACCCTGCTTAGGTGACCTCATCTGAAATGCTGACTGCCAGAGCGTCCATTTAGGTCCGGTCCGCATAGAACCTGCCGTAGTACTCGACGTAGTGCGAGCAGGGCTTGGCGAGCCGCTGGACCGGCGCGAGACCGCGCATGGCGGCGAGCCAATCCTTCAGCCGATCGTAGTCATCGGGTATGGTCACTCCCCGGTAGGCCTCGACGGAAGCAAACCGCTCGAAGAATGGATAGAACGCGTAGTCGACCAGACTCACGTTCTCGCCCATCCAGTAGCTGCCGGCCCTGCGGCACGCGGTCAAGCCGACGGTCTCTATGAACTCCAGACTCTCCATCAGTCGGTCCCTGAGCGGCGCTCGGAGGGCAGGGTTTCGCTCCTTCAGCAAGTCGAAATACGCGGGCATGAAGCGCGTGTTGCAGAAGTCGATCCAAAACCGCGCCGTCGCCCTTCGCTCTGCGGTCTTCGGCAGCAGCGGAGGGATCGGACAGACCTCATCGAGGTATTCGTTTATGACGCTACTCTCGAACACCGGCTGGTCGTCGTGCCAGAGCACGGGGACGCGGCCGTAGGGGGAAAGCAGGTGCCTGACCTCGGCTTTCCTCGTCAGGTCGATTTCGATCGTCGTGAACTCGATCTTCTTTTCCAGCAGGACCAGCAGGCAGCGATGGCAAAATGGACAATTTTCTGTGATCGCAAGGTTCAGCATGGCGGCCGTCGTCGGGTCGTAACCGGTCAGGCCGTCATCCCGAAGAGCAGGCCCGCGATCAGCGTGCCGACAAAGGCGAACCCGAGATAGGCCGCGAAGACCGGCGGCCGCGCCAGGGCATAGACGGCAATGGCGGCCGGGATGCTCGTTACGCCGCCCGCCAGGAGGAAGGCAATGCCGGCGCCGGGCGCCATACCCTGTTGCATCAGGCCGGCCACCAGCGGCAGCGCCGCATAGCCGTTGAGATAGGCCGGCACGCCGGCGAGCGTGGCGCCCAGTATCGGCCAGAACCCGCGTCCGCCGATGACGCTGGCAATCAGGTCGCCGGGCATGTAGGCCACCATCAGGCTCTCCAAGGCAAAGGCCAGTGTCAGCCATTTGCCGAGGAACAGGAGATTCTGTCGCGCGCCGCCAGCGAAGGCCGCGCGACGCGCGGGCTCGTGCCAGAACTTCCAGATGACTTCCTTGGGATTGCGCACCTTCGCGCCGGCGCAGCCGCCGTTGCCTGTGGCGTCCCGGAGCGCCTGGAGGCCCAGGAGGCCGAACCGCTGCAGCGCAAGCGTGCCGAAGCCACCGAGCAGGCCGATGCCGATTGCGGCCAGTGTCTTGGCGATCGCGAATTCAGTACCGAGCGTCGCCACCGTAAGCACGAACATCGATGGATCCATGAGAGGCGAAGCGAGCCAGAAGGCCATGACCGGCGCAAGCGGCACGCCCATGGCCAGGAGCGCGGCGATGATCGGGACGACGCCGCAGGAGCAGAAGGGCGACAGGGCGCCCATGAGGGCGGCGAAGATGACCATCGGCATGGCGCGGCCCTGGAAGGCGCGTGCGATCAGGTTGTCCGCGCCGCTCGCCTTCGCGTAGGCGGCGATGGCCACGGAGAGCAGCAGGAAGGGCAGCACGTCCCACAATGACTGGGCTGTGAAGACGGCGGAGCGCGCCGCCTGATCCGGGGCAAGCGCGAGCAAGAGCGCGAACACCGCGGCGACCGCGAGCCAAGCGCGGTCAACCGTCAACGCTCGGTTGGTCCAGCGCGAGACGCTAATGGATGTCATCGCCATATCACGGCTCCTCTAGAGATATCGTTCTGTCACGCCAAAAAAAATCACGCGGCGCTGGGCTCGGCTTCGAGTTGCACGCCGGCGCAGCACTCTTCCGTGAGATAGGCCGCGACGCCCTTGATCGTTGCATAGTGCGCGGTGCAGATCACCTCGCGCCCGCGCCGCTCTTGCATGACCAGCCCTGCCTGTACCAGCGCAGAGAGATGATGCGCGAGCGTGGAAGCCGGCAGTTTCAGCAACCGCTGGACATCGCCGACGTTCAGTCCCTCGACGCCAGCGCGCACCAGCAGGCGCAGCAAACGCAAGCGGGTGCGATTTCCCAGCGCCGCAAAACCCTCGGCCGCGCGCTCTTCGGTCATGACTGGTGCTCGCTTGCTCATGGATGAAACTAAATAACTGGAATTATAGAAATGTCAAGTGATCCCGGAATCCGCGAGATGGGACCTGCTATGCCAAGCCATGGACGTCGGCAAAGGGATCCCAATCGGGATCGCTGTGCCATTCATATTCGGCCCAGGTAGCTACCTGCCTCGCCTGTGCTTCGCCGCAGAGCCGCGCGATCAGACCAAGGCTCATATCAATCCCGGCGGAGACACCCGAAGCGGTCACGAACTTGCCGTCCTCGACCCAACGGGCTCGCGGCTGCCAGAGAACAGACGGCCCTTGCTGCTGGACCCATCGAAACGCGGATTTATTCGTCGTTGCCTTCTTGCCATCGAGCAGGCTTGCCTTGGCAAGCAGAGCGCTTCCCGTGCAGACCGACGTGACGTAGTCAGCCGCCGCGGACCTGTTTCTTATCCAAGATAGCAACTTCCCATTGCCGACTTCGCGACGTGTGCCGCGTCCGCCTGGAACCAGCAGGATGTCATAGCGCTGATCGTCAGCGAAGAGATCATCGGCCAATGCTTGCGGCCCTTGAGCGCTGGCGATTGTTCGGCTCTGCTCAGCAACCATGCGTATTGTGAATTCGTCCGAGAGCAGTCCAAACATCTCCAGCGGCCCGAACACGTCGAGCAACTCGAAGTCGGGAAAGATCAGTACGCCAATTCGCTTCATCGGTCTTTCTCTCTCCCGTTGGAGTGATTCTTGCGCACGCTCCTCAGTCGTGGATCACTATCCTGATATCACCCATCACCGCCGATGCGGCTTCAGCGTCTTCGCCGCCGCATAGATCAGCAGCAACCCGAGGCCGAACTTGAGCGCGCCGGCAGGCGCGGCCACGACCAGGGCGGCGCCGACCGCCGCGCCGGCGATCGAGCCGAGGCTCATCGCGGTCCACATGCGATAGGCCGCACGCCAGCCGGGCAGGGCGCCCAGGCGCCGGTAGCGCAGCAGCCCGGCGATCACGATCGGCAGGGCGATGATCGCGCTCGCCGTCCCCGCCGTCTTGATGTCGGCGCCGAAGACCAGGATCAGCAGCGGGATCAGCAGTTCGCCGCCGGCGACGCCGAGCACGCTGCTGACGAGACCGATCCCGGCACCGAAGGCGATGCCGGTGGCTGACCGCCACGCGATCGCGTCCGGCAGCGCCGACATCGGCTGGTCGGTCGTGAAGGCCTTGACGAGCAGCAGCACGCCGAGCGCCAGCAGCAGGCCCGAGAGCAGAAGATGGAGGCGCTGATCGCTGAGGCGCGTCACCAGCCGCGCGCCGGCGCGGGCGCCGACGATGCCGCCGGCCGCCAGCCCGGCGATCTCCGGCAGGTGCGGCGTCACCGCCGCCAGCGACAGCGCCTGGCCGCGGAAGGCGAGGGCGGCGGCCAGCGTCACCAGGCTGGTCGCCAGGTTGATCGGGATGGCCGACTTCGCATCGAACCCGATCACGCGCATCAGGACCGGCAGGCGGAACTCGCCGCCGCCCAGCCCGATCAGGCCCGCCAGGCCGCCGATCGGCGCGGCGTAGGCCATCGCCTTCAAGAAGAACGGGCACCGAAGCGCCTGCAGCATCGTCTCCTCCGGCCGCTATATCCGCAGGAATATAGCGCCCGCCGGTACATGTCCAGAATCGACCGCAACCGACCGTTTCAAGCCCGTTCCGTGCGCCAACTGAACCGGAAAGTGCAAGAAGTCGTCAAGGTCAACCGATTGGATTCGTTCGGTGATTTTTTGATCCATAGGGTTGTTTTGCAGAATCGCATGTTTTAGGGCTGCGCACCCCACCCGCGTCTTGACGCCGCCGCCTGCTTCGCCTTACACCGTCGCGTCTTGACGGCGGCCGTAGCTCAATTGGTTAGAGCACCGGGTTGTGGTCCCGGGGGTTGGGGGTTCGAGTCCCCTCGGTCGCCCCAGTCTCCATCGGCATTCGCGCGGGCCCGGGCCCATTTGGACCACGACGCCGTCCTCTTCGCCAACGAAGCCTTCTACCGTGCCTTCACGGCGCGCGACGTCCAGGCCATGGACGACATTTGGGCTCGCCACTGCCCGATCGCCTGCATCCATCCCGGCTGGGGCCCGCTCTACGGTCGCGACGCGGTGATGCGCAGCTGGGCCGGAATCCTCGCCAATCCGGAGTCGCCGGCCGTGGTCTGCCAGGATGCCAAGGCCGTGGTCTTCGGCGACACCGCCATGGTCGTCTGCTTCGAGGCCGTGCCGGGCGGCTTCCTCATCGCCACCAACCTGTTCGTGCGCCACGGCCATGTCTGGAAGCTGGTCCACCACCAGGCCGGCCCGACGAACGCCCAGCCCGAGACCGAACCGGCGGCCGAAGGGCAGGGGCGACCGAACTGACGCCGCTTTGCATCTCTCAATCCGCCGCCAGGTTGTATAATCGGCGCCATACCCGATTCGCGTCGCGTTGTGGGCGGCGCCGCAACATTTCGGAATGATCAGTATGCGCAAGTCACTATTGCCTCTCGCGGCCCTTCTGCTGAGCCTCCTGCCGTCGCTCGCCCGGGCTGATTACGCCGCCGGCCTCAACGCCTATGACACCGGCAACTTCGCCGCCGCGCTGGAGCAATGGCTGCCGCTGGCCAAGGCCGGCGACGCCAAGGCTCAGCACGGCGTCGCCCTGCTCTACGAGACCGGCCGCGGCGTGCCCGCGAAGGACGACGTCGAAGCGGCCAAATGGTACGCCGCCGCCGCCATCCAGGGCATCGCGGAATCGCAGGCCAACTTGGCGCTGATGTTCGCCGAAGGCCGCGGCGTCGACAAGGATTATGCCCGCGCCGCGGACTTGTGGCGGCAGGCGGCGGAGAACGGCAACACGGTCGCCCACTACAATCTCGGCCTGCTCTATCTGAACGGTTACGGCGTCGATAAGGACGAGGCCAAGGCGGCCGACTGGTTCGAAAAGGCGGCAGAGCTCAAGGTCGTCGACGCCCAATATGCGATCGCCCGCCTCTACCGCGATGGCACGGGCGTGCCCAAGGATCCGGCCAAGGCCCGCTACTGGTATGACCAGGCCGCGCTTGGCGGCCACGGCCTGGCCGCCGCGGAGTTGGCCGCCCTCGCTGCCGCCCAGCCGGAGACCGCGTCGCCAGCGGCTCCCGAGACGCCGACCGAGCCGCCGCAGACCACGGCTCCCGCCGAGGGCCAAGCGCCGGCGTCGCCGGCACCGACACCAACTGCGCCGCCGCCCGCAACAGCCGAGACGTCACCGACTGCGCCGGAGCCGGAACCGGTTGCGCCATCTGTGGAGACAACTGGGGCGGACACCTCGGCCGCCGCTGCGGCGACCCCGGCTGCGCCTGATCCGGGCGCGGAGGTTGCCGCCGGCTCTGCCGAAACCGCCCAAGCGCCGTCGCCGGAAACGCCCCCGGCCGCCGCCGAGAGCGCCCCGGCCGTAGCGCCGACCGAAGCGCAAGTCGGTGCCGCCGCTGAACCACTGAAGGCCGAAGAGCCGGCACCGGTCGAGACGGCGCCGACGGCCGCGGACGCCCCGCCGGAAATGCCGCCGGTTGCGACCGCCGAACCGCCTCCCGCAGAGCCGGCGGTGCCCGAGTCGCCGCCGGCCGAGGCCACACCCTCCGAAACCGCGACGCCGCCGGCCACCGAGTCCGCACCGGTCGATGCGGCAACACCCGAAGCCGCAACTGCGCCAGCGCCCGCCGAGACGCAGGTCGCGGCCGTCCCCGCCGTCCACATCTGGCTGTCGTCGCAGGAGACACGCGAGCAGGCGGAGCGCGGTTGGGAAGAGCTCAAGAGCGCCTATCCCGACCTGCTCGGCAATCTTCAGCTCACGGTGCGCGAAGTCGACCTCGGCGAGACGAAGGGCATCTGGTATCGCGTCTATGCCGGTCCGATGGCGGACAAGACGGAGGCCAGGGCGCTCTGCGAGCAGATCAAGGCGCAACCGCCCAACAGCGACTGCCTCGTCGCCACCGACTGACGTATGACCGACCGCTCCGAGGCGACCCTTCTCAGCGTCGCCGAGATGAGCCGGGCGGACGCATTGACCATCGCCGCCGGCACGCCCGGCCTGGCTTTGATGGAAGCGGCGGGAGCGGCGGTCGCCCGAGAGGCACGCAGGCGATGGCCGCGCGGCCTTGTCGCCGTCCTCTGCGGCCCGGGCAACAACGGCGGCGACGGCGCTGTCGCCGCCCGCCACCTGCAGCAGGCCGGCTGGCCGGTGCGGCTGGCGCTGCTCGGCGAGCGCGCCGCGCTGCGCGGAGACGCGGCCGCCGCCTTCGCGCAATGGACGGGCGATGTGGCGCCGTTGACCCCGAACAGTCTCGATGGCGCCGCCCTGGTCATCGATGCCCTCTTCGGCGCCGGCCTGACGCGGCCGGTCGAAGGCGAAGCGCGGGTCGCGATCGAAGCCGTCAATGCGCGCCGGCTGCCCTGTCTCGCCGTCGATCTGCCGAGCGGCGTGCACGGCGATACCGGCCAGGTCCTCGGCACCGCGCCGCGAGCGACCGCCACCGTCACCTTCTTCCGTCGCAAACCGGCTCACCTCCTGCTACCCGGCCGCGCGCTCTCGGGCGAGGTCGTGGTCGCCGATATCGGCATTGCCGGGGCCGCGCTAGACCAGATCCGGCCGGCGCTGTTCGAGAGCACGCCGGCGCTGTGGCAAGAGCACCTTCCCTGGCCACGCCTGGAAGACCACAAATATCACCGTGGCCATCTGCTGATCGCCGCCGGCGAGACGATGACCGGGGCGGCGCGGTTGGCTGCGCGCGGCGCCCGCCGGATCGGCACCGGCCTCGTCACCATCGCCTGCACCCGCGCCACGCACGCGATCTATGCCGCCGACATGCCCGGCACCATCACCGCCATCGCCGACGACGCTGCCGCTTTCGATGCGCTCCTGGCCGATGGACGCCGCAATGCCCTGCTGATCGGCCCCGGCCAGGGCGTCGGCCCGGCGACGCGCGCCCGCACCCTCGCCGGACTGGCAGCCGGCAAGGCCTGCGTCATCGACGCCGATGCACTGACCGTCTTCGCCGATCGCCCCGAAGACCTGTTCGCCGCCGTGCGCGGGGCGTGCCTCCTGACTCCCCATGAGGGCGAATTCGGCCGATTGTTCCCGGACCTCCGCGATGTCCCGGGCAAGGTCGAACGGGCGCGCCAGGCGGCGGCGCGGGCGCGTGCCGTTGTGCTGCTCAAGGGAGCGGACACGGTCATCGCCGCGCCTGATGGCCGCGCCGCAATCAACGGCAACGCGCCGGCGACCCTGGCCACGGGCGGCGCCGGCGACGTTCTGGCCGGTATCGCGGCCGGTCTTCTGGCCCAGGGAATGCCGACCTTCGAAGCAGCGGCCGCGGCGGCTTGGCTGCACGGGGCAGCGGCGGCGCAATTCGGCCACGGCCTGATCGCGGAGGATCTGCCGGAGGCGTTGCCCCACATCATGAGCAAATTGCGGGCAGGTACCTGACAACGGCGTCTTTTCAATCATTTGGGGGGCGTTGTTCGAGCGTGACTCGCGAGCGCCCGGGTGCGGTTAACGGACCGCATGCGACGCCTCAGTTAACGATCGTCAGGCGCCTGTTCGGCCGAGATTTTTCTTCCGGATTCAGGTTTGCTTTAGGAATTGTTAAGGGATGTTCGTCAATACTCGCTAGGCATGAAAACGCTGCCAGCAATGGCAGTTAGCAGAGCGGGACACAACATGGGCGGCTGGTTCGTTAAAAAAGAAGGTTACGCGCCGGAACTGGAGCCGGGGGCAATGTATCGCAACGTGCGCGCCGGGAATTTCGTCGAGACGGCCAAGGTGCTGGCGGTCACGAAGGACGGCCTGGGAATTCCGCACGTCCGATTCGACATGACGGTGGACACGCCGAGCAAGATCCGGCTCGTCGAGGGTCGCCGCATCCTGTCCTTGGCCTCCTTCACGCAGCAGTATCCGCAGCGCGTGCCGGCGTAAGCTTCGCGCGTCGGCAGACCGCATTTCATCGGCCGGACGGCGCTCGAGTCGCGCGTCCGCATGGGCCCGCGGCTCAGCGTGCCCTTTTCCCCTTGTCCCTTAGATTTCCGTGCTATACACCGCGGCTTTGAGCGGGCGCGGGTTGCCACCTGTGCGTGCCAGAAGTTGGGTGCGTCGTTCACGCGGGCGTGGCGAAACTGGTAGACGCGCCAGATTTAGGTTCTGGTGACGAAAGTCGTGGGGGTTCAAGTCCCTCCGCCCGCACCAGTCGGATGGTGAGGAGTGCGGGCCGCCGGCGCGATCAGGCGTGGCCCGGAAGGCTTTGTGCAAGCAGGTACCTATGCAGATCATCGAGACCAATACCGACGGCTTGAAGCGTGAGTTCAAGATCGTCGTTCCCGCCAAGGAAGTTCAGGATCGAATCGAGGGCCGGCTGACGGAGCTTGGCCGCCGGATCCGGTTGCCGGGGTTTCGGCCTGGAAAGGTGCCGCTGCCGCTGCTGAAGCAGCGCTACGGGCAGAGCGTTCGGGGCGAGGTCCTCGAGCAGACGGTCAACGACAGCTCGGCCAAGGTCATATCCGATCGCGGACTCAGGGCGGCGGGCCAGCCGCGGATCGAGATCCTGTCGCAGGTCGGTGAGGGTGACCTCGAATACAAGCTGGCCCTTGAGCTCATCCCGGATATCAGCCCCGTCGACTTCAAGACTCTGACGTTCGAACGGCTGGCGGTCGACGTGCCCGAAAAGGACGTGACCGACGCCGTCGAGCGCGCCGCCAAGCGATTCCGCAAGTCCAACCCCGTCGCAACCCCGCGGCCGGCCCAATCCGGCGATGTCGTCGTGATCGATTTCGTCGGCCGTGCCGACGGCGCGGAGTTTCCGGGCGGCTCGGCCACGGGCCACTATCTGGAGCTGGGTAGCGCCTCCTTCATCCCGGGCTTCGAGGAGCAGCTGATCGGCGCGGCGGCCGGCGACCATCGCGACGTGAAAGTAACGTTTCCCGCCGACTATCCGAACGCTCAGCTGGCCGGCAAGGCCGCAGAATTCGCCGTCGACGTGAAGGAGATCCGCGAACTCGCGCCCATCGAGATCAATGAGGAGCTGGCCAAGGCGCTCGGCGCGACCGACGTGGCGAACCTTCATGAGACGATCAGGCAGCGGATCGGCAACGAGTACAGTGGGGTTGCCCGTAGCCGCCTCAAGCGCCAGCTCCTTGACGCGCTGGCCGAGCGTCACCAGTTTGAAGTGCCCCCGGGCTTGGTCGAGGCCGAGTTCTCCGCGATCTGGGCGCAGATCGAATCCGACAAGTCACGCGGCCGGCTCGATCCCGAAGATGCCGGGAAGAGCGACGACCAGCTGAAGCAGGAGTATCGGGACATCGCGATCCGCCGGGTCAAGTTGGGGCTGCTGCTGTCGGAGGTCGGCCGGCTCAACAACATTCAGGTTTCGAATGACGAACTGAGCCGGGCGATCGTCAATGAGGCACGCCGCCACCCGGGCTCGGAACGGCAGGTCATCGAGTACTACCAGAAGACGCCGCAGGCGCTGGTCCAGTTGCGCGCGCCGCTCTATGAAGACAAGGTCGTCGATTTCATTTTGGAACTGGCCACTGTCAACGAGCGGAAGGTTTCGCCGGAGGAACTTGCCACGTTGGTGAACGAATCGGCGACGCCAACCGCGACCGCGTGACCGCGGCGAGGCAGAAGCGGGTAGGGGGAATTTACCCGCATCTGCCATCCTTGAACCACGGCACTTGCCGGCCTTTGCCGTCAGGGCCTTTTACGAATTGACCACGGAAGAATCATGCGCGATCCCGTCGACACCTACATGAATTTCCTCGTACCCATGGTGGTCGAGCAGACCAACCGCGGGGAGCGGGCATACGATATCTACTCGCGGCTGTTGAAGGAGCGCATCATCTTCATGGTCGGACCGGTGAACGACGGCCTGGCCAGCCTGATCTCGGCGCAGCTGCTGTTCCTCGAGTCGGAGAACCCGAACAAGGACATCGCCATCTATGTCAACTCGCCTGGCGGCATGGTGACGGCGGGGCTGGCCATCTACGACACCATTCAATACATCCGGCCCGATGTTTCGACGGTGTGCATCGGCCTGGCAGCCTCAATGGGGTCGCTGCTGCTGGCCGCTGGCGCCAAGGGAAAGCGGTTCGCGACGCCGAACGCCAAGATCATGGTCCACCAGCCCTCAGGCGGATTCCAGGGTCAGGCCGCCGATATCGAGATCCATGCCAAGGACATTCTCGAGACGCGGGCCCGGCTCAACGAGATCTACGTTCGCCATACCGGGCAGGCGCTGAAGGACATCGAAGAGGCCATGGAACGCGACAAGTTCCTGTCGCCGGAAGAGGCGGTGAAGTTCGGCATGATCGACGACGTTATCGTAAAGCGACCACCGCGCGAGGACGCCGCCAAACCGTAAACCCGGAATTAACCGTTTGTTGACCATAATCGGCGATAGGATTGGTGGTATGATGCGCGGGCGTTGCTGACCAGGGAACCGGGTGTCATCAAGAGATCAAATTGGACTGTACGATGACGGGGTACGAGGCTAACTTGAGTTTGCAGGGATTCGGCCACCTTAGGGTGTGCGCATGACGACCAAGTCGACCGGCGGCGATTCCAAGAACACCCTCTACTGCTCTTTCTGCGGGAAGAGCCAGCACGAGGTCCGCAAGCTCATTGCCGGCCCGACCGTATTCATCTGCGATGAGTGCGTCGAACTCTGCATGGACATCATCCGCGAGGAGCACAAGACCACCCTCGTGAAGTCCAAGGACGGCGTGCCGACGCCGCGGGACATCTGCAACGTCCTCGACGACTACGTCATCGGCCAGAATCACGCGAAGCGCGTGCTGTCCGTCGCCGTGCACAACCACTACAAGCGTCTGGCGCACGGCGCTAAGAGCAACGACGTCGAGCTGGCGAAATCGAACATCCTGCTCGTTGGCCCGACCGGCTGCGGCAAGACCCTGCTGGCACAAACGCTGGCGCGCATCATCGATGTGCCCTTCACGATGGCCGACGCGACGACGTTGACCGAGGCCGGCTACGTCGGCGAGGACGTCGAGAACATCATTCTCAAGCTGTTGCAGGCTGCCGACTACAATGTCGAGCGCGCGCAGCGCGGCATCGTCTATATCGACGAGGTCGACAAGATCAGCCGCAAGTCCGACAACCCTTCGATCACCCGCGACGTGTCGGGCGAAGGCGTGCAGCAGGCGCTGCTGAAGATCATGGAAGGCACGATCGCCTCCGTCCCCCCGCAGGGGGGCCGCAAGCACCCGCAGCAGGAGTTCCTGCAGGTCGACACCACCAACATCCTGTTCATCTGCGGCGGCGCCTTCGCCGGGCTGGAGAAGATCATCTCGGCGCGCGGCAAGGGTTCATCGATCGGCTTCGGCGCCGACGTGCGTGGGCCGGACGAGCGCAAGACCGGCGAAGTCCTGAAGGAGGTCGAGCCGGAAGATCTGCTGAAGTTCGGTCTGATCCCGGAATTCGTCGGCCGCCTGCCGGTCGTCGCCACGCTCGAGGATCTGGACGAGCCGGCGCTGATCGACATCCTGACCAAGCCCAAGAACGCCTTGGTCAAGCAGTATCAGCGGCTGTTCGAAATGGAGAATATCAGGCTCGATTTCTCCGACGAGGCCCTGCGGGCGATCGCCCACCGTGCCATCGCCCGCAAGACGGGAGCGCGCGGATTGCGCTCGATCATGGAAGGCATCCTGCTCGATTCGATGTTCGATCTTCCGAGCCTCGAAGGCGTGGAGAGCATGGTGATCAGCAAGGAAGTCGTCGAGGGGCGGGCGCGGCCGCTGCACATCTACACGGAGCGCCTGGGCGACGTCGGAACCGGCGCTTGACGCCGGGGCTCTTGAAAACTCTGTCGCGCGTACCACATTTGTTTGCAGATTCACGCCATCATTCGGGCGCCTTCCACGGCGACGGCGTTCGCCCCATCGAACAGGACGTAACGAGGCATCATGCTTGACGTGTCACGAGGTCCGCTCTTCCCTGTGCTGCCGTTGCGGGACATTGTCGTTTTCCCGCACATGATCGTTCCGCTCTTCGTCGGCCGCGAAAAGTCGGTTCGCGCCCTCGAAGACGTGATGAAGGACGACAAGCAGATTCTTCTGGTGACGCAGAAGAACGCGGCGCAGGACGACCCGACGCCGGCCGACATCTACTCTGTCGGAACCGTCGGGACTGTGCTGCAGCTTCTGAAGCTGCCGGACGGCACGGTGAAAGTGCTGGTCGAAGGCGGCCAGCGCGCGCGCATCCTGAAGTTCTCGGACAACCCGACCTTCTTCGAAGCGCACGCCGAAATGATCGCCGAGCGCACCGGCGAGACCAAGGAGATCGAGGCTCTTGCGCGCACGGTCGTGTCGCAGTTCGAGCAGTACATCAAGCTCAACAAGAAGATTCCGCCGGAGGTGCTGGTTTCCATCAACCAGATCGAGGATCCCAGCAAGCTCGCCGACACGGTCGCCTCGCACCTGCAACTCAAGATTGCCGAAAAGCAGGAACTGCTCGAGTCCGACGGGGTCGGCGAGCGGTTGGAGCGGGTCTACGCCTACATGGAAGGCGAGATCGGCGTGCTGCAAGTGGAAAAGCGCATCCGCAGCCGCGTCAAGCGCCAGATGGAGAAGACCCAGCGCGAGTACTATCTGAACGAGCAGCTGAAGGCGATCCAGAAGGAACTCGGCGAGGGCGAGGACGGCCGCGACGAGCTGTCGGAGATCGAGGAGCGCATCAAGAAGACGCGGCTCAGCAAGGAGGCGCGCGAGAAGGCGCAGGCCGAACTGAAGAAGCTGCGCGCGATGAGCCCGATGTCGGCCGAGGCTACGGTGGTCCGCAACTACCTCGACTGGATGCTGAGCATTCCCTGGAAGAAGCCGACCAAGATCAAGCGCGACATCAAGCTCGCGCAGAAGGTTCTCAACGCCGACCACTACGGCCTCGAGAAGGTGAAGGAACGCATCCTCGAGTACCTGGCCGTGCAGCAGCGCATGAAGAAGGTGAAGGGACCGATCCTGTGCCTGGTCGGGCCACCGGGCGTCGGCAAGACGTCTCTCGGCAGGTCGGTCGCCAGGGCGACGGGGCGGAACTTCGTGCGTATGTCGCTCGGCGGCGTGCGCGACGAAGCTGAGATCCGCGGCCATCGGCGCACCTATATCGGCTCGATGCCCGGCAAGGTCATCCAGGGCATGAAGAAGGCCAAGTCGTCGAACCCGCTGTTCCTGCTGGACGAGGTCGACAAGCTCGGCGCCGACTGGCGCGGCGATCCGTCCTCGGCCCTGCTGGAGGTCTTGGATCCGGAGCAGAATTCGACCTTCCAGGATCACTACCTGGAGGTCGACTACGACCTCTCCGATATCATGTTCGTGACCACGGCCAACACCCTGCGCATGCCGCAGCCGCTGATGGACCGCATGGAAGTGATCCGTCTCCCCGGCTACACCGAGGACGAGAAGGTCGAGATCGCCCAGCGCCACCTGTTGCCGAAGCAGGTGAAGGAGCACGGCCTGAAGAAGGGTGAGTGGTCGATCTCCGAGGACGCGCTGCGCGACATCATCCGCTACTACACGCGGGAAGCCGGCGTGCGCAATCTGGAGCGCGAGATCGCCAATCTGGCGCGCAAGTCGATCAAGGAGATTCTGATGAAGAATCTCAAGAAGATCGTCATATCCCGCCGCAACCTGGAGAAGTTTGCCGGCGTGCGCCGCTTCCGCTTCGGCGAGGCCGAGCTCGAGGATTTGGTGGGTGTCACCACCGGTCTTGCCTGGACCGAGGTCGGCGGCGAGATCCTGTCGATCGAGGCCGTGACCGTTCCCGGCAAGGGCAAGGTGACGGCGACCGGCAAGCTCGGCGACGTCATGAAGGAATCGGTGCAAGCCGCCGAGAGCTACGTGAAATCGCGCGCCATCGAATACGGCATCAAGCCGACCCTGTTCGAGAAGAAGGATATCCACGTCCATGTGCCCGAGGGAGCGACCCCGAAAGATGGGCCCTCGGCTGGCGTGGCGATGGTGACTTCGATCGTCTCCGTGCTGACGAGCATACCGATCAAGCGCGAACTGGCGATGACCGGCGAGATCACCTTGCGCGGCCGCGTGCTGCCGATCGGCGGCCTCAAGGAGAAGCTGCTGGCGGCGCTGCGGGCCGGCATCAAGACGGTGCTCATCCCGTCGGAGAATGAGAAGGACCTCGCGGAGATCCCGGACAACGTGAAGAAGGGCCTCACTATCGTTCCGGTAAAGAACGTGGACGAAGTGTTGAGTCGTGCGTTGACGTCGTCGCTGAAGCCGATCGAATGGATCGAGCCGGCCGAAGTCGAAAAGGTCAGCGGGCAGTCCGCCGAGGAACGCGGGATCGTCACACACTGAGCCATCCAAGCGCGCACACGCGCGCTCCTGTACAAATCGGTGTCGCTTGCGCGACACCGATTTTTTTATCCCCAGGATATCGACGTTCGCGCGTTGACGTGCGGATTTTCCCCGATCTAGACTTCATGCCTCAGCGCGCCAGCAACAATCCGTTCCAGTCTCGGTTGGAACACACGAGGGGGGTCAATCACGTGAACAAGAACGATCTCGTTTCGCTGGTCGCAGATCGAACCGGTATGTCGAAGGGCGAGGCTGCGAAAGCCATCGACGGCGTGCTCGATGCGATCACGGACGCGTTGCAGAAAGGGGACGATGTACGTTTGGTTGGTTTCGGCACCTTCAGCGTCGGAGAGCGGAAGGCATCGCAAGGACGAAATCCGCGTACGGGAGAGCCGCTCAGCATTGCCGCCACGAAGCAACCGAAGTTTCGCGCCGGTAAGGTGCTGAAGGATGCCGTGAACTGAATTCGACGTCGGGACCATGGTAAATCGGTGACGGCCGTCCGTGGCGGCCGTCATCGTTTTCGGCTAGTTTGCGGCAACGGGCGATTAGCTCAGTTGGTAGAGCATCTCGTTTACACCGAGAGGGTCGGCGGTTCGAGTCCGTCATCGCCCACCATCCTGCTTCGCGCTACGCGCTTCGCAGGATTTGCCGCTGGACAATCGACGAAGCAGGATGCCCTCCGAAGCCTTGG
>Ga0187893_10006123_pt1 | contig 20847 bp, 18 predicted proteins | sample MA1701074metaG_FD_139574 | JGI IMG/M metagenome (GOLD analysis project Ga0187893, IMG submission 139574) | White microbial mat communities from a basaltic lava cave in the Kipuka Kanohina Cave System on the Island of Hawaii, USA - MA170107-4 metaG ...
ACTCGCTACTAAAAACGTTCACCCTTCGACAAGCTTAGGACGAACGGAGGGATTCTCCAAAATCGTTCGTGGTGAGCCTGTCGAACCATGAACGCGCATACGTTGCTCTTGCGTCGATCATCTTTATATCCGGCTATATCGCTCGCGCAGATGTTGTCGCACTAACTCTGCCGCCGTATTCACCAGAAACGTCAGAATGAACAACAACAGCGCCGCTAAAAACAGGACACGATAGAGCGTGGAGGCATGCGGCGCTTCAGGGATCTCTACAGCAATATTGGCGGACAAAGCACGAAATCCGTTGAACATACTAAAGTCCATCACCGGCGTGTTGCCGGTGGCCATGAGCACAATCATCGTTTCCCCCACGGCGCGGCCAAAGCCGATCATAATGGCTGAGAACACGCCGGGGCTGGCGGTCGGCAGGACCACACGCAGAGCAGTTTGCCAACGGGTTGCGCCTAACGCCAGAGAGCCGGAAATCAAGTGCTGCGGCACATTGGAAAAGGCATCCTCGCAGATGGTGTAGATGATGGGGATGACGGCAAATCCCATCGCAAACCCGACAATCAACGAGTTACGCGGATCGTAGCGTTCTCCGGCCGTGTCGTAGAGCCACTGTGGAAAACTTCCGTTGAACAGCGTCACTTCCATCCAGTCGTTGACGCTGAGACAACCGTAGGCTGCAAGCAACAGCAGCGGACCCAGGAAGGCTAACTCGACGCCGGGTTTCAGCCGATTGCGTATGGCGAGCGGGATTTGTCTCCAGAAGAAGGATGCCACCACGCATGTCAATGGAAGCACCACCAACAGGAGAAACATGCCGGGAACCACCTTCTCGATGCGTGGCGCTAACCACAAACCGGCAAAAAATCCCAGCACCACACTTGGCAACGCTGCCATCACTTCAACAACCGGCTTGATAGTATTTCGCAGTTTGGGGTGCATGAACTGTGACGTATACAACGCCGCGCACAGGCTCAGGGGAACTGCGAGGAGGAGTGCATAAAAAGTGCCCTTGAAGGTACCGTACGCGAGGGGAGTAAGGCTGAACTTGGGCTCGAACTCATCGCTCCCGCTACTCGACTGCCACGTGTAGTCCGGCTGATCATAGCCTTCATACCAGACTTTCCCGAACAAGGTCTTCAAGCTGATTTCCGGATGCGGATTGTAGAGGTGCCACTGAAAAAGCTGCCCTCGCGCGTCCGTCGTTAATATCCCATCCGCCTTCGGCGCAAACGCCAGCGTTGTCAGTTTGCTGTTTGCGTGCATTTCTAGAAGGGTTTGCTCAGAGGTCGAGTGATGGAGGAGCACGGTCCCTGCTGTATCAGCAGTGGCGAAACCTTTATCACGCGGCGACGGAACGACTGCTACCACAGGCGCGGCATGCGAACGCAGCACATGAACACGACGGTAGGGTGTACGGCTAGTTTGCTGAGGATCGCGTACCTGAAACCAGACGCTGACATTGCCGGCTGTGTCGCCAACGATCAGTGAGCGATCACCGAGAATCCAACCCAAAGCCGAGACCCCGGCATCAGCTCCAGACCCGGCAGGGAAAGCCTCCATGAACTGCGGATTGGCCGGGTCGTCAATCTGCCAGTGATACAACTCTCCCGAAGCAGCGCCAGCCAGCACGTTCGATTGATATTTATCTATGGTCAGCGCGGTGATGTCGGCTTTGAGTACGGAGGAAAAATCAGCGCGATAATCCTCGGAACCTGATGGACCGAGGAGAGAGGTTTGCTCTTGCCGGGCAAAAAAGAGCAGCTCACGCGGACCCAGCAGCGCAGCGACAGCGATCTTCCCTTCTTCTTCCCGGTAAGCTAACGCGGTGATCGCCCGGCCTGAGGGGTCCAGTTGCAACGGCGCTTCTTCCTTGACCTCCGGCGTAATAGCCCGTTTGCCGTCTTGCATCTTTGTCGTAAAAAGCACGGTGAGCGGAATCACCATCCCGCTGGCGGTACCCACTGCAATCGTGTGATGAAGGCCGTCGCGGTACGTGGCGGTGGGGCGCTGCCCTTGCAGCCCTTTCACTTCATAGCGTTGCAAGAGCTGATGGGCCGGGAGGGAGAAGAAGTCAATAGTGCCAGCCGCGGTGAGCACGTATGCGATTGATTGATACTCGTCGACTCCAAGGGCCAAAGGTTTGGCCAATTCGTCTGACGCTACCGGCGACGTGCCAGCTCCGGCTGGCGCTGTCTCGCCCTCTTCGGCTGTGTGTGGCAGCGCGGCTGCGCCGAGCGGTGATGCTACTGGCGATCTCCACAATGGCACTGTCTCCGCCACGATGACGAACAAGATCGCCACGATACTCAGGATAATTCCCAGTCCACCGACGATGATCAGTATCTCAGCAGCTTTGTCCGCCAGCTTCTTGCGCTGTACTCGCCCCTTCGCCTCGGCAGTGTAGAGGCGAACCTCGACTTGTTGTCGGGCCGCGCGTTGCTCTACAGTTTCCTGAATCTCCGGCATAGAATTCCTTCACCCTCGGTGTTCAACTCATGAACGAAGGGCGGGTGTGAAACCCGCCCTCACATATTTTCTTATCCCTCAGTTCTCTTGCGGCTGAAGCGGACGGTGACCGCCTGATCGCAGGCTACTGGAGATTCGCAAGCTCTTGCTGCACGATGGAAGCCGGGAGGGGGAAATAGCCGTCCTTTACCACTATCTCCTGTCCCTCTTTACTAAAGACGAACTTGGCGAATTCTCTTACCAAGGGGTCAAGCGGCTGACCCGGTGCACGATTCACGTACACAAAGAGGAAACGGCTCAGCGGATAACTGCCGCTAATCACGTTCTGATAATTAGGCTCGACAAACTTTGCGTCATCTTTTGCCAGAGGAACCGCACGCACGCCTGACGTGGCATAGCCGATGCCGCTGTAGCCGGCACCATTGCGATCTTCGCTCACTCCCTGCACGACCGACGCGGAGCCCGGCTGTTCTTTCACCGTGTCCTTGTAGTCACCGTTGCATAACGCATGCTCCTTGAAGAAGCCGTAGGTACCGGAGGCCGAGTTACGACCATAGAGACTGACCGGTGCGCCGGCCCAACCGCCATCGAGCCCGGCCTCTCCCCAGGTTTCTACCTTAGGACCTTTACAGCGTCGCGTCTTGGAAAAGAGGCCATCGACCTGTTGCAGGGTAAGACCTTGCAGGGGATTGTCTTTATGAACAAAGACGGCCAAGGAGTCGAACGAGGTGCGTAAGGGAGTAGGCTTATAGCCGTACTTGGCCTCAAAGGCATCCACTTCGGTCCCCTTCATCGGCCGTGACATTGGCCCGAGCTGCGCAGTGCCTTCGATCAACGCCGGCGGCGCCGTGCTAGAACCCTTGCCCTCGATCTGAATATTGACGTTGGGGTAGAACTTTTTAAATCCCTCGGCCCACAGTGTCATCATGTTGTTCAGCGTATCCGAACCGATGCTGTTCAGATTCCCCGAAATTCCGCTCACCGCTTTGTAGGAAGGGATGGCAGGATCGACCTGAATAGCTCCGTCTTGCGCTAAAGCGATTCCACTCGGGACGATGCTCAAGAGCAATGAGGCAAGAATCGCGACTCTCTTTCTTCGCGCTGTCATAATCATTGATCTCCTTGGTTGGTTAAAAGATGGCCTGTAATTGTACGCGAGCCTCGATATCCTCAACGTCGTCTCCGGTTCTGCGCTCGGTGCTGATCCCGCCGAAGTCAACCTGCAACTTGAGGTTGTGTTGATCGAAGTAGTAACTGATCGCCCCGCGGATCTCGTCCCGGTGCTTGAAGTTAAATGCATCGTCCTCTGGGTCTATGACACTGTAACGAGCAGCGATCTCCAATTTTTTGGGGATGATGAAATATCCAGCCTGGAAGTTGTAGCCCCAAGCGTTGAAGGTGCTGTTCGCTATACCGCTGCCGAAATTGAATTCGGTCGGCGTGCTGATGTCAGCGAAGTAGCCTTCACCCAGGAAGCTGATCCCCAGCCATTTCGCTGCTAAGTCGGCTGTGGAGGTCCAGACGTCGATATTGTCGAGATCTTTTCTGGAATCAGAAGTCGTTCGGAAAGAATTAGGAACAAAGAATTCCAGGCTGTCGTTATCGTTATTGATCCGGCTCAGGTCTTTCCGGCCCACCTTATTGTATTGGGTTGAAACCCCCAGAGAGGCCAGCAGCTTGGGCGTTCCAGCGAAATCCGGCTCATCATACGGGAAAGGACCAAAGGGGTTCACCGCCAGTCGCGCCGCGTACATGAAGTCTGTGGAAGTTTGTTGAGCATTGAGGCCATTACCGTTGAAGATACCGGCGCGGTACTCAAGCAGGTACTCTCCCAAATAGCCGGAGACGCCGACTCCTCGGTCACGACCTACGTTAAAGAAGTCGTTCGCCAAGGAGCGATCGACGAACTGCAAACTGCCTGAAGAGGTCAATTCCTGACGGCTCTGGGGCGGTTTGAACTGACCGATGTTTAAGACCAGCCTCGGATCGTACGCGTAATTCAACTCCATATTGAGGAGTTCCACATTTCCCGGGGCCGCATCTAGCTCAACCACATACTGCATCTTGGGACTGAACGTGTGTCCGCGCCAATACAACCGAGCGCGGCGCAGACGGAACTCTGCCTCATCCGATTGCTTGGTAGCTTCCGAGTCCCGATCAATGTACGTAAAACGCGCCTGGACGCGGCCGCCAATAGAGAGCGAATATTTGTTGTCGGACGACTCCCACACAAACCCTCTTCCCAGCCGGTACCCACTCTTTACCCCAGGAATGGCTCGGGTGTCGATCGGAGGTCTCGGTGCCATACGGTACGACTCACTCGACCGCTCTTCTTCCGCACGGGCCTTGTTGAGCAGCCTCTGGTACTCCGTATCCGAGATTCTTTTGTCCTCTCGCAGAATATCCAAAATCTCCTCAGCCACGCTTTTTTTCTGCGCGAACGCTGGGTTCGCCCCCCATAGTCCCCACACGACTATTCCTCCGCAAAGGAATATGCCCATCCGTCCCATTCTCACGTTATTCCTCCCTCTCTCCGTAATGATGGAGCCACCATAGAGATGAAATATTGCAGGGACGTGACAGCAAGATTATTTGTGTGTGACACTCGCCAAGCGATGTATATCGGCAAGAGACAGTAGAAGGAAAACCGGTGAAAAGGGGAAATTAGAGAAAAACTCCTTCCCTCTTGCCCTTTCCCCTTTTATCCTTTTCGCCTTTCTATAAAGGGCTGGCCAGAGCTGAATCAGGGTGCTCCTCTAGGAGGGTGTGCACTAACCGACACAGTTCTGTGACAGAGAAAGGTTTGTCCAGACAATGGCGTACTCCGTTCTGTCGCAATTCCACTCGTAACGGAAGCGAGTTCAAGGCGCTCACTACAATGACCGGCAACGAGACGACACGCTTACGCGGATGGTGACGTAGGCAATGCAGCACCTCCCAGCCACTGCGTTGCGGCAATAACAAATCAAGGGTCACTAAGTGGGGACAGAAACTGTCCAACTGACGCAGCGCTTCTACGCCGTCAGCTGCCGTTTCTACACGGTAGCCCGCCTGCTCGAGATTGTATGAGATCAGATGCGAGATACTGACCTCGTCTTCTACAACCAAAATTCTTTTCACTAGCTCTACCTCCTTTATTGCAGAGGAGGTAGATAGCAACGGTGTTTTGCAGGAGCGTGGCAGGGCAGTGAAAATTCTATGAAAACAGCGATGCCCGAGGCAGTAATCCTTTAGCTGGGCGTTTTTTCCGGTTCGAGAAACGCGCGATCCTCGAAGCGCTTCAGCGCTCGCTGCACGTCTTCTGCCGACGCCCGAAAGCGCCGTATTAGACGACGCGAGTCCACCAGATCAGACGGCTTGCGCAAAAGGTGCTGGAGAATACTCTCGGCCGGGTCAGTAGCTTCACCGGACGCAGCTGGAGATTGCTTGATATCGCTGAACCGCTTCAATGCTCGTTGCATATCGTCTGCTGAAGCACGGAAGCGCCGGATCAGGCGGCGCGAATCAAGGAGGTCAGAGGGCCGGTGCAAGAGATGCTGGAAAATTTTCTCGGCCGGGTCAGCAACCTCAAGGGTCGTAGACGAAGACTGTTTGATGTCACTCATAGTAGATCCCCCAAAAAAATTCACCCCTCACCCTCTTAACATAGAGATAGGTGCGTGTCAGGTCGGGTGTCGACTTTCCGGTAGGTTTATTTTCTTCTACCTAAGAAATGTTACAGAAATATGACACACAGATGACAAACAGATGACAAGCTCTTCCTTCATAGGGAGACAATTTTTGTCACGAAACTTTTATCTGCCCGTCACCCTCGCGTAGGATGCGAAAGGTATATTGTTTGTAGATTACCTAAGATAACCACCTAGACAAGGAGGACGTATGTCCTTGAACAATACACTTATTCCTGCGCTCCTACTCTCCCCTCAGTGGTGGAGCCGGCTCCAGCGGGTTGCTGCTATTTGCCATAGTTCACCCAATGATTTTGCACGTGAGGCGATTGAAGCGGAGATCGTGAAACGCGAACTTCTACTCGAACAGCAAGGAGAACTTGAACCGCAATGGTTAGCGCTCTTGGCCGCTGCGCCTTCCAACGCGCGACTCCAATAAGCGTCAGCGATTTTCTATGCGAGGCTTGCCATCAAAGATAATCTCGTGCACCAGGCCTGCCACCTCTTCGCGTACTGCCGTGAGGCAGGATTGGCCCTTAGAAGTGAGCTCGTAGTATTTTCGCACTCTGCCCTTGGTTACCTGAATACGGCAGCGGAGGAGCTTTTCTCTCTCTAAGGAATGGAGCAACGGGTACAGGCTTCCAGGGCTGATATGATAGCCGAGACGACGCAAAGATTTGCTCAAAGCCTCACCATACACCGGCCCTTGCCCGGCACGGTGTAGCACGAAGAGCTTGGTGACACCATGCAGAAACGCCCGATGAATAAGGCCCTGAGAGTTCACGTGTCTCGACTCGACATATATCGTTTTTTGAGTTGTTGCACTGATGGACAACCCCGCATAGTTTGTGGTCTACCGAATTTGCAGCAGAATGAACGCAGTGTGAAGTTTCTGTTACACAAAAAGGAGCCTTGCTTATACAGACAGGCATACCTCACATGTGCCTGGTGTACGACATATTGCTTTGATTGTGCAAAGGAATGGACCAGTGTATAAAATAAGAAGGTCGGCAAGACCATCGTCACACTGGTATCCTTTTCGCTTCACGGCATTTGCGTACATCTTGCAATCATGTCTGAGTTTATCGCTCTTGTAGATCTTGGCTCGAACGCCGTACGCTGCGTCTTGGCCCGTATCGTTTCTGGAGTAGGATTCGAAGTGCTACGCGAAGAACGCGTACAAACCCGTTTGGGCAGTGGGCCTTCCGGAACGCTGCCGCGTGTCGCTGTTGAAGATACGGTTAAAGCCGTGCATCGCTTTCTTGCTGATGTGCGCAAGAAGCACAAGCCACGGGTCCTGGCCGTAGCAACCTCTGCGGTACGAGAGGCGAATAATCGGGCCTCCCTGCTGGACGTGCTGAAGCACGCTGAGGGAGTGAAAGTCCAAGTATTGAGTGGACCGGAAGAAGCGCTCCTCGGTGCTATGGCAGTCCTTCGGACCTTGTCTCTCCGTAACGGTATGGTTGTTGACCTCGGCGGCGGCAGCTTGCAGTTGACGCGGGTCCGAGCCGGAGAGATTTTGTCGGCTGCCAGTCTGCCCCTCGGCGCTGTACGCACCACTCAACGCTTCCTCAAACATGACCCGCCGACAGCAGCGGAACTCCAGACACTCCGCAAAGAAATTCGGGAGCGGGTCTCCGAAGTGCTGCCGCCAGCCCAGAAAGATGAAGAAATGGTAGGTTTAGGTGGGACGGTGCAGACGCTGGCCAACATCCATTTGGCAGCAGCTCACGAGGAAGCGACCTCGCGCCAGGGACTGCGTCTCCAGCAGTCTGCTCTCAGTGCGTTACGTAAGCAACTAGAGGCATTGCCCGCACGCAAGCGTCGCATTTCGGGCCTGAAGGCAGAACGGGCGGACATCATCCTGGCTGGGATGGTAGTGATTGAAGAAATCATGACCCTGGGTGGGTACGCGACCCTGACGGTCTGCACGGGCGGCGTTCGCCAGGGCATCCTCTTACGCGAGACTTTCAACGGACACTCCTAGGTAAGAGAAAAATATGGACGACAATATCTTTATCAACCGGGAGTTGTCCTGGCTGGAATTCAACCGGCGAGTGCTGGAAGAAGCGTTGGATGAAAACGTGCCGCTACTGGAACGAGTCAAGTTCCTGGCAATTTTTAGCTCGAACTTAGACGAGTTTTTCATGGTGCGCGTCGCCCGGCTCAAGCGGCGGATCGAAGCCGGCGATCAGACGCCCGGTCCCGATGGATTAACTCCAGCGCAAACCCTGGCCGCTATCTCAGAACGGGTTCATCGACTGGCAGACGAGCAACATAGTTGTTTTCTGGAGACCATCGAACCCCGCCTGGCGGCTGAAGGGATTCGCCTAATCGGCCCGGAAGAGATCAACCCAGAACAACGCCACTTTCTCGAAGAATATTTCCATCGCACCTTGTTTCCTGTTGTCACTCCATTAGCTATCGATTCCGCTCATCCGTTCCCTCACTTGGTGAACCGCTCCTTGTGCTTGGTCGTAACCTTGCGGCCGTCTGCTTCGTCGCGCTTACCTAACACGACGCTCTCTGTCGTACAGATTCCTGCGCAGGTTGTGCCGCGCTTTATCGCCCTGCCCGCGCCGCCAGGACAATATGCGTTCATGTTGCTGGAGGATGTCATTCTTCTCCACCTGCCACGGCTCTATCATGGGTACGAGATCCTGTCGTGTCATGCCCTGCGCGTGACGCGTGATGCTGACTTTGCCCTCCCACGCGGACGTATCGAAGATTTACTCACCAGCATCGAACAGGGCGTGCGGGAACGACGGATGGGGTCGGCAGTTCGCCTGCAGTATGATTCAGATTTGCCAGCCGATGTATTGGCCAGCTTTGTCGAGGAACTCCAGTTGCGACCAGAGGACCTCTATGCCGGCAAAGGCTTTACCGCCTTTACCGATCTTCTCCAGCTCTACTCGGCAGTTGATTTGCCGCGGCTCAAGGATCGCCCTCTCGCTCCCCTCTCTGTACCGGCTTTTGAAGGAGCACCGGACGTCTGGAGTGCCATCCGCAACGGCGACATTTTAGTGCACCACCCCTACCACTCGTTTAACGCAGTCACGCGTTTCGTCGAAGAGGCGGCAACCGATCCCAAAGTGCTAGCGATCAAGATGACCCTCTATCGCGTCAGCCCTACCTCTCCTATTGCGCAATCGCTGACCAAAGCGGCGGAAGCCGGCAAGGAAGTCGCTGTACTCGTCGAATTGCAAGCGCGCTTTGACGAGGAGGCCAATATCTCCTGGGCACGCGCGCTGGAGGAAGTCGGCGCCCATGTCGTGTATGGCTTGGTCGGGTACAAAACGCACTGTAAGGCCTGCTTGATCGTCCGTCAGGAAGCGGGCGGCATCCGTCGCTATTGCCACCTCGCAACAGGCAATTACAACGTCCGTACCAGTGGAATCTATGGCGATCTTGGTCTGTTTACGTGCCGTGAGTCGTTCGGTGAAGACCTTACTGAACTCTTCAACCTGCTGACAGGATATACGCGGCCGCAGCAATTTCATCACTTATTGGTCGCTCCGACTGATCTGCGTGATGGTCTCATCGCGCGTATCCGTCGCGAAGCTGAGCACGCGCGAGCAGGACGCACTGCGCGGCTCATCATCAAGGTCAATAGTTTAGAGGACCCTATCCTTATCCAAGAACTGTATGCAGCCGGTCAGGTTGGGGTGCAAATCGATCTCATCATTCGCGGCATCTGCTGCTTGCGTCCTGGCGTGCCAGGGTTGTCCGATCACATCCGCGCTATCTCCATTGTCGACCGCTATCTTGAGCATGCACGTGTCTATTACTTCCACAATGATGGCCAGCCGGATTTCTTCCTCGGCTCTGCTGACTGGATGCCACGCAACCTGGATGATCGGGTGGAAGTGGCCTTCCCCATCCTTGAAGCAAAACTCCAGACTCAGTTGCGCACGATCTTAGAAATCCAATTAACAGACACGGAAAAAGCGCGAGTCTTGCTCGCCGACGGACACTCGCAGCGGATTGAAAAAAATGGAGCAGCCTCTGTGCGGTCGCAGGAACGTCTCCATGAATTCACCGCTAGCGGCCGCGTTCCGCTTTGAGTAGGGTGCGTTTACGCACCTTCGATCTGGTACGTAGTCCGCACCCTACGGTTGCTTCCGCATTATGGCGCTGGCGTGAATCCGAACGGCAAGATCTCGATAAGATCCTCCAGACCGATCTCAGGCTCCTCCGGGAACGGTAGACACGGTAGCGGGAGAGGAGGCGCAGGCTGAGGGAGCACCGGTACGGTCAGGTCGGGGTTCGCTAGGTTGAGTGCGAACGCAAGATTCCCCACATCGTTCGAAGCGTCACGAGCGGTGAGTGGCTTGAGGTTCCACCGCCACTCGATGAGCTTCAGGATCGATGTGTTGTCGAACACCGTCGAGTTGACACTCGGATTTGCAGGGTTGCCACGCGTAAAGGGCGACGCTACCACCACTGGAATGCGTAGGCCAAGCAGCGCTTTTCCATTCACTATGTCAGGATCGACGTTATTTGGCGCGGCCGCACGTGGGGGTGCAACATGATCAAAGAAGCCACCCCACTCATCATATGTGATGATGAAGACCGTGCTGCCCCAGTCCGGTCCATTGGCCACCGCGTGGAACGCCTCGGCAAGGAAGGCATCGCCCGCGCGAATGTCGGCATGAGGATGATCGTCGGTCGAGAGCCCTTCTGCTGCGCCGAGGAACCGTGGTTCCACGAAGGAGACACTCGGGAGCGTGCCTGCAGCCGCATCAGCGAGGAACTGATCGTAGCTGCGGGAAATAGGCAGATACTTGACCCCCCACAACCAGAGAAATGAAAGATCAGAGTGGTAGTATCGTGCACTCACACCCTTCTCAAGCAACCGGTCCCAGATGGTGGGTAATGTCGAGATATCGAGGGTATTCACCAGGCGATCGGTCTGCGCAGCGTGCATGAAAATGCGGTTGGGAAACGTCTCACTCAAGATTGAAGAGAAGAAATTATCGAAAGTCGTAAATTCACGCGCCAGAGCGTTGTGAAACGGCCGATCACCCTCACCATAGTAGCCGATGGCATAATCGTCGTTCATCCCGGCGAGCAGAAATCCGTCCATCGCACCATCATTGACATTGATCCGTCCCCCCTCCCAGGTATGGTCGGGATCAGGATGCCCGCAGCCTTGATAATCCGGAGTGAGCAGTGCAGTCGAGTGAAGCGCGCCATTGACGTCAGGATAGGCAAGCCCTTCCTGCATCGCGTTGGCGGTTGGATGCCAGCCAAGCAGATGATCAAAACTGCGGTTCTCCATCATCACGACCACGATATGATCGATGCTGGATGTGTTGCGTGGCGGCAGGTTGTGTTTATCTTTTGGTTTGGCAGACGCAGGCGATACTGCAATAACAAGCAGTAGAGGAAAGGTAATAATGAGAGCTTTTAAACGGGACAGCATACAGACTCCTCCTCAAGAAAGATGAAGCATACAGCAAGCCGTATGCCAGAGGTCGTTTTCCAAGAAATGCGGTCTCACTAAGGAGCAGTCCGCTTGACAGTTTCATAATCTCTATGCGTATATCTTCTCTGCCTTGCTGTAAGTCCACAACGCCGAGCGGCTTGATCGATTGTAGGGAAACCCGTACAGCGTGTAGGAATTATGACGCATGACGAAAAGGACACACCTGCCAGCGAGACCTTTCAGGACATCCTCGTCCGGCATATCGCCCGGCGCTCGTTCCTCCAAGGCGCTATCGCCGGGGGCTCGCTGCTGGTGGTCGGTCTCTCACTGTTCAGTCTCCGCCGAGGCAACAGTGGTGGCACTGCGGACGGACTGCAATTTTCACCGATTACCTCGGACACTGAAGACCGTGTGCTGGTTCCAGAGGGATACCAGGCCCAAGTGCTGCTGCGCTGGGGCGACCCTCTGCTTCCAGCCGCACCCGTGTTCAACCTCAACGCACAAACACCGTACGCGCAAACGCATCAGTTCGGCGTAAATTCGGACTACGTAGCGTACTGTCCCCGTCCTGACTATCGCTCGAATGATTCGCGTCGGGGGCTTCTCGTCATCAATCACGAATTCAGCTCTCCCGAACTGATGTTTCCAGGCTACACTCTAGGCAGTCCCACAAAGGATCAAGTCGATACAGAGATTGCAGCGCACGGCCTCTCTATCGTCGCAGTCGAACGTGAGGAGCAACAGGGTTGGCAGTACAATCAAGCGTCATCCTTTAACCGGCGCATCACCGGCGAAAGCGAAATGGAGATGACCGGGCCGGTCGCAGGGCATCCACTATTGCAGGTTTCCTATGATCCCACAGGCACGCACGTCCGTGGAACCTTTGGCAACTGCGCCGGAGGGAAAACACCGTGGGGGACGACACTGACCTGTGAAGAGAACTTCAATATGTGTTTCGCCAACCGTGATCGTCTCTCCGACACGGATGCACGCAAGGCTATCCATACCCGCTACGGCCTGCCCAGAGGTGCAAATGAGCGACGGTGGGAATTGTTCCACGATCGCTTCGATCTGGCGAAAGAACCGAACGAACCATTTCGCTTCGGTTGGGTGGTCGAGATCGATCCCTATGATCCAAATTCCGTGCCCAAGAAGCGTACGGCTTTGGGACGTATCAAACATGAAGGCGCAACCGTGGTCCTCGCCAAAAGCGGGCAGGCCGTTGTCTATACCGGAGACGATGAACAGTTTAACTACATGTACAAGTTCGTCAGTCAGGGCACGTTCAGCCAGCGCCGGGAAGAGAACGTCACGCTGCTCGACGAGGGCACGTTGTATGTCGCCATCTTGAACGACGACTGCACCGGTCGCTGGATTCCTCTCATCGGTGGCCAAGGTCCCTTAGCAGCCTGGTCACAGGCGGAAGTGCTCATCAACACGCGTGGGGCGGCGGACCTGGTCGGCGCAACCAAAATGGATCGGCCCGAGGATATCGAGACCAATCCAGTAAACGGAAAAGTCTACTGTGTCTTCACCAACAACACCAATCGAGGCGTCGGCTCTAAGCCTGGACCGGACGCAGCGAACCCGCGTACCAATAACCGCCATGGTCAGATCATCGAACTGAGCGAAACCGATAACGACCCGGCGGCCACAACCTTCACCTGGGAAATCTTCCTGCTGTGCGGGGATCCACACAATCCTGCCGATGCCCCAACCTCCTTTGCCGGGTGCACTCCTGAGCAAGTCAGTCCGCTCTCGTCGCCTGACAATCTCGCGTTCGACCGCCAGGGGAATGTGTGGATCGCGACGGACGGCCAGCCGGACACACTGCAAAAGAACGACGGACTTTATGTGGTACCGGTGGCGGGCGCCGAGCGTGGGGCTCTGCGTCAATTCCTCAGTGTCCCAATCGGAGCGGAGACCTGCGGGCCTGAATTCACCCCGGACAATGAAACCCTCTTCATCGCCGTGCAACATCCGGCGAGCACTCCCGGCAGTACAATCGACAATCCCAGCAGCCGCTGGCCCGATGGGGATATTCCCCGGTCCAGCGTGATCGCAGTAACGAAGACCGCATCCGGCTCTCCGGTGATCGGCACCTAAGCCTTCCCTCTCTGAGTGCTCAGCTCTCTTCACCAAAATTTCCTCTCATTGTCACACGACTGTAACAGCCCTCTGCCATGAAGGAACGCACACATCAGGAGAGGGAGAAGTGTATGCAGCACGACGTTAAAGACCAGAATGAACCGGGGACCGGCGAAACGTTTCAGGATATTTTATCCCGGCGTATCGCCCGGCGCTCTTTTTTGAAAGGCGCTCTTGTCACCGGATCTTTACTCGCCGCCGGTTCCTCACCATTGAGTCTGCGGGAGGCCGACGCGAATGGAGGTTCAAAGTCAAAGAATCTGCGATTTCGACCGATCGCACTTGAGACCGGTGACCGCGTGTTGGTTCCGGACGGTTACCAAGTTCAGGTCCTGATTCGTTGGGGTGATCCGTTATTCTTTTCCGCCCCAACACTCGACGTCAACACCCAGAACGGGGCCTCGCAGACGCACCAGTTCGGCTATAATTGCGATTACGTCAGTTACTTTCCTTTGGGGAATCCTTTCTCCTTGAAGCCGTTGAAGTCTTCGCAACGCGGGCTCTTGGCCGTCAACAATGAATTCACCAACCCGGAACTTATGTTTCCGGGATACACCCCGGGGAATCCGACCAGTACCCAAGTCGAGGTCGAACTCGCCGCACATGGTGTGTCGATCGTCGAAGTGCACCAACCTTCCGGAAAGAAATGGAAGTACATCAAGAATTCGTCCTTCAATCGCCGCATCAGCGCCGAAACCGAGATCATCATTACCGGACCAGCGGCAGGACATGAGTGGCTGAAGGTGTCCTATGATCCCACAGGGACACGAGCGCGCGGAACGCTGAACAACTGCGCGGGTGGCAAGACGCCGTGGGGAACCCTGCTCAGCTGCGAGGAGAACTTTAACCAATATTTCGCGAACCGTGATTCCTTAGCCGACGACGATCCGCGCAAAGCTCTCCACACCCGCTATGGCTTAACGGCTGGAGCCAGCGATAAGCGTTGGGAAAACTTTCATCCTCGTTTCAATCTGGCGCTCGAACCTAATGAGCCGTTCCGTTTTGGTTGGGTCGTCGAGATCGATCCGTACAATCCAGGTTCCGTACCCAGGAAGCACACCGCTTTGGGACGTACCAAGCATGAAGCAGCAACCGTGGTGATCTCCAAAAGTGGTCACGCGGTCGTCTATTCCGGGGACGATGAGCGCTTTGACTATATGTACAAGTTCGTGAGCCAGGGAACCTTCAACACGAGGAATCGCACGGCCAACTTCGAGTTGCTCGATGCAGGCACGCTGTACGTCGCGAAATTCAATGACGACGGCGCCGGTGAGTGGATACCGGTGGTTTTTGGCCAAGGACCGCTCACGCCAGAGAACGGCTTCAACTCACAGGCAGATGTCCTGATCAACACCCGTGGCGCGGCAGACCTGTTAGGTGTCACCAAGATGGATCGACCGGAAGACATCGAGACCAATCCGGTGAATGGCAAGGTCTACTGCGTCTTCACCAACAATACGAATCGTGGCGCCGGTTCCAATCCTGGACCGGATGCGGCCAATCCACGCACGGTGAATCGTCACGGCCACATCATTGAACTGACCGAAGACGGCAATGATGCGGCGGCCACGACCTTCACCTGGGAGATCTTCCTGCTCTGCGGCGATCCCGATAACCCGGCCCATGCCCCGACGTTCTTTGCCGGGTTCGATCCGAGTCAGGTCAGCGCCATTTCTTCACCGGATAATATTGTTTTCGATAATCAGGGGAATCTGTGGATCGCCACCGATGGCCAGCCTGGAACCTTGCAGAAGAACGACGGATTCTACGCCATGCCGGTCGAAGGGTCCGAGCGCGGGTTCCTGCGTCAATTTCTCAGTGTCCCGACCGGAGCGGAAACCTGCGGCCCGGAGTTTACTCCGGACAACGAGACCTTGTTCATCGCTGTGCAGCACCCTGGCGAAGGGAGTGGCAGCACGCTTAATAATCCTATCAGTCGTTGGCCCGACGGCGATTTTCCCCGGCCGAGCGTGATCGTAGTGACCAAGAAACGCGGCTCACAGATCATAGGCAGGTGAGTTTTCCTCCTGCAGGGAGGAGAAAAGACGGCAGAGGGCAACCCCAATAGCGAGGGGGGCTGACGTAGGGTTGGCCTCCCTCGCTGTTTTTCAATGGGCAACGGTATCGTGCTACCCTCTCTCCTATTCCGGTTCTTTACGGTACGAACACCTCACACCCGCCCCCAACCGGAAGACCTTCCCCGGCAATATGGGTAAGGCCGGGGGATGGGTATACTGGCCGGTGCTATTACACACATCGCGGGTACAGGGGGTGTTATCGGTACTACAGCTACTGCCGGCACCTTCAAAGGTGCAGCTCGCGGTACAATAATCCCCGGCCACGGGCAGGCCAGGGTCACAGTGCTCGCTCCCCTCCCGGAGGCCATTGCCACACACTTCTAATTGACACGTGGCACTACAGCCATCGCCTGCGATGGTGTTGTCATCATCACACGTCTCGCCGAGCTCTAGGATACTGTTGCCGCAGATGGCGGGCGGCACGGAGTTAAACTCATAGGCACCGATGTCGCACAGCGCACCGGGAATGTTATCGACGTCGACCGCGCGTGGGGCGAGGCGCTGGTCGGTGACCGGCGGCGGACAGCCCTCGGCTTCATCAATGGCCGGGCTCCCCACCGGCAGCGTATAGGTCTGGGTGGGCCCGCCGTTGTTGCCCAGGGGGGAGAGGATGGTGGCGAGGGTCGGGTCGCTCGGCACGATGTCGTTTATGCCGGGGCTGAAGTCCACGACGCCCGCCATGTCATTGAGACCAAAGAGGTTGGAGTTGTTGGCGGTGACGGTAGCGCCGAAGCTGAACACCTCCGGCCCGTTGGAGGCAGTGTTACCGGAGAGGAGGCTGCGGCTCAGGCTCAGGGGGCCGAAGGTGTTGTACACGCCGCCGCCGTCGTCGCCTGCCGTATTGCCCGACACCGTGCTGTTGATCAGCGTCAGGTTCTCGCGGATATTGCCAATGCCACCACCACTGCCGCCCGTGCTCCAGCAGCACCTGCCATAGCCAGGGAGCAGGCACATCCTGCGGCAAGGTCCTATTTGCATGGGTCCGCAATTTGCACTAAGGGTGCAGGCCAATGGCCTTCCCTGCTGCCTTCTGTGTCCTTGGCCCTGTGAAGCCAGAGAGCACAGAATGCTCGCTCTACGGCAGCACCACCTCACACGAACTGGCGGCTGAAATGCCTTCTCCCCCAATATAGACATCCGTCTCCAGTAACCCATTGAGCGTGTCCCGGCCTGGTCCCCCATCTAACACATCATGGCTGAAGGTCCCCAGAAGCCGATCATCCCCCTCTTGCCCACATAAGATATCTCGGCCCCCGAGTCCACTGATATTGTCCTTGCCTGCGCCTCCCAGAATCACATCATTGCCAAACGTGCCTAGGATGATGTCATTGCCCGCCGTCTCCTGACAGGGGCGATTGGGAACCCCATTGTCTACGCCACTACCTACAGCTCAAGGGTCGTACCGGCTGACAATGCGACGCGGGCGGGGATCGGTATCGTTGGCGTGATGTATGCCGCTTGATGCGGTAACGGCAGGGAAAAGGGGGGGGAAACGCCTCAACCTCGAAGGGAGAAACACAATGGCTTCACACGACATGCACACGACTTTACCAGATAGCAATCAACTACAGCCGCGGGATATGACTGGCCGCAGCGCCGTTGCCAGCCTCTTTCTTCACCGACCGGCTGCCGAACAGGCCGTGCACGACCTGCAGGCTGCCGGGTTCATGGGCAATCAAATCGGCATAGCCATGCGTGATCGCACCGAGCAGGGCGAGTTAGTGGCAGATAGCGGTGTAGATGCCACGGAGAGTGCCGCCACCGGAGCGTTGGGAGGTGGACTGTTGGGAGGAGTGGCCGGCTTGCTGATCGGTATCGGCGCGTTGGCAATTCCAGGCATTGGTCCAGTGGTAGCGGGTGGGCTATTGGCCTCGGCGTTCGGTGTGGCCGGAGGCACGGCAGTGGTTGGCGCCGGTATCGGTGCCGCCGCCGGTGGCTTTCTGGGTGGATTGGTCGGCATGGGCATCCCCGAAACCGAGGCGCGTCACTTTGAAACCGGCGTCCGCTCCGGGAATGTGCTGGTCGTCGTCAACGCCGAAGATCGCGCGCTGGAAGCCTTGGCGATTCTGGAGAAGAACGGCGCGGACACAGGACCAAAGAGTCTGAGTTCGTCTCCCACGACCGGCGCAGGAGTAGAGGCCAGTCCCACAGCCTATGACACGCCGATAACGGACGCCCGCGACCCGCGCATCCGCTGGTCGGACCCGGTCTAACCCCGATTGACTCATCTCCGCACCAAAAGTACCAGTAGACCAAATGGTCTACTGAGCAGCTCCTCAAGAAAGGGTGGGCGATGAATCAAACCCCCACTTCGGCTCGTGATCCCTATCAGCGACGGCGCGTCGCGGTGCTTGATACCGAAATCGCCTATGTCGATACCGGCACAGGGGATCCCATCGTGTTCTTACATGGCAACCCGACGTCTTCCTATTTGTGGCGGAATATCATTCCGCATCTAGCCTCGTTAGGCCGCTGTCTTGCACCTGATCTCATCGGCATGGGGGATTCGGGCAAAGCACCCAATGGATCGTATCGGTTTGTTGATCATGCACGTTATCTTGATGCTTGGTTCGAGGCGCTGGGCTTAACGAAAAACGTGAGGTTCGTCGTCCATGATTGGGGCTCGGCACTCGCTTTTCACTGGATGCATCGTCATCCGGACCGTGTCACAGGCATCGCGTATATGGAGGCGGTCGTCTGTCCGCTGACGTGGGCAGCATGGCCCGAAGCCGCACGAGCGATTTTTCAAGCGTTGCGTTCCCCTGCCGGTGAAGAAATGGTTCTACAAAAAAACGTCTTCATCGAGCGTATCCTCCCGGCCAGTGTGTTGCGTGGCTTGACGGAAGAAGAAATGGCCGTGTATCGCCGCCCCTATGCCGAGCCTGGCGAGTCGCGCCGCCCAACGCTGACGTGGCCGCGACAGATTCCTATTGACGGAGAGCCTGCCGAGGTGGTGGAGATTGTGAACCGTTATGGACAGTGGCTGTCTACCAGCACCATTCCCAAACTCTTTATCAACGCGGATCCGGGAACGATTTTGATCGGAGCACAACGAGAATTTTGCCGGACCTGGCCCAACCAACACGAAGTGACAGTGAAAGGGTTGCATTTCATCCAAGAAGATTCGCCGGTAGAAATTGGGCAGGCGATTGCTGCTTTCTTCCAGCGCATTGGATAATTGACAGAGAATTTCAATCCCAAGGAGGTCTTCATGGCAGAGCAGAGCAGTTCGCTGAGCGGGGAATTGCAACAGGCAATCGCCGCTTTTCAACAAGAATTCTTACCCAAGATTCCGGCGGAGGTCCTCTCGACATTCCAACAAACAACGGAAGACCTGATACAGACTGGAATTGCCGAACGTAGTCTGACAATAGGAGACAAAGCGCCCGACTTTTCCCTCCCCAATGTGAGAGGGGAAGTGGTGACACTCTCAACCGTTCTTGCTCGCGGCCCGGCAGTGCTCACCTTTTATCGGGGGACCTGGTGACCCTACTGTAACCTGCAGTTGCAGGCATATCAGAAGCGGTTAGCAGAAATGCAGGCGCTGGGCGCATCGCTTATCGCCATCTCTCCACAGACCCCGGATAACTCTCTTTCGATAGCAGAAAAGAATGCGCTCACCTTCGAGGTTCTGAGCGACGCAGACAACCAAGCAGCCCGACAGTACAAATTGGTGTTCGCGCTGCCAGATATTTTGCGGACGGTGTACCCGCAGCTTGGCATCGACCTCCCCAAATTCAACGGCACGGAAGCGTGGGAACTGCCGATGCCGGGCACGTTCGTCATTGCGCAGGATGGCACAATTCGCCTGGCGTATGTCGATGCCGACTACACGCATCGTCTGGAGCCGGTGGCAATCCTGGAGAGCCTGCGCGCACTACCAACCAAGACTTAATGCCACATCCGTAGGGGCGCAGCCTGCTGCGCCCTCTCAGGAAGGCCCCATCATGCCACAGGTCTATCGGCTCTTCGGCTCTGAATTGTCCCCCTACTCGGTCAAGGTCCGTTCGTACTTCCGCTACAAGCACATCCCGCACGAGTGGGTGATCCGCAACGTGACCAACCAAGCCGAGTATCAGCGGTACGCCAAGCTCCCCTTGATTCCCCTGGTCGTGACGCCTGATGGTCAAGGTCTGCAAGACTCGACACCGATCATCGAACATTTCGATACGCTCTATCCTGAACCTGCTATCCATCCGCAGGACCCGACCCTGGCTTTTCTATCGGCGCTGATCGAAGAATATGGCGACGAGTGGGGCAACAAGCCGATGTTCCACTACCGCTGGTTCTATGAACCCGATCAGAATGCGACCGCCGACCGGATTGCGCGCAGCACGCGACCGGACCTCAGCGGCGCGGCGTTGCAAGAAACGACGCAGGCCATCACGCAGCGCATGATCCCGCGCCTCAAGCTCGTCGGCTCGTCGCCGCAAACCAAGGACCAGCTCGAAGCCTCGTTCAAGCGCCAACTCACCATTCTCGAAGAGCACCTAGCAGCCCGTCCATACTTGTTCGGCAAGCGACCGGCATTTGGCGACTTCGGTCTCGCCATGCAACTGTATGAATGTTCCCTCGACCCAACCGCTGGCGCAATGATGAAAGCCCAGGCTCCTCGCGTCCTGGCATGGACTCAGCGGATGCTCGAGCCACAGAACGAAGGCGAGTTCGAAACCTGGGACATTCTCAAGTCCACTCTGCTGCCGCTGCTCAAAGAGGAAATAGGCAACATCTTCCTTCCTTGGACCACAGCCAATGCCAAGGCGCTAGCCGCAGGACAAAAAGAGTTTTCGCTGACCTTGGATGGCAAGCCGTATACGCAAGAGACGCAGAAGTATCACGCCCGGTCACTGGCCGTGTTGCGGGCACGGTATAGCGGGGTGACGGATAAGGCTCGGCTTGATGCGATTCTTCAAGAGGCGGGATGTTTGCGGTGGCTCATATAAGGACGAGGCATCGCCCCTATATCTCAATTTCAATGCGGACAGTTTACAGACAACGGGAAAGCGACCACTGCCACGTGCCGCTGGTGGCCCTCACCCTGCGCTGACGC
>Ga0187893_10006124_pt1 | contig 20845 bp, 21 predicted proteins | sample MA1701074metaG_FD_139574 | JGI IMG/M metagenome (GOLD analysis project Ga0187893, IMG submission 139574) | White microbial mat communities from a basaltic lava cave in the Kipuka Kanohina Cave System on the Island of Hawaii, USA - MA170107-4 metaG ...
CAATCGCAGCTGGGTGATGCGCTGGTCGATGCGCTGATGTACGGGAATGTGGGTTAGTTAGAGTTGGTTAGATATGGTTGGGGACAGAGCTCTGCGCGCTGTGCGCTTCGAGGTCTGTCCCGCAAAGGTGGACCAGGTTGAAAATGGCTTACGACCCGCAGGAACAGGAACAGCTCGACAGCTTCAAGGCATGGTGGGAGAAGTACGGCAACTTCATCCTCACCACGGCGACCGTCGTGCTGCTGGCGTTCGCCGCCTACAACGGATGGCGCTGGTACGAACGGAGCCAGGCTCAAGCTGCCGCCGGCATTTACGAGCAGTTGGTGAAAGCGGTCGAGGCCAAGGACCAGGCGAAAGCAAAAGAAATGGCGGGCAACCTGATCGAGAAACACGCGCGTACCGTTTACGCCGGGATGGCGGCCTTGCAGGCGGCAAAGCTGAACTACGAGGCGGGCGACGCCAACGCGGCCAAGGCGCAGTTGCGCTGGGTCGTCGACAACGGTCACGTCGCCTATGCGGCAACCGCGCGGGTGCGCCTGGCGGGAGTTCTACTTGACGATAAGTCCTACGACGAAGCCTTGAAGCTCCTGGCGACCGACGTGCCGGAATCCCACCGCGTGATGTTTGCCGACCGGCGAGGCGACGTGCTGGTCGCCCAGGGCAAGCTCGACGACGCGCGCGCCGCCTACAAACAAGCGCTGGACACCGCCGGTCTTGATCATCCAATGCGCGGCTACATTCAGTTCAAACTCGACGCGCTGCCGGCGGCGCCGGCAGCCGCGTGAAGCCGATGCTAAAGAGGCGAACCGCATTCGCGGGCGCGCTCGCGTGCCTCCTGCTGGCCGCCTGTTCGAGCCGCGATCCGGCCTTGACCAAACCGGCGGAGCTAACGCCGATCGCCTCGCCTCTCGCCGTGCGAACCGCGTGGCGCATTGGCGTAGGTAAGTCCGATCGCATGCCGCTGCAACCGGCCGTTCTCGAAAACGCGGTCTACGCCGCGGCGGCCGATGGCACGGTCGTGCGCATCGCGCCCGATACGGGCCGTCAGATCTGGCGCACGGAACTGGATGCAAAGATTTCGGCCGGCGTTGGCAGCGACGGGCTGACGCTCGCGGTGGCCACAACGCGTGGCGACGTGATCGCGCTTGGACCCGAAGGCAAGGAACTGTGGCGCGCGCGCGTTTCCAGTGATGTGACCGCGCCGCCGCTGGTGGGGCGCGGCTTGGTGATCGTGCGCTCGACCGACCACCGGCTCGCCGCGTTCGAGGCCGACAGCGGAAAGCGGCGCTGGGTGTTTTCGCGGCAACAGCCGCCGCTGACGTTGCGCACACCGACCGAAATGGCATTCGCCGGTGAGAACCTGCTGGTTGGTTTTCCCGGCGGCAAGCTCGTCGCCATCGCGCCTGCGAACGGCGCAGTGCGCTGGGAGACGACGGTATCGGAACCCAAGGGCACGACCGAAGTGGAACGTCTATCCGACGTCGTCGGCCCGGTAGCGGTGTCGGAGCGCGATGTCTGCGCCGCGTCGTTCCAGGGGCGCGTCATGTGCGCCGATCACAGCAACGGCAATTTGCGCTGGTCGCGCGAGCTATCGGCGCTGGGTGGCCCATCGATCGGCGCGGCCCGGGTGTTCGCGGTTGATGCGCGGGCGCATCTGATTGCGTACGGTCGTGACACCGGCGGCGTTGCCTGGCGCAATGAAAAACTGCAGAACCGTGCGCTTACCACGCCACTGGCGATGCCGCGCGCGGTGGTGGTTGGCGACCTGGACGGCTATCTGCACTACGTCGCTCCGGACGACGGCGCGCTACTCGGGCGTGTGCGGGTGGACGACAGCGCCATTGTGTCGCGGCCGCAGCGTTGGGCGGACAGCGTGGTCGTGCAGACGCAAGATGGTGCCGTTGCGCTGTTGACGATCGAGCGCTAGAGGGAAATGCTGAAGAAGCGTCGCGAGCGGCCCGAGTTCGCGCCGAGCAGCGGAGGCGTACAGAGGGGTACGTTGAGCAGCGGAGGCGCGAAATCGGGCTGCGCAGTAGCTTATTCGGCGTTTCCGATATGAAGCCAGTCGTCGCCATCGTTGGCCGGCCCAACGTCGGCAAGTCCACCTTGTTCAACCGGCTGACGCGCACGCGCGCCGCGCTGGTGGCCGACTTTCCAGGGCTGACGCGCGATCGTCACTACGGCGACGCACGCGTGGGTCCCGTGCCCAGCATCGTCATCGATACCGGCGGATTCGAGCCGGTGGCTGCCGATGGCATCGTGCGCGAGATGGCCGCGCAGGCGGAGCAGGCAATCGCGGAGAGCGACGTTGTGATCTTCGTGCTCGATGCGCGCGATGGTCTGACCGCGCATGATCAGCGAATCGCCGAGCGATTGCGCATAGCGCAGCGGCGCATCGTGCTCGCCGCCAACAAAGCGGAAGGTCTGCCGCCCGAGGCGGTCGCCGAATTCCATGAACTCGGCCTCGGCGACCCGCGGCCGATTTCGGCCGCGCATGGCGAGGGCGTGGTCGATCTGATGGACGTGGCGCTGGCCGGCTTCACGCTACTGGTGGAAAGCGAGTCCGATGAGGACGGCGCCGATCGCATTCGTGTCGCGATCGTCGGTCGTCCAAACGTGGGCAAGTCAACGCTGATCAACGCGCTGCTCGGCGAACAGCGCCTGATCGCCTTCGACACGCCGGGCACGACGCGGGACGCGATAGAAGTCGAGTTCGATCACGGCGAAACCCGCTACACGCTGATCGACACCGCAGGACTGCGGCGCAAGGGCCGCGTGTTCGAGACGGTCGAAAAATTCTCGGTCGTCAAGACATTGCAGGCGGTGCAGCGCTGCAATGTCGCGGTGCTGCTACTGGAAGGCTCGAGCGGGATCTCAGAGCAGGACGCACATATCGCCGGCTATATCCTGGAAGCCGGCCGCGCGCTTGTCGTCGGAGTTAACAAGTGGGACGGAGTCGATGAGTACCAGCGCTCGATCACCAAGCGCGAACTCGATCGCAAGTTGCGATTCCTGAGCTGGGCGCGCATGCATTTCATTTCAGCACGCGCAGGCACGGGGCTGTCGGCGCTGATGCGTTCCGTGCAGCTGGCGCATCGTTCCGCGTACGCCAGGTTGCCGACGCCGCGCCTGACGCGCGCGCTGTATGCCGCCGTCGAGCGCCAACCGCCGCCGCGAGCGGGTCGGATACGTCCGAAGATGCGATACGCCCACCAGGGCGGGCACAACCCGCCGGTGATCGTGATCCACGGCAATGCGCTCAGACACATCGAGGCGGCATATCGCCGCTATCTGGAAGGATGGTTCCGCAGCAGTTTCGCGCTGGAAGGCACGCCGTTGCGAATCGAATTTCGATCAAGCACGAACCCTTACGTCGAGCATTGACCCGTTCAAGCTACGGCCCGCGGTGGCGAGCCCGGTGCTTTTCCTATAAATTGAATTTTCCGCAATGGTCGCCATCTAAACTCGGCGCCGGGCGCGCCGGGCCGTCCGTACTTACGTGGCGTCCCGTTTTATCGGAGCCAAAATGACAAACAAAGGGCAACTGCTACAAGACCCGTTCCTCAATGCTCTGCGCAAGGAACATGTTCCCGTGTCGATCTACCTCGTCAACGGCATCAAACTGCAGGGGCAGATCGAGTCTTTCGACCAGTACGTCGTTCTCCTGCGCAACACCGTCACGCAAATGGTCTACAAGCACGCGATCTCGACGGTCGTGCCGGCGCGAGCGGTCAATCTGACTCTGGAGCCCGCCGCCTGAGCGCGTTCCAGATCGATACCCGGCGCGCGAACGAACGCGCGCGCGTTGTCCTCGTTGGCGTGACCTTGCGTTCGGCGCGCGATTCGTCGTCCGAGGATTCGATGACGGAACTGGCGCAACTGGCCACTTCGGCCGGCGGTGACGTTGTCGCCAGCGAGCTGGCGCGTCGCGACCGGCCGGATCCGGCTTTTTTCGTCGGCAGCGGCAAGGTGCAGGAACTCGGCACGCTGGCAGACAAAACCGGCGCCGACACCATCGTCTTTGACAGCCCGCTGTCCCCAGCGCAGCAGCGCAACCTGGAAGGTGAGCTGAAACGCCGCGTGCTCGATCGCACGGCGCTGATCCTTGAGATCTTTGCCCAGCGCGCAAGGTCGCGCGAAGGCAAATTGCAGGTCGAACTCGCGCAACTCGAACATCTGTCGACGCGGCTCGTGCGCGGCTGGACCCACCTTGAGCGCCAGCGCGGGGGCCTTGGCAAGACCGGCGGTCCCGGCGAAAAACAGATCGAGCTGGACCGCCGTCAGATCGCAACACGAGTCAAGCTGTTGCGCGAGCGCTTGAAGACCCTGCACAAGCAACGTCGCACGCAGCGCCGTGCACGTACGCGGCGCGACGCATTCAAGGTTTCGCTGGTCGGTTACACCAACGCCGGCAAGTCGACGCTGTTCAACGCCTTGACCCGAGCCAGCGCGTTCGCGGCCGATCAAATGTTCGCCACGCTCGATACCACCGCTCGGCGCTGTCACGTCGGCGGTGGCGAGGCCGTGCTGTCCGACACGGTCGGTTTCATCCGCGGACTGCCGCATGCGTTGGTCGAAGCGTTCAAATCGACGCTGGAAGAGGCCGCGCAGGCGGACCTGCTGTTGCACGTGGTCGACGCGGCTGCCCCGGCCCATGATGAGCAGATGGCCCAGGTGCAAATCGTGCTGGACGAAATCGGCGCCGGCGATGTGCCACAACTCGTCGTCTTCAACAAGATCGATGCGGTCGATCATCAGCCGTCGGTCGAGCGTGATCCGCATGGTACGATCCGCGCCGTTTTTGTCAGCGCAACCACCGGTGCCGGCCTTGATTCATTGCGCGACGCCATCGCCGAGCGCGCGCGCAGCGCCACTCTCGATCGAAAAGACAGCGACGCGATGATCGGCACACCCAACGAACCCGCCGTCATCGACGCCTACCTCCGCTGAGTTACGCCGGCAATTCAACGTCTCACTGTGATCTGCAATGTCGCTGAATGACCCGCAATGGGGGCGCAGTGGCGGCTCGGGCAGCGGCCCCAACGGGGGCAAGCCGGACGAGCGGCCGCAACGCCCTGGCGGCAAGGATGGCCCGCCCGATCTCGACGAGCTCTGGCGCGACTTCAATCGCCGGCTAAACAGCCTGTTCGGCAAACGGGGCGGTGGCGGCAATCGCGGCGGCGGCGGATTCCGGCCCGATTCGAAAGGCGCCGGCATGGGTGCGCTGGCGATCCTCGGCGCCGCCGTCGTCATCTGGTTCGGCAGCGGCTTCTACATCGTGCAGGAAGGTCAAGTCGGCGTAGTCACCACCTTCGGCCGCTATACCGAGACGACGATGGCCGGATTCCGCTGGCGCATGCCATGGCCGATCCAGTCGAATGAGGTCGTCGATGTGTTGTCGTTGCGCACGCTGGAAGTCGGCGCGCGCGGGCGCGGCGAGCGGCTGAAGGAAGCCCTGATGCTGACCGACGACGAAAACATTGTCGATCTGCATTTCACCGTGCAGTACCGGATCAAGGAAGGGGAAAAGGGCGCGCGTGACTTCCTGTTCAACAGCCGCTTTGCGCGCGAGCGCGATCCCAGCGATGTCGTGCTGCAGGCGGCGGAATCGGCGATGCGCGAGGTGGTTGGCCGCAAGACAATGGATTCGGTGCTGTACGAATCGCGCCAGGAAATCGCCGACGACGTTCGCAAGCGCATGCAGGAGATGCTCGACCGCTATGGCACCGGCGTGCTGGTCTCGGCGGTGGCGATCCAGAACGCGCAGCCGCCCGAGCCGGTGCAAGCTGCGTTTGACGACGCGGTGAAGGCGACGCAGGACCGCGAACGACAGATCAACGAAGGCCAGGCATATGCCAACGACGTCGTGCCCAAGGCGCGCGGCCTGGCGGCGCGACTGGTGCAGGAGGCCGAGGGTTATCGCTCGCGCGTGATCGAAACTTCGCAGGGCGACGCCGCGCGCTTCCGCCAGGTGCTGGTCGAGTACACCAAGGCGCCGGCGGTCACGCGTGACCGCTTGTACCTGGAAACGATGCAGCAGATTTTTTCCACCACGCCGAAGGTGATGATCGATACGCGCCCCGGCAACAGCCTCCTGTACTTGCCGATCGACAAGCTGATACAGCAGGCCGCCGGCGACGGCGCCGCGCGGCCACCCGCGCAAAGCGCGACCACCGAGCCGCCGGCCGCCGAGCCGCGGCCGCGCGATACGGCGCGCAGCCGCGAGCGCGAAGGACGTTGACGAAGCGATGAACAAGATTTTCGCCACCCTGATCGGGATTGTCATTGCGGCGGTGCTGTTTCGCGCGTGCGCCTTTATCGTCGATCAACGGCAGTTCGCCATCGTGTTTGCGCTCGGCCAGATCAAACAAGTGATCAATGAACCGGGACTGCATTTCAAGCTGCCGCCGCCGTTTCAGAACGTCGTTTATCTGGACAAACGCATTCTGACTATCGACACGCCGCAACCCGATCGGGTGCAGACATCGGAAAAGAAAAACCTGCTCGTCGATTCGTTCGTCAAATGGCGCATCCTCGACCCGTTCCGCTACTGGGTGAGCTTTCAGGGCAACGAACGGTTTGCGCAGGAGCGCATCAACTCGCTGGTACGCGACGCGCTGAATCAGGCCGTCAACAAGCGCACCGTCAACGACATCACCTCGCGCGAACGCGACAAGGCGATGGAGGAGATCCGTATCCACGTACAGGAGCGCGTCAAAGATGTCGGCGTCGATATCGTCGATGTGCGGTTGAAGCGGGTGGACTTCGTTCCAGAGATCAGCGATTCGGTGTTCCGCAGGATGGAAGCGGAGCGCAAGCGGGTGGCGAACGAACAGCGCTCGATCGGATCCGCCGAGGGCGAGAAAATCCGCGCGGATGCGGATCGGCAGAAAGAGGTGCTGCTGGCCGAGGCATATCGCGATGCGCAGCGGGTCAAGGGCGAAGGCGATGCCAAGGCCACCGCCGTTTACGCGCAGGCGTTCGGTCAGAACATCGAGTTCTTCAACTTCTATCGCAGCCTGGAGGCGTATCGCGCCAGCTTCCGCAGCCGCTCCGACATACTGGTCGTCGATCCCTCGTCCGAGTTCTTCAAGTACCTGAAGGATTCCGGCGGCCCGCGTCCGACGCCGGGTCCGAAGCGCTAACCCGAATATTTCACGAGGTCGCCCCGGATGCCTCAGGTTCGTCTCGGTGAAGTTGTTTCAACGCGCTGCCAAGTGTCGGCCCGGTTTGGCCGCGGCGGGCTGCGCGGGTTTGCACGGCGCCTGCGGGCGCGGCCTTGCGCTCAACTCCTCGCAAGGGCCTGGGGGCCCTTGCTGCGGCCGTCTCGCGCAATCCGCATCCCGCATGCATCCGCGCAATCCCCGCGTCCCTCGTGAAGTATCCGGGTTATGGGAACCACGCTCGGGCTGGCGTTCGCATTGATGCTGATGATCGAGGGCGTGCTGCCGCTCGTTTCTCCAGGCACCTGGCGCGAAGTGTTTCGCCGCGTAGCGGAATTGAACGACGGCCAGATTCGCTTCTTCGGCCTGGCATCGATGGGCGCTGGAGTCGGGCTGTTTGCGCTGCTCTTCTGAGCGCGCCGCCGCGCTGGCATGGCCCGCTGGCTGCTCCCCGAAGGCATTTCCGACGTGCTGCCGCACGAGGCGCGGCGCGTTGAGGAACTCCGACGCGCACTGCTGAATCTGTATGCGTCGCACGGCTATCAGCTTGTCTTTCCGCCGCTGATCGAATACCTCGACTCGCTGCTGACCGGAACCGGGCACGATCTCGATCTACGCACCTTCAAGCTGGTCGATCAGCTATCGGGCCGGCAACTTGGTCTGCGCGCCGATATCACGCCGCAGGTGGCGCGCATCGACGCGCATATCCTGAATCGCGCCGGCGTGGTGCGGCTCTGTTATGCGGGCAGTGTTTTGCACACGCGTCCTTCGCATCCGCTGGCCACGCGCGAGCCGATCCAGGTCGGTGCCGAGTTGTACGGTTTCGCCGGGCTCGCCGCCGATGCCGAGGTGCAGACACTGGCCGTGGAGTCCTTGCGCACCGCCGGCGTGCCGCGAATTCAGATCGATCTCGGTCACACGGGGGTGGTACGCGCGATCATCGCCGCCGATGCCGCGGCGACAGCGGCAAGCGAAGAGATACTCGTGGCGCTGGCCGCGAAGGACGTTCCCGCGCTCAAGCAGGTGATCGCGGAAACATCGACCGCGACCGCGCAAGCGCTTCTGGCGCTGACGCAACTGCACGGCGCGAGCGGCATCATCGACGAGGCGCGGCGCTCGTTGCCCGCCTTGCCGGCAATCCGGCGATCGCTCGACGATCTGGCGTACTTGATCGAGCGCTCGACCGCGGACGTGCTGAGCGTCGATCTTTCAGACCTGCACGGATACCGCTACTACACGGGCGCGAACTTTGCTGCGTACGGAAGCGCCGAAACCAACCCGCAGGCAGCCGGCGCGCTGTTGCGCGGCGGTCGCTACGACGATATCGGACGAGCATTCGGGCGGGCTCGACCGGCCACCGGGTTCTCGCTCGACTTGCGCGACCTGGCTCGCCGCAACGGGATGCGGGCCGTAGGCAGCATCCTGGCGCCGGCGGACGATGAGCCCGCATTGACCGCGCTGGTCGCCGAATTGCGCCAACGCGGTCAATGCGTGCTCCGCGCCCTTGATGCAAGCGATGCCGCGCCCATCGACGGTGTCGATCGTGTGATCCGCAAACGCGACGGCGTTTGGCGGATCGAACCCGTTACGGGCTAGAAAGTACGCGCATGGCAACGAACGTCGTCGTCGTCGGCATGCAGTGGGGCGACGAAGGTAAGGGCAAGATCGTCGACTTGCTGACCGAACACGCCGACGGCGTCGTGCGTTTTCAGGGGGGACACAACGCCGGCCACACGCTGGTGATTCAGGGCAAGAAGACGATTCTCAGACTGATCCCGTCGGGCATCCTGCGTCCCGACGTTGCCTGCTACATCGGCAATGGCGTTGTGCTGTCGCCGCAGGCGCTGCTCGCTGAAATCGACGAACTGCAAATCGCCGGCGTCGATTGCGTGCCGCGGCTGTCGATCAGCGGCAATTGCCCGTTGATTCTCAACTACCACGTCGCGCTTGACCGCGCGCGTGAGGAACACGGCGCCGGCGCCGGAAAGATCGGCACGACCGGACGCGGAATCGGGCCGGCGTACGAAGACAAGGTCGCGCGGCGCGCCGTGCGGGCGCAGGATCTGTTCGACACGGCACGCTTTGCCGAGCGGGTGCGCGCCGCGCTCGACTATCACAACTTTGTGCTGACCCGCTATCACAACGCGGGCACGATTGACGCACGGCGCGTGATCGACGACACGCTCGCGCAAGCGCCGCGGCTGCGGCCGATGATTGCCGATGTGTCGTACCGCTTGAACGCCGCCATGAGCAAGGGCGCGCGCCTGCTGTTTGAAGGCGCGCAGGGCGCGCTGCTGGACGTCGATCACGGAACCTACCCGTATGTGACCTCGAGCAACACGGTTGCCGGCGCGGCCGCCGCCGGCGCCGGCGTCGCTCCGCAGCAACTTCACTACGTGCTCGGCATTACAAAGGCGTATTCAACGCGCGTGGGATCGGGACCGTTTCCGACCGAGTTGCTCGATGCCACCGGTGAACGATTGCGCGACAAGGGCAAGGAGTTCGGATCGGTCACGGGCCGGCCGCGCCGCTGCGGCTGGTTCGACGGCGCTGCTTTGCGCCGCTCGGTCCAACTGAATGGAGCAACCGGACTGTGCATCACAAAGCTCGACGTGCTCGATGGCCTGCCGGTCGTCAAGCTGTGCACGGGATACCACTACGACGGCGCCATTAGCGACATACTGCCGTTCGAGTCCGACAAGCTGGCGCGCTGCGAACCGGTGTATGAGGAGTTTCCGGGCTGGAGCGAGTCGACGGTCGGCGTGCGCGAATGGCACGCGCTGCCGGCTTCCGCGCGCCGTTACCTCGAACGCCTTAGCGAGGTCACCGCAGTTCCGATCGACCTGGTGTCGACCGGGCCCGACCGTGAGCAGACGATCGTGTTGCGGCATCCGTTTTCAGCGTAGACGATGCAGGACCTACACGTCACCTGGGACGAGTACCACCGGATGATCGAGCAGCTGACGCTGCAGATCTACGAGTCGAACTATCGATTCGATTCGATCCTGTGCCTTGCGCGCGGCGGCTTGCGCGTCGGCGATGTCATTTCGCGCATCTACGATCTGCCGCTCGCAATCCTCGCGGCCAGGTCGTATCGCGAGGCAGCCGGCACGCAGCAGGGCGAACTCGACATCGCTGAATTCATCACGACGACAGGCGCCGAGATCGAAGGCAAGCTGCTTCTGGTCGACGATCTTGTCGACTCCGGCGTCACGCTGACGCGTGTGGTCGAGCATGTGAAGCGCCGCTTCGCCGCGGTCACCGAACTACGTTCCGCGGTGCTATGGGTGAAAGCGATCGCAACGTTCCGACCGGACTACTGCGTGCAGTTTCTGCCATCAAGTCCGTGGATTCATCAGCCGTTCGAGGAATACGACAGTCTGCAGCCGAACCAGCTTGATGCGCGCTTGCGTCACAAGCGGTGAAGAATGAATTTTGGTGCCCAGGAGAGGACTCGAACCTCCACACCTTGCGGCGCCAGTACCTGAAACTGGTGCGTCTACCAATTCCGCCACCTGGGCAGCGGCAGCAAAGGCGCGGATTCTAATCGACGGTTTACACCGTCGCGCCGGCAAGCCGGAGTCCAATCGACGGCAGTACCGTCGCCCCGGCGCAGGCCGGGGTCCAATCGACGGCAGTACCGTCGCCCCGGCGCAGGCCGGGGTGCAATTTCACTTAACCTCGGCCTGCGCCGAAGCGAAGAAAGCAAGATCACAACCACTGTGTCAACCAAACAAGAACCCGCCGGCCGCGAAACCATACTCGCAGCGCTGGCGCATGCACGCGGCCCATTGACGCCGCAAGAACTCAAGGAGCGCGTGAACGCCGACGCCAGCGGCGCAATGTTCGCGTCCGAACTCGCCGAACTGGAGCGCGAAGGCCGCGTGATCCGCAATCGCGCCGGCCTGCTGCTGGTCGCGGCACGCGCGAATCTGATCTCGGGTCAGGTGCAAGGCCACCGCGACGGCTTCGGTTTCCTGCTGCGCGATGACCGCGCGCAGGACCTTGTGCTGTCGGAACACGAAATGAGCAAGGTGCTGCACGGCGACCGTGTGCTCGCGCGCGTTTCCGGGCAGGACCGGCGTGGCCGCCCCGAAGGCGAAATCGTCGAGGTCATCGAACGCCGCACGAACCGACTCGTCGGTCGCTTTCTGAACGAGGGCGGAGCGACCATCGTCGCGCCGGAAGACCAGCGGATCGCGCATGACATCCTGGTGCCGCCCGGCGCGGTTCTGAATGCAGAACACGGGCAGGTGGTCGTCGTTGAAATCGTGCAGCAGCCGCAGCGCCACGTTCAGCCTGTTGGACGTGTGGTTGAAGTGCTCGGTGCGATCGACGATCCCGGAATGGAAATCGAAATCGCGGTGCGCAAGTTCAACGTGCCGCACGAGTTTTCCGCACAGGCCGCGGCGGCCGCGGCGCAACTGCCGGACGCGGTGCAGGCGCGCGACCTGAAAGGACGCATCGACCTGCGCGATGTGCCGCTCGTGACGATCGACGGCGAAGATGCACGCGACTTCGACGACGCGGTCTATTGCGAACCGATCGGCGCCGCGCGCAGAAAATGGCGGCTCCTCGTTGCCATCGCCGACGTGGGCCACTATGTGGCGAGCGGCGCCGCGCTGGACGCCGAAGCGCAGGCGCGCTCGACATCCGTGTACTTCCCGCGCCGCGTGATTCCGATGCTGCCGGAGAAGTTGTCGAACGGGCTCTGTTCGCTCAATCCCGCCGTGGATCGGCTGGTGATGGCGGCGGACATGGTGATCGACGCCAAAGGCGCGATCACCGCGTACCAGTTTTATCCGGCGGTGATGCATTCGGCGCGGCGGCTTACCTACACGGAAGTGTGGGACGCGCTGTCGCAGCCGGACAGCCGCGCAGCGCGCGAGCTGGCGCCGCTGCGCACGCAACTCGCGAACTTGCATGCACTGTACGAGGTGCTGGCGCGAGCGCGCGATGCGCGTGGCGCGCTCGAGTTGGAAACCACCGAGACCTACATCGTGTGCGACCCGAACGGCCGCATCGAGAAGATCGTTCCGCGCACGCGCAACGACGCGCACCGGCTGATCGAAGAGTGCATGCTGGCAGCCAACGTGTGCGCTGCCGATTTCCTGCACCGGCACAAGCATCCTGCGCTGTATCGCGTGCATGAGGGTCCGACACCGGAGCGGCTCGCCAACGTTCGGGCGCTGCTCAAGACACTCGGCCTGCAACTCGAAGGCGGCGATGCGCCTGCGCCCGCCGACTACGCGCGGCTGATCGGGCAGATTCGCGCGCGACCGGATCGGCAGTTGTTGCAAACGGTGCTGCTCCGATCGATGCAGCAGGCGGTGTACAGCCCGCACAACGCGGGGCATTTCGGGCTGGCGTATGACGCCTACGCCCACTTCACGTCCCCGATCCGGCGCTACCCGGATCTGCTGGTGCATCGGGCGATCAAGGCGATCCTCGCGCGCTCGAGTTATGCGCCTGTCGTGGTTGGCGTCGACGCCGCGGCGCCGCCGGCTCCGCGTCGCAGGGAAGTTTCGAACGTCGTGCCGATGTGGGAAAAACTCGGCCTGCTGTGCTCGGCCAATGAACGGCGTGCCGACGAGGCAACGCGCGACGTGGAGGCGTGGCTCAAGAGTTACTACATGCGCGAACGCGTTGGCGAAAGCTACAGCGGCTCGGTGAGCGCGGTGGTGCCGTTTGGCATCTTCGTTGTGCTGGACGATTTGTTCGTCGAGGGACTGGTGCACGTTTCCGAACTTGGCTCGGAATACTTCCACTTCAACGAGCCTCTGCACGAGTTGCGGGGCGAGCGCACCGGACAGCGCTATCGGCTCGCCGACCGCGTCACCGTGCAGGTTTCGCGGGTCGATCTGGAGGCGCGCCGCATCGAGTTTCGTTTGCTGAATGCGTCGGAGCGCAAGATGACTTCGAGCGCGGGCCAGAAAACGACGGCCAAGCCCGTGCGCAAAGGCGAAAGCGTGGAGGAGCGACGTTTGCGGCGCGCGAACGCCGCCACGGCGAGCACGTTGCGCGACATCGATAAACGCGAACGCGCGCGCAGCGGCAAGCGCGGCGTAGGCGGCCTTCGCAGTGGTCATCTGCGCCGGCGAGGGCGCTGATCGGGCGGACCATGGGCGGGCAACGCGCGATCGCCGGCTTTCACGCCGTGACGGCGCGCCTGAAACACGCGCCGGATTCGATCGCCGCGCTGTACGTCGACGCGGCGCGCGATGACGCGCGCATGCGCGACTTGCTGGCGCGCGCGGCGCAGGCGCGCGTTCGCGTTATCGACGTCGACGCGCGCCGACTGCACGGGCTCGCCGGCGAAGTTCCCCATCAGGGTGTGGTCGCCTTGTGCGATGAAGTGCCGCGCCACGTTGATCTCGACGCTGTGCTGACGGCCGTCAGTGCGGCCACCTTGCTGTTGTTGCTCGATGGTGTGACCGATCCCCGCAACCTGGGCGCTTGTCTGCGCACGGCAGCAGCCGCAGGAGCGGGCGCGGTTGTCGTTCCGCGCGATCGGTCGGCGACGCTGACGGCGACCGCAGAAAAAGCCGCGGCAGGCGCTGCAGAAGCACTCCCGCTGATCGCCGTGACGAATCTCGCGCGCGCGATGGACGACATCAAGCAGGCCGGCGTTTGGATCGCCGGCGCGAGCGGCAGCGCCGACAAGACGCTCTACGAAATCGATCTCACCGGTCCAGTCGCATGGGTGCTCGGCGCCGAAGGCAGCGGCCTGCGCCGACTGACGCGCGAACGCTGCGACTGGCTGGCGCGCATCCCGATGGCCGAAGGTGTCGACAGTCTGAATGTGTCGGTCGCGGCGGGAGTGTGCTTGTTTGAGACACAGCGACAGCGCGGGAAGAGGGACCCTTCCAAGACCCATCCCCCTCCCAGCCTCCCCCTTGAAGGGGGAGGTGGGAAGTGACAGCACAGGCACTCGACCAGGCCCGTGCATTGCTAAAGGCCAGCCGCGGGATCGCCGTGCTCACCGGCGCTGGGATGTCCGCTGAAAGCGGCGTACCGACGTTTCGCGACGCGCAGACCGGGCTCTGGTCGCAATTCGATCCGATGCAGCTTGCGTCCGAAGAGGGTTTCCGTGCCGACCCGGCGCTGGTCTGGCGCTGGTACGCGTGGCGGCGCAAGCTCGTTGCGGAAGCAAAGCCAAACGCGGGACATCTCGCGCTCGCCGCTGTCAAGGGGCGGTTGACCTTGATCACGCAGAACGTCGATGGATTGCATGCGCGCGCCGGCAGCACGAGCGTGCTGGAGCTGCATGGAAACATCCTTCGCACCAAGTGCCTGGCGAACTGTGGCGCCCGATTCGATGCGCCGGATGATTTGCCGCATGGCGAACCGCCGCGTTGCCCCGCCTGCGGCGATTGGCTGCGACCCGACGTGGTGTGGTTCGGAGAGCTCCTCGATCCGCGCGTCCTTGCCGCTGCCGAAGCGGCGGCGGATGAGTGCGATGTGATGCTCGTGGTCGGTACGTCGGGCCTCGTCTATCCCGCCGCCGGACTGCCGGCGCGGGCGGCGAGGCGAGATGCGAGGATCGTGATCATCAATCCAAACGAGAGCGATCTCGATGATCAGGCAGATCTCGTGATTCGCAGCACGGCGGCGCAAGCGTTGCCTGTGCTGCTCGATTAAATCACCTGGGCCAGGCACTGCGACGCTGATGCCGTTCGAACTGCATCCGCCCACTTTGGCATTACGGCCTTTCGTACGCGCGTACTGGATGTACAGCAACCACGGAGAGCAAACGGCAGGCGAGGTCGAACGAATCGTCGCCGATGGTTGCGCAGAGATCGTGATCCATCTTGGTGACGAATTCAGCGAGTGGAGTGGCGACCGCTTCGCCACTCAGCCTCGCGCCCTTTTCGCCGGGCAGCTGACGCGGCCCCTACTGCTCGCGCCCGGCAGGAATATCGACGTGATGGGAGTTCGGTTCGAGCCCGCCGGAGCGCGGCGCTTCGGCTTGCGTCGACAAAGCATATTCACGGACCGACGCTGGGCGGTAGAGGATTTGCTTTCACGAGAGCGGCTCGTGTGGTGGCGAGCAACGCTGGATCGCGTCGCATCGGCCGCGACGTCACAAATGCGGATCGAGGCAATGGAGGATTTCCTTTACAAGGGCCTCGCTGCTGCCGCTTCACCAACGCCCGACGCCACGGATGCCTGCGTGTCGATGATCGCCTCGGCCGGTGGGTGCGGAGATCTTTCCGCGATCGCGACGAAGGCGTCGCTTTCGAGGCGTCAACTTCAGCGAAGATTTCTCGACGACGTTGGGGTCGGACCGAAGCTCTTTTCACGAATCGTGCGTTTTCAACGGGTATTCGACCGCACGCAATTTGGCACTGTCGATTGGGCGCAGGTCGCACTCTCCTGCGGCTACTTTGACCAGCCGCACCTTCTGCGCGATTTCAGGCAGTTCGCCGGCGAGCCTCCTCGCTCCTTACTCGAATCTCGGGCACCGCTGACCGCGGCTTTCTCCGTGCATCGCGGATAGAGATGTCGCTTTCTTCCAAGCTGCCTGCAACCGCACGCCTTAGAGTTGGGCATTCGCGAGCCGGGAGGTTTTATGAGAGAAAGGATTGCGCCGCTGGTCGCAGCCGCGGTTCTGTCGTTTACGACACTTCCTGCGACGGCGCAGGAACTTGTCGATATCGCCTGGCTTGCCGGCTCATGGGTCGAGCGCAAGGACGGCACGGTCACCGAGGAGACCTGGCTCCCGCCAGGCGGCGGAATGATGATCGCCGTCAACCGCACCGTCGCGCCAGGCAAGCGCACGACGTTCGAGCTGCTGCGCATCGAGTCGCGCGACGGCCGTCCGGTCTACGTCGCAAGCCCCGGCGGCCAGTCGCCGACCGAATTCAAGTCGATCGAAGCCACCGCCACCCGCGTTGTGTTTGAGAATCCCGCGCACGATTTTCCGCAACGCATTCTCTATTGGCGCGAGGATAGTGACATCCTCTTCGCGCGTATCGAGGGAAAGATCCAGGGCAAGGAGCGGGCGCGTCAATGGCGTTTTGAGCGCATGCGATGAAGGAGGTGGTTCTGCGCTGTCGGGTCACGCCGATCGGCGTCAGCCGCGCTGCGCGGGTGACGCAACAAGCTCGGTGACAATCCAGCAATGAGAAGTCGTATCAGCGCGGCGCTCGCGATCGATGGCGACAGTGTCCTGATCCGCGCGATGCCGATCGTCTTCGTGCTGATCTGGAGCACGGGTTTCGTGGTCGCCCGCTACGGCATGCCGCACGCGCCGCCGCTGAGTTTTCTCGCGTGGCGCTATGCGCTGTCGGTGCTCGCGTTTGCGGTCTGGATCGCAATCGCCCGGCCGGCGTGGCCGCGCGACCGCACGCAATGGCTGCACCTCGCCGTGACCGGCGTGCTGATTCACGGCGGCTATCTCGGCGGCGTGTGGGCAGCGATCAAAGCCGGAATCTCGGCCGGCATGGTGGCGTTGCTGGTCGGACTGCAGCCGGTGCTGACTGCAATCTGGATCTCCGCCGGCGGAGTCGAGCATCGCGTGTCGCCGCGGCAGTGGATCGGCCTCATGTTCGGGCTGGCCGGACTGCTGCTGGTGGTGTGGCGCAAGCTGGATATCGGCGAAGTGACCGGCGTTAATCTCGTGCTGTCGATCTTCGCGCTGCTGTCGATCACGGTCGGAACGCTCTACCAGAAGCGCTTCGTCGCGCCGTGCGATGTGCGCACCGCCAACACGGTGCAGTTGTTGGCGGCGTTCGCCGTCACGCTGCCACTGGCGTTGCTCGAAGACGAATCGATCCGGCTGCATCCGGAGCTGATCGGCGCGATGGCGTGGTCGGTGCTCGTGCTGACGCTCGGCGGCAGCTCCCTCTTCTATATGTTGATCCAGCGCGGCGCGGCCACACGGGTCACGAGCTTTTTGTACCTGGTGCCGCCGTGCACTGCGGTGCTCGCGTGGATTCTGTTCGGCGAGGAACTGTCGGCGCTCGTGATCGCAGGACTCACACTCGCCGCGATGGGCGTCTGGCTCGTGGTGCGCCAACCCCGCTCGTGATCGAGAGCGCAGCCCGCGGAGCCTTAGTCGAGCTTGACGTCCGACGTATTCGCTCCGCACAGCAGAACGCCGATCGTCCGCCCGACCGGACGCCAGACGCCGCTTAGCAGGGCAGCGAAAGCCGCGGCGCCGCCGGGTTCGGTCGAGATGCGCAGCACACGCCACAGCGATCGCTGCGCTTGTCGAATCGCGTCGTCGGTGACGAGTACCGTGCCGGCGACGAAGCGCTGAACGATTGGGAAAACAAGTTCGCCGACCCGGCGTGGCGCCAGCGAATCGGCCGCAATGCCGCCGGCAGGTGCATCCACCGGCGCTCCGGCCGCGAGCGCGTGCGTCATCGTCGGCGCCTGTTCGGGCTCGACGCCGATCAATCGAGTCCTCCCCCGGTACCAGGCTGCAATGCCGCCGATCAATCCGCCGCCGCCGACCGCGACCAGGAGCGCGTCCAGTTCGGGTGCGTCGTGCTCGAACTCCAGCCCCACGGTCGCTTGACCCAAAACGGTCTCTAGTTGATCGAAGGCGTGAATCGCCAAGGCGCCGCTTGCCTGGGCAAACTGTTCGCTCGCGGCCAACGCATCGGCGTAGCGGTCGCCAGCGATCTCGAGGTCCGCTCCATACGCTCGGATCTGGTGGAGCTTGGCTTTCGATGCCACGCTCGGCACGAAGATCGTGGCCGGGATGCCAAGCTTCATGGCGGCGAACGCAACGGCCGCGCCGTGGTTGCCACCCGAGGCGGTGACGACTCCGGCAGCCGGGGCGGAACGGGCCAACATGTTCGCGAACGCACCGCGCGTCTTGAACGATCCGGCGTGCTGAGTGAACTCAAGCTTGAACACGACGCGGATGCCGGGCAAGCCGAAGTCTTCGCCGTCGACGTGCAGCGTCGGCGTGTGGCGGATATGCGGCGCAATCTTCGCCGCCGTGCTCTGAATCGCAGCGAGGCCGAGCGCTTCCTGCAGAACGTCCATGTGTCCTCCGCTTCCATGACGCGCGTACTATACTTAGCCAATTAGCTAATTACCAGCATGGACACTCAGATCGCCCGCGCGCTTGCGAGCCCCAAGCGCATCCTCATCCTGCAGTGGTTGAAGGACCCTGCCCGACACTTTCGCCGCCAGATCGACGGCGATCTCGTCAGCGACGGCGTGTGCGGCCTGTTGATCGCCGAGAAGCTGAAGGTCAGCCAGCCGACCGCGAGCGAACATCTGAAAATCTTGTCCGAGGCCGGGCTGCTCGAATCAAAGAAGATCAAGCAATGGATCTTCTACAAGCGCAGCGAGGCTGGCATTAAGGCGGCGAAAGCGCGCCTGAGCGAGGCACTGTGAGGTGCTGGCGGTCGGCTCCCGCGCTAGTTCTGCGCCGGAGGCGGCGTGGTCGGAACGGCGAGACTCTCCCGCTCCTTGATCGCGGACGGCTTCGGAACGCTCGCTGCATCGACGCAGGCATCAGACGCCGATGCTGAAGTGCGCCGGGTCGGCACCGACATCAATCCGCCTCGGAGGGTTTTGATGACGATACGATCGCAGCGTTCGCTGACGAGGTAGGCGCGCTCGATCCGCTCGGTCTTTCCCTCCGCGTAACGGAAGGTTTTCTGTGACGGAGCGCTTGCCGGCGGACCCGCCTTGGCCTCGGCGATCGCCACCTCGAGCGAATGAGCGAAGAGACTGGCGCTCTCATCTTTGAGGTTCTCGCCCTGTCTTGCGGTCCAGTAGCCGACAGGATCCGACTCGTCTTTCGGCGTCAACACCACCCTGACAGCCTTCTGGTACGCGACGACCGTCGGCGCATCCGGCCGGTAGATAGAGATGAGATTGTCAAGGACAAGCGCGCTCTGGTCCTGCGTGAGTGAGAAAACCGGCGCGGTTTCAACCAGCCAGGTTGCGCCCGGTTCCTCGAGGGATCCCACCAGCCGCTTCGTGCCGCCGGTAGAGACTTTGTCAAGCGCACGATGCAACAGATCTTTGGCCGGGAACTCACTCAGCACTGACTGGTACGGTTCTAATATCTTGTCGGCTTCTTCCTGCAGTTTGCTTTTCTGGCTGCTCTTGGCGCCCTCAACGACGGCCGCGTGGGTAAGCACCGCTGCAAACACGCCCACCAGGCCGCCCACCGCCGGATACAGAATTCCTGCGCTCCCGGTCCCTGCCTGGTCGAAGCTGACCACGCCCTGGTAGGCGATCTTTTCTTCCTTGGGAAGACGCAACGACAGGTTCGGGTTCTGAGGAAGAAGCCGTGAAGTGGCTTTCGCGATTCCCGTGACATTCGCGTTCGCGCTTGCCGAGGTGCACAGAAGCACAGACGCAGCGAGGGTCGCCGCGAGGTAGATCGCATCGCGCCAGCGCACTGTCATTCTCTTAACGATCCTTTGTTCGAGACCGGCCGACCAGCGACCCTCGCCGATTCGATTCCAATCACGCCGCCGCAATCACTTGTTGAACGGCTTCAGGAAACTGTCTCTACCCAGCTCCAACGATTGAAAGTACGCGTTGGTTAGCCCCGGGAACTTCGGGGGCTCATCCCACTTGCCGTCGGTGCTCTTTGTGATGCTCACGGGTAAATACCACTCGTACGTGTTGTTCGTCAGATTGACGATGAAGCCTCGCCCCTGAAGGACGCCTTTCGGATCGCTGGTCGGAACATAGGCTGAATCGGTACGAATCACCCCGAGCATCGTTATGTCGATCACCAGGAGCTTGCCCATCTGGTACTTCTGCCGCAGCGACGAAAAGTCTTTCGGGGGAGCGTTCGGTTGTTTGGAGGCGGAATCCGGCAGCGTTTCAAAGTTGAGGTCTTCGGCGATCACCGTGACATCCGCGCCTTTCTTCCGGAGCAAGTCGGCGACTTCGTTCTTGAGCTGTGGAAGCTCTTCAACCGGCAACGTCTGTGCATGGGCCGTTAACGACGAGTTCGCCGCCGCAGCGACGGCGATACACAAGAGGCAGCTGGCTCCCGGCAAATGTGTGTCGACTTTCGGAAGCTTGGTCATCGCAATGCCGAGTCGGCCGGCGCCGGTGGCGAGTGCTTCGCCGGCGAGCTCGATCGGTTGCTGTGGAGGTGACGCGCAGCCGGCCAAGAACAACGAGGCGCCCGCAATAGCGATCGCAATACGGAATTTCATCGGTGGTTCCCCCAATGGACGAATCGATTTCTTCTTTGGCGTCGAGGACTATCGAACGCCTGCGGGCGGAAGGCTATCCAGCACCAGAAAACGCGTCAATGTCTTTCACGAATCTGAAAAAGGTCGAGGCGTTTCGTGTCGGGCCCCACGACCATCTTTTTTCCTGCGGCGGTTGAGCGCGATCCGCCGCACAAGTACAATCGCGCGCCTTTTGCGCAAGGCTCATTTTCTTCTTGCGCGTTCCCCTTGCCGCACCGGACTCGCTTTCAACTGTCGCGAGTGACGCACCGGGCGGCTTTATCCACAAGGAGCGTCGATGCGTCATTACGAAATCTGTTTCATCGTCCACCCGGATCAAAGTGAGCAGGTGCCCGGGATGATCGAGCGCTATCGGGCGCTGGTCACCGGCCACGGCGGCAAGGTGCACCGGGTCGAGGACTGGGGCCGCCGCCAGTTGGCCTATCCCATCGAAAAACTCGTCAAGGCGCACTACGTGCTGCTCAACATCGAGTGCGGCAAGCCCACGCTCGA
>Ga0187893_10006125_pt1 | contig 20841 bp, 13 predicted proteins | sample MA1701074metaG_FD_139574 | JGI IMG/M metagenome (GOLD analysis project Ga0187893, IMG submission 139574) | White microbial mat communities from a basaltic lava cave in the Kipuka Kanohina Cave System on the Island of Hawaii, USA - MA170107-4 metaG ...
CCAGGTGGGTGCCGAGGAAGCCGCCGGCGCCCGTGACGAGGATCGGCGGCGCGTCGGACGGCGACCCGGCGCCGCCCGGCGCCGTCGGCGCGGCCGCCGCGCGCGCCGCCGCGGCCCCCCCCTCCTCCTCCGCCACCGCCGCCGCGGCGAGCTCGCAGCACTCCACGACCTGCAGGCCGCGCGCGCCGTCGGACGCGTAGGGCGCCCCGCCGCGCACGCCGGCGTGGAAGGCGGCCAGGCTGTCGCGCATCCCGACGAAGAAGGGGTCGGTGCGCCCGCGCAGCCGCAGGGTCGAGAGCACGTGGTTCACGGCGTTGCGCCACCCCTGCCGCAGCAGGGCGCGCGCGTTCCACTGCGCGTTCGTGAGCTGATCCCAGAAGTCGGGCGACGGAGTCTTGCGCAGGCGCGTCACGTGGCCGCGCAGCAGGTCGCAGTGCACCGAGCCGTCCTGCCCGAGCGCACGCACGAAGCTCTCCGCGAAGTCGCGCCCGAAGCCGAGGTGGAGCGAGGAGGTGCCGCGCTCGTGCACCAGCGCGAGCTGCCACGAGTCGTAGAAGATCGTGCCGGGCGCGAGCTCGCGGCGGCCGCCCGGCACCGCCGTCACCGCGCGCGCCGGGCCGAGCAGCTCGACCAGCTGGGAGAAGGGGTGCGTCGCCTGCTCGAACACGATGTTGCGCGGCGAGCGGAACATGTAGTGGCCGAAGTCGCGGCTGGCGAGCTGCCGCAGCGGCACCGAGAGGCAGGCGAAGACGTGGTCGATGCGGCCGAGCTCGCCGCGCGCGACGATGCGGCGCAGCACGGCGAACGCCGGGTGGAAGCAGTGGTTGTGGTTCACGCCGAGCGGCGCGCCCACCGACCGCGCCGCCTCGACCAGCCGGGCGGCGTCGGCGCGCGTGGTCGCGAGCGGTTTCTCCACCAGCACGCCGATCCCGGCGTCGAGCAGCTCGAGGGCGGCCTGCGCGTGCAGCTCCGGCGGCACCAGCACGTGGGCGACGTCGGGACGGCCGCGCTCGAGGAGCTCGCCGATCGACGCGAAGGCGCGCTCGACGCGGTGGCGGCGGGCGAGCGCCTCGGCACGCTCCCGGGCCACGTCGACGACCGCGACCACCTCGACGCCCGGCAGCTGCGCCAGGATCTCGAGGTGGTACTCGGCGATGAAGCCGGCCCCGATCACGGCGACCCTGGTTGGCGGCCGAATCGTCATCGCCTCCCCGATCCGTGCTGCGCGGCGCGGCGCGCGCCGCGCGGGATCAGGAGCCCCCCGCGCAGCAGCCGCCGCCCGCCCCGCCGCCCCCCACCTGGGCCGGCGTCGGGCTCGCCCGCGCCTGGCGGACGATCTCGCGCACGCGCTCGAGCAGCGTCGGCCCGTGGTAGGGGACCCCGTCCTTGATCGTCCACTCGATGCCGCCCGCACGAACCGGCCTGCCGTCGACGTTCACGTCGGCCCCGGTCGGGTAGAGCAGCCGCAGGTTCTCGAGCGGGTTGCCGTTCACGAGCACCAGGTCGGCGAGGTGGCCGGCGCGGATGCGCCCGATCTCCTGCTCGGCCCCCAGCACGCGGGCGCCGCCCAGGGTCGCCTGCTCGAGCACCTCAAGCGGCTGGAATCCGGCCTCCTCGTGCAGCTCGAGCTCGCGCAGGTAGCCGAAGCCGTACATCTCGTAGATGAAGCCGGCGTCCTCGCCGCACGTCACGGTGCCGCCCAGCTCGGCGAAGCGCTTCACGGCCGCCATCCAGATCCGGTAGTTCTCGCGCCAGTACGCCTCGTCCGTGCTGGTCCAGCCGATGAAGTAGCTGCCGTGGTGGTCGAGGTTCGGCTCGAAGAACTTCGCCAGACCCGGGTGGAGGTACTCCGCGAACCACGGCTGGTTCTGCGCGCGGGTGAGGTCGCGCGACGCCTCGTAGATCGCGAGCGTGGGGTCCCACGCCACGCCGGCGTCGACCATCGCGCGCAGCACTCGATCGAGCCGCTCCGGATCGGCCTCGCGCCACAGCCGGCCGGCCCAGCGGAAGCGGTCGACCTCGTCGCTGTAGGAGAAGTCGGGCGGGAAGCGCTGCGTCCCGCGCAGCGCCGCGTCGGGGATGCCGTACCAGTGCTCGATGCTGGTCATGCCGAGGCGGCAGGCGTCGAGCGCGTCGGTCTCCTCGACCCCCATGTGCGTGGTGCAGCGCAGGCCGAGCTGGCGCGCTTCGGCCATCACCGCCTCGAGGGCGTCGCGATCCATGGAGAAGAGCTTGAGCCCGTCGGCGCCGCGGCTCTTGAGCTCGCGCACCTGCGCCCGCATGGCGTCGGGCGCCGCCGAGGTGAGGAACGGGTAGAGCCAGATCCGCGGCACCGGGATCTCGTTGCGGCGGCTCTGCTCGCGCAGCACGAGACTGCGCTCGAAGTCGCTGCCCACGTCGCGGATGGTCGTGATCCCGCACGCCAGCCAGAGGCCGAACTGGTACTCGTTGGGGATCGCGATCCCGGCCCGCGACTCCTGGATGTGGGCGTGCAGGTTGATCAGCCCCGGGAGCAGGTAGCGGCCCCTGCCGTCGATCGCCGCGGCCGGGGCGTCGCCGGGCCGCGCCTTCTCCACGCGCTCGATCCGGTTGCCGCGCACCAGCACGTCGGTCGGGCCGAAGGCGGGCGTCCCGTTGCCGCGGATCACCATCACGTCGCGCAGCAGCAGGCTCGCCGGGCGCACGCCGTGCTGCGGCGGCGGGACGGCCGCCGCGGCGGCCGGTGCGCCCTGCGGCGGGGCGCCGCCCTGCAACAGGGCGACGGCGAGCGAGAGCAGGCCGAGCGGGCTCATGCGGGAGGATCCTTCGCGTCCGGGGCTCGGGGCCGGCCGATTGTATCGGCGGCGGGCGGGCGGCCCGCGGGCCGGGACGCGTCGGGCGCTACGGCTGGTTCGCGTCGCGCTTGCGCGCCGGCTTCTCGGGGGGCTCGCGCGGCGCCGCCAGCAGCCTCTGCAGCGCCTTGGGATCGAGCAGCTTCTCGACGCTCTTCTCGCGGGCGTCCACGAAGATGCCGTACCAGTCGCCGGTCAGGATGCGGTCGTCGCCGCGCTCCTTGCGCGTGTAGCTGTCCTTGCCGCCGCCGAGGTCGATCAGGGCGCCGATCGCCTGGAACTGGTGGTAGCTCGAGTCGCCGCTGCCGCCCTGGCTCTCCACGCCGCCGCCGCCGCCGTAGCGGTCGTTGCCGCCGAGGTCGAGGAGCACCGCGACGCCGCTGTTCGCGGTGCCGCCGAGAGCGAGGCCGCCGACCTCGTAGACGTCGTCGCCCGCCTCGTCGACGAGCCAGCCGACCCCCTGGTCCCAGGCCGAACCGCAGTTGGCCGCGCAGCGCGTGGCGTAGTGGTCGTCGCCGCCGGCGTCCCAGCGGATGCCGCACGCCTGGTGGACGCCGAAGCCCTGCGAGTAGCGGCAGCCGCGGTTGACGTCGTCGCCGCCGCCGTCGTACATCAGGCCGAAGCTGAAGTAGTAGCCGCCGCCCTGGCTGAAGTTGCCCGACTCGTAGTCGTCCCGGCCGTCGCCGAGGTCGATGAGCGCGGCGATCCCGCCCGCGAGCCGGATGCCGTCGCGGAACCCGGTGCAGTAGCCCTGCGACGCCCCGTGGAAGCTGTCGGGCCCCGAGTCGCCGTAGACGTCGGGCCAGCGGCCGTTCGCGCGGTAGCGGTCGTCGCCGCCGCCGTCGACGCAGGCCGAGACGCCGTTGCCGCAGCCCGCCCCCTGCGCGTAGGCCCACGCCTCGTAGACGTCGTCGCCCGCCCGATCGAGCAGGAAGGCGGCGCCGCCGAACGTGAAGCCCTGCACGAAGTCGTGCGCCGCGTATCGATCGGCGCCGTCGAGATCGAGGAGGGCGGCGAATCCGAGCACGGAAGATCCCTGCCCGAGCCGCGCGCTCTCGTAGCGGTCCTTGCCCTTCGCGTCGACCAGCAGCGCCACCCCTCCCGCCGCGTAGGCCGGTCCGGGCGCCGTGGTCTCGTAGCGGTCGTTGCCCTGGAGCTCGAGGACCACGCTCACCCGCGCCTCGCTCGAGTCGACCACGGCGGCGCGGTTCCAGACGTCGTCGCCGCCGAGATCGATCACCAGCGCGGCGCGCCCGGTGACGGTCGTGCGCCCGGTCCCGAGCAGGACGACGCGGCTCTCCGCGCCGCCGCCTGCGGTCGCGACCACGTCGCCGCTGAACCCGTCGACCCTGGCGTTCGTGCGCACCGTCCCCGAAAGCCGCCGTCCGAGCGTCGCGAGAAGGACCGGATCGGCGAGCCGCGCCACGCGCGCCGCCACTGCGAGCAGACGGGCGCGGTCGACCTTGCGCGCGAGCCCCTTGAACTGCTCGAGCAGGGCCGCCTGCGCCGGAGTCACCTCGCTCTTGGGGAAGTGGCCGCGGTACCACGCCTCGCACCAGTCGGGGAAGTTCCGGCGCAGGACGACGCGCTCCTCGTCGCTCAGGGCGGCCGCGACGTCGTCGAGCGCGTCGTGGCAGGCGGCCATGTACGCCGAGAGCTGCTCGAGAAGCTCCTCGTTGACGAGCGCTCCGGGCGAGGGGGCCGCGCCGGGAGCCCAGATCGAGCTCCAGAGCGCGTCGATCGCGGCGATCGCCCCCTCCTCCGCCTCCTCGCGCGCGAGGTCGAGGTCGAGCCAGCCCGCCGCGTGCGTGACCAGCGAGGAGAGGTCGCTCCGGCCGCCGGGCGCGAAGGGGGCCGCGAGGCCGTCGCGCAGCTCGCGCGCGATCTCGGGGACGCTCCACGGCTCGCGCAGCCCGCGCGCGACGCGGCTCAGGCGCGAAGCCCCGACGACGGAGTCGGAGGCGCTCACCACCCCCGCGAAATGCCCCGCCACCTCGTCGAAAGCGGGACGGAAGCCGCGCGCCTCGGCGATCGATTGCAGCAGGCGCCAGGCCGGCGTCTCCTGCGCCGCGGCCGGCCGGGCCAGGAGCGCGGCCGCGATCGGCAGCGCGAGCGCGACCCTCAGGCGAGGGCTCCCGGCCGGCGCAGCATCTTCTCGACGTCGTGAAGGTGCTGCGTCTCGAGCGCGATCATCGAGCGCGCGAACTCCTCGAGCGCGACGGCCCGCCCCTCGGTGAGCGAGAGCAGCTCGCCGTAGAGCCGCAGCCCCTCCTCCTCGTGCTCGAGCACCTCGTTCAGGATGTCGTCGATCTGGTGGCGCTGCGTCTCGAGCAGCGTCCCGATCTTGAGCGAGGGGTGCTCGCCGAGCGCGGTGATCCACTCGCCGATCTTCTGGGCGTGCCCCATCGCCTCCGAGGCCTCGCCGCGCAGCCAGGCGACGATCGGGATGCGGGCGTGGCCGAACACCATGAGCGCGTAGTGGTTGAACCGCACGACCCCGGCGAGCTCGAGCTCGAGCAGCTGGTTCAGGACCTTCACGATCGCCTGGGTGTCGACGGCGGGCGTCGCGCGCTTGGACATGCGGACTCCTCCCCGAGGGCCTGGGAGGCCGGATGTTACCGGCCCTTGAACCGGGCGGCGCGGGGCGATACCGATCGGGCATGGAGCTCGACTGGGAGTACGCCGTCGTCGGCGCCGGGCCGGCCGGCGCGTCGGCCGCGCGCGAGCTGGCGCTGCGCGGGCGCCGGGTGGCGCTGTTCGACTGGGCGCCGCGCGCCGAGAAGCCGTGCGGCGGCGGGGTGCCGGCGCGCGGGATGGCGCGCTGCGGCGCGCTCCTCGACGGCGTGCCGCGCCGCGAGGCGCGGACGATCCGGGTGGTCGGGCCGCGCGGCGACGAGGCGGAGGTGGAGCTCGCCTCGCCGGTCGCGATCTTCGCGCGCCGCGAGCTGGACGAGGCGCTGCGGCTCCAGGCGGAGCGCGCCGGCGCCCGGCGGATCGGCGCGCGCGTCGTCGGACTCGCGCCCGCGCGCGACGGCTTCGAGCTGTCGATGCGGCGCAGCGCGCAGGGGCCGATCGAGCGCGGCCGGGCGCGCTACGTGGTCGCGGCCGACGGCGCCGCGGGAACGGCGCGGCGACGGCTGCTCGAGCTGGCCGGGTTCGAGGCGCCAGGGCCGGACCACTTCAGCCGGACGTTCACGATCTATCCGGAGCTCGCGGCCGTCCCGGTGCGCTCCGGGACGATGGAACTGGCGTGGGTCGGCGGCGCCGACGGCTACGGCTGGACCTTTCCGCGCGTCGGCCATGCCTCGATCGGCTGGTGCCTGCAGGGCGCTTTCCGCGGCGGCGACGGCCTCCGCGAGACGCTCGCCGCGCTGATGCGGTCGGGCGCCCTCTCGGGACCGGCGGAGGGCGCCGGCCGGGGCGGCGAGCCGGGCGTGGGAGCGCTCATCCCGTCGTTCCGGGGCGACGCGGCGGCGCGCTCCCCGGTCGAGGGCGCCCGCTTCGCGCTGATCGGCGACGCGGCCGGAGCGGTCGATCCGATCACGCGCGAGGGAATCCACTACGCGCTCGCGACCGGCGCGGCGGTCGGGGAGTGCGATCCGCTCGCCCGCCCCGGCCGCTACGCGGCCTGGTTCGACGCCGAGCTGCGGCCCGAGCTCGTGCGCGCCGCCGCGCTCGCCCCGCGCTTCTTCGCCCTCCGCTTCGTCACGACGATGGTGCGCGGGCTGGCGCGCAGCAGCGCGCTGCGCGACGTCTTCGGCGACCTCGTGGCGGGATGCCAGGGATACGCCACGTTGAGGCGCCGTCTGCTGCGGGCGCTCCCGCGGGCGCTTCCGGCGCTCTCTCTCGCCATGCTGCTCCGCGGACGGAGCCGCGGAAGCGCCGCGGAGCGGTAGACTTCCCGGCCTCGCCGCGCGCGCTCCAGCCGGTCGCGTGCGGCGGGCAGCTGGGGGTGGCCGGGCGGCAGCGCCCGGCCTGAGAAAGACCCTTCGAACCTGATCCGGATCATGCCGGCGTAGGGAAGCTCGCCATGGACGCGTCGAAGCCGCGGCGTCTCCCGCCGCTCTCGGAGACCCACCCCAACTCGCGCAAGATCGAGGTCGGCCCGCTGCGCGTGCCGATGCGCGAGATCCTGCTCGACGGGGGCCGCAGCTCGCTGCGGGTCGACGACACCACCGGCCCCCAGGGGTGCGATCCCGCGTGCGGGCTGCCTCGCCGGCGCGCGCCGTGGATCGAGCCGCGCGTGCGGCGCGGCGACCCGAACTTCTCGCAGATGCACTACGCGCGCCGCGGCGTGATCACCGAGGAGATGCGGTTCGTCGCCGAGCGCGAAGGAATGGACGTCGAGTTCGTGCGCGGCGAGATCGCGCGCGGCCGCGCGATCCTCCCGGCCAACCGCAACCACCCCGAGCTCGAGCCGATGATCATCGGACGCGGCTTCCGGGTGAAGGTCAACTCCAACATCGGCAACTCGGCGGTGCGCTCGTCGATCGAGGAGGAGGTCGAGAAGCTGCAGTGGTCGGTGCGCTGGGGCGCCGACACGGTGATGGACCTCTCGACGGGCCGCGACATCCGCGCCACCCGCGAGGCGATCCTGCGCAACTCGCCGGTGCCGATCGGGACGGTGCCGATCTACCAGGCGCTCGAGAAGGTGAAGGGGCGGGTGGAGGAGCTGTCGATCGACGTCTTCCTCGAGACGCTCGAGGAGCAGGCCGAGCAGGGGGTCGACTACTTCACCATCCACGCCGGAGTGCTGCTGCGCCACGTCCCGCTCACGGCGCGCCGCATCACCGGCATCGTGTCGCGCGGCGGCTCGATCCTCGCGCAGTGGTGCCTCGCCCATCACGAGGAGAACTTCCTCTACACGGAGTTCGAGCGCATCTGCGCGCTGATGAAGCGCTACGACGTGAGCTTCTCGCTCGGCGACGGGCTGCGTCCCGGGTCGATCGCCGACGCCAACGACGCCGCGCAGTTCGCGGAGCTCGAGACGCTGGGCGAGCTCACGCGCGTCGCGTGGGAGCACGACGTCCAGGTGATGATCGAGGGGCCGGGCCACGTCCCGCTCCACCTCATCCGGGAAAACATGGACCGGCAGCTCGCCGCCTGCCACGAGGCGCCCTTCTACACGCTCGGTCCGCTCACGACCGACGTGGCGCCGGGCTACGACCACATCACCTCGGCGATCGGCGCCGCGCTCATCGGCTCGTTCGGCACCGCCATGCTCTGCTACGTGACCCCCAAGGAGCACCTGGGGCTCCCCGACCGCGAGGACGTCAAGCAGGGGCTGATCGCCTACCGGATCGCGGCGCATGCCGCCGACCTCGCCAAGGGCCACCCGCGCGCGAGAGAGTGGGACGACGCCCTTTCCCGGGCGCGCTTCGAGTTCCGGTGGGAGGACCAGTTCAATCTGGCGCTCGACCCGGTCACGGCGCGCGCCTACCACGACGCCACGCTCCCCGGCGAGGCGGCGAAGACGGCGCACTTCTGCTCGATGTGCGGCCCGCAGTTCTGCTCGATGCGGATCACCGAGGACGTGCGCGCCTACGCCGCGGCGCGCGGCATCGGGACCGAGCAGGCGATCGAGGCCGGGATGCGGGAGAAGGCGGCGGAGTTCCGCGCCAGCGCGTCGCATTGACGCGGGAGCCGCGCGGCGAAAAGTCGCCTCGCCCCTCGTCGCGAACCGGCCTCCGGCGCGGCGCCGACGCGGCGCCTCGCGGCGCGGGGAATGGCACGCCGGCTGCATGGACGCCGGCGCCCGACGCAGCCGCCCCGGATGGCGCGGCGCAGGACGGGAGTCGTTTCTCATTTCGCATGGAGGTCGAACCATGAAGAGCCTGATTCCCTGGCAGCGCGCCCCGAAGGCGGAGCTGCACCACCGGCTGGACCGGCTGTTCGATCAGTTCCTGACCGATCCGTGGGGTCGGAGCTGGGTCTCCGAGTTCGTCGGGAACGGACAGGGCGAGCGCGCCTTCCTGCCGTCGGTCGAGATCAAGGAGACCGAGACCCAGGTGATCGTGCGCGCGGAGCTCCCGGGCGTCGACGCCAAGGACGTCCAGGTCGAGCTGGTCGACAACGTGCTCGCGCTCTCCGGATCGCGCCTGCAGGAGCGCTCGGAGAAGGAGGACGAGAGCACCGTCTCGGAGTTCCGCTTCGGCAGCTTCCGGCGCGAGATCGCGCTTCCCGCGGACGTCGAGCCCGAGAAGGTCAAGGCGTCGTGCGAGAAGGGCATCCTGACCGTCGAGATGCAGAAGTCCAGGGTCAGCAGGACCCGGAGGATCGCCGTCGAGGCGCGCTGATCGAGCGCGTTTCGGCGCCGGCGATCCAGGACCGCCGGCAGGCCGCGACGGCGCAGGCGCCGCGCGGGCGGTCCGGCCGCGCGGCGCCTGCGCCGGCCTCGCGGCGCGGCCCGGCGCGGCGTCTCAGCGTCCCGCGCCGCGAAGCGGCAGCTCGCGTGCGACCAGGCGGCCGCGCTCGTCGACGTGGAGCAGCTCGGCCGCGCCGTCCCCGTCGAGATCGACGAGGGCGAGGCTGCGGCTGCCGCCGCGGGCGGCGGCGGCGAGCCGGCGGCGGCCGTCGGCCGCGAAGACGCAGACGCGCGTCGCCGTGAGCGCGACGAGCTCGGTTTCCCCGTCGCCGTCGAGGTCGCCGGCGGCCACGTCGAGGAGCGCTCCTCCGGCGAGGGCGAGCCGCCGCGCCTGGCCATCCCGCAGTTCGATCCGGTAGAGCCCGCCGTCCTCCGCTCCCACGAGCGCCGCTCCCGCCGCCGCGCCCGGCTCCCCGAGCCGGCGGATCGCGGTCGCCGTCGCCGGCAGCACGAAGCTCGCCCGCGTCGCGCCGTCCTCGCCGACCACGCGCAGCTCGCCTCCCTCCAACGCGACCAGCAGCTCGAGGCCGCCGGCGCCGTCGAGCTCGACGAGCGCCAGCGCCGCGCACTCCCGTCCCAGGTCGACCGGCGCGCGCGGCTGCATGCCGGGGTCGAAACGCAGCAGCAGCCCGCCCGAGAGCGCGGCGACCACCTCCTCGCGCTCGTCGCCGGCGAGGTCGCCCACCACGACGTGGCGCACCGACGCGCCCGTCCGCGGCGTGAAGCGCGCCTCGCGCGAGCCGTCGGGAAGGCGGCAAGTGATGGCGCCGCCCGCGTCTCCCGTCACGATGCGCAGGCTGCCGTCCTCGCCGGCGCGGCCCAGCGCGAGCGCCGTGATCGCCGGCGCGTCGGAATGCCCGGCCGGGGCGACCGCGAGCGCGGGGCCGCTCCAATCGACCGCGCGCACGACGCCGTCGGCGCCGCCGAGCCACGCGGCCGCTCCGTCCGGTGCGCGCGCGAACGCCGTCGCCGCGCCCGAGAGACGCGCCTGCGACAGCCGCCGGCCGTCCGCGGCGAGGGTCACCAGCATGCCGCCGCGCTCGTGCGCGACGACGCGCGGTGCGCCGGGCGCCGCCGCTGTCGCGACCAGGAAGGAGTCGACGTCCAGACCCGCCTTCCAACGCACCTCCGGCTCGCTCGCCAGCAGCACGAGGCGATCGCCTTCGAGCCGCAGAGCGATCTCGGCGGCGCCGTCGCCGTCCACGTCGGCGGGGATCAGCTCGACGATCCGGGCGTCGGCCGAGAGCTCGAACCGGGGCCGGCCGGCGGCGGTGAAGGCGACGAGCGCGCGACCCGCGGCGACGATCACCGAGCGTTCCCCGCCGGCGGCGCGGGCCGTGGCGAGGGCCGCGCTCTCCCCCACGGGGATCTCGGCCGGCTCGCGGCCGTCCCGCCCGACCAGGTGGAGCCGCCCCGAAGCGGTGGTGAGCGCGAGCCGGTCGCCGCGCCGGTCGGGGACGACGACCCCGTGGCGGACGCCGATGGGCAGCGACCCCGAGCGCCGGAAGGCGCCGTCGGCGCCGGGCGCGAAGAGCCGCACCTCGTCGCCGTCGGCGACCGCGAGCGCGGCCGGCTCGCCGGCGCCGCCGCCGAGCACGAAGAGCGCGGCGTCGGGCGAAACCGGCCGCCCTCCCTCCGCGACCGCGATGGCGCCGCCGTCGGGATCGACCAGGACGAGCGCTGTGCGCGTCAGCGCGGCGATCCGCCCGTCCCGGTCGCCGACGAGCGCGAGCGCGACCACCGGCGCCGGGAGATCGGCGACCAATCGGCCGGCCCCGTCGGACGCGGTCGGCGCGGTCAGGTCGACGATCTCGCCGAGGTCGGTCCCGGCCAGCCAGCGATCGCGCTCCGCGAGCAGCGCCTTCACCCGTCCGCGCACCGTGCAACGCAGGACGGCGCTCCCCTCCGCGTCGAAGCCGCAGGCGAACCCGGAGATGCCGTCGGCCGCCGCCGACACGACGCGCGCCGTTCCGCCCGCTCCCCCGGGCGCTGCAGCGAGCAGGTAGGGCTCGCTCCCGGGCTGCGCGAACGGGCGCGCGATCCCCTCTTCGCCGATCGCCAGGAGCGCCCCCCCGCGCCGGACGACCACGATCTCGTCGCGCCCGTCCCCGTCGAGGTCGGCGGCGACCGGCGCCGCCGCGAGGGGCGCGAGGTCGAGCGCGAAGCGCGGCGCGATCGGCGCGAGCCAGAGCGTCACCACGCGCTCCTCGCCGGGGGCGAGGGCGATGCTGCGCGCTCCCTCGAGCACGCGCGCGTCGTGGCCGGCCGCGCGCAGCCGCAGCGCATGGCGGCCGGGCGCGAGCCGGAGCGGCTCGTGCTGCGGCAGGGTCACCCGTCGAGCCGGCCCGTGCGCGAACTCGCCGTCGAAGATCTCCGCGATGGCTCCGAGCTGCTCGGTCTCGAGGGTGAGCCGCGCCGGCGCCAGCGCGGCGGCCTCGAGGTCGCGCGGCGCGAGCCGGTGCGCGACGGCGAGCGCGCCGACGAGCAGCAGTCCGGCGGCGGCGGCCCCCGCGAGCCTGCCGCGCGCGCGCAGCAGCGCCGTCGCCCCGCGCCGCCACGCTCCCGAGCGCGCCCGGATCGGGCGCCCGGCCAGGAAGCGCTCGAGGTCGCGCGCCAGCTCGGCCGCCGTCGGGTAGCGGTCCTCCGGCTGCCGCGCCATCGCGCGCCGCACGACGGCGTCGAGGTCCCGCGGCAGGTCGGGCCGCAGCTCGCGCGGCGGCGGGGCGCCGCCCGTCTCGATCTTCGCCAGCACGTCGTGGGCGTGGCTCCCCTCGAAGGGACGGCGCAGCGTGACCAGCTCGTAGAGCACGACTCCGAGGGCGTAGACGTCGACGCGCGGGTCGAGCGTCGCGTGGCCGCCGCCGCACTGCTCGGGCGCGACGTAGTAGGGGCTGCCGACCAGGTCGCCGGTCTGCGTGAGCGCCGGCAGCCCCTCCTCGCGCGCGAGGCCGAAGTCGATCAGCAGCGGCGTGCCGTCGCGACGCAGCAGGATGTTGGAGGGTTTGACGTCGCGGTGGAGCACGCCGTTGCGGTGGGCGTGGTGGAGCGCGCGGGCGATCGCCGCGATGGTGCCCGCCGCGGCGACGAAGGGGTTCCCGACGAACGGCGCCAGCAGCGCGCGCAGGTCGTCGGGAGGCTCCGCGGCCGGGTCGCGGGCGCGCGCCGCGAGCTGGGCGATGACGTCGGCCAGCGACGCCCCCTCGATCAGCTCCATGGCGAAGAAGTGGACGCCGTCCTCCTCTCCGACGTGCTCGACCGGGACGACGTGGGGGTGGCGCAGCGCGGCGGCGGCGTGCGCCTCGCGCAGGAAGCGATCGACCGCCGAGCGCTGCAGCGTGAGGTGCGCCTCGAGGACCTTGAGCGCGACGCGCCGCCCCCGCCGGTCGTCCACGGCCTCGTAGACGACGCCCATCCCGCCGCGGCCGATCTCCCGCACGATGCGGAAGTCGCCGAGGAGCCGCCCCTGAGGTGGCGTCGCGTGCGGCATCGTCTTCCCGCCGATGCTGCGGACGCGACGATCTTACGTCGGGAGGCCCCGTCAGCCCCCCAGGGCCTTGCGCACCGCCTCCACCATCTCCCGGTGGCGCTTGATGAACGCCTCGAAGGACTCGTCCGGTCGCCGGTAGGTCGTGACCACCCACGGCTCGGCGGGATGGTTCGGGTCCTGGACCGTGGTGGTGAGCACCTGCTCCGGCGCCGGCGTAGGCGATCCGGTGCCTCCGGCGACGAGGAGCGCGGGGCCGTGCCCGGCGGCCACGACCGACGCGACCACGTCGCCCGAGCATTCGAGCCGTGCGACGACCCTCAGCGCTCCTGTCGTCGCGGAGTCCCTACCGGAACCCCACGGCAGGCAGGAGAGCAGAGCCGTCATGAACGCCATCAGCATGCGTCTGCCTCCTGGAGGAGGGCCGATGCCGACGATCGATCTGGCCTTCTCTCCGCACGCTGCGGCGAGTGGGAAGGTCGGTTCGACCCTCTGGCGGCTTCTTCGCCCGTCGAGTCCGGAAAACTTGACGGATTCCCTGCGAGATCGGGCCGAGGGTTGCCGACTCCCCGATCCGGGCCTACGAGTAGGAGTTCGTTGGCGGGGGAAACCCCTGTGTGCCGCAAGCTCGTCCTCGCAGTCTGGCTGCTCGCGCCCGCCCTGCCGGCGGCGGCGCCCGGCGCCGTCATGGACGAGGACGAGGTCGGGCGGCTGGCGGAGCAGGCCGGCTCCCCGGCTTCGGCCGCGGCGCTGGCGCGACTGCTGGAGCTGGCACTCGCGGGAGGCGATGCGGCGCGGGCGCGCGCGGCGACCGAGGCGCTCCCGCGCTTCGGCGAGCCGGGCGACTGCGCGCTCGAGCGCGTGCTGCGCGGCGCGTCGGCCGTCGCCGCGCGCGCGCGGGCGCTCGAGCTGTGCGCGGCGCGCGGGCGCCGGGAGGACGTCGGGCTCTTCGTCGAGCTGGCGAGCCGTCCGGAGCCGACGCCGCTGCGGCTGCTCGCGCTCGACGCCATCGCCGCCGACCGCGCGGCGCTCGCGCTGCTGGCGCCGATCCTGCGCGATCCCGACCCGAAGGTGCAGGCGCGGGCGCTGCGGCTCCTCGGCCATGCCCGGCTGCCCGCGGCGATCGAGCGCGCGCGGGAGATCCTGGCGCCCGACGCGCGCGTGGAGCCGCAGCTCAAGATCGCCGCGATCGAGGTGCTGCGCCTCGAGGGCGGTCCCGATTCGATCCGCCGCCTCGTGGTCGCGGCGGGCCACGAGCTGGGCGAGGCGCGCGACTTCGCGCTGAAGACGCTCCTCGTCATGGAGCGCGGCGCGGTGCTGCTCCTGCTGGTGCCGATGCTCTCGCCGGCGGCGCCCGCGAACGACGCGCTGGTGGCCATCGACGTCGTCTCGCGGGTCGGAGCGTGGGACGTCGACGAGATCCGGGCCGCCGTGCGCGGGGCCGTCGACCACCCCGACACGGACGTGCAGTCGGCGGCGGTGCGCGCCATCGGGGCGCTCGGCGATCGCGACGGGCTGGCGCGCCTCGAGCGGGCGGCGGCGGGCGTCGATCCCGAGGTCGCCGCCGCGGCGATCGACGCGATCACCGCGCTGCGCGGCGACGACGCGGCCTGGCGCGAGACGCTGCGCCGGATGGTGCGCGCGCCCCGCGTCCCGATCCGTCTCGCGGCGATCCGCGCGCTCGGCGCGGTGGGCGACCGGGGCGCGGTGCCGCTGCTCGTCCGGCTCCTCGACGACGAGGGGTGGCGCGTGCGCGAGACCGCGGCCGACGCCCTGGGCGAGCTGCGCGCCGGCACGGCGATCGCTCCCCTCATCGACCACCTCGAGGGTGAACGCATGCGGGTGCGCGCCGCCCTCGTGCGCGCGCTGCGGCGAACCACCGGCATGCCGTTCCAGGACGTCCCCCGTGACTGGCGGCGCTGGTGGAACGACGCGGGACCCGGTTTCGAGGTCCCCCCGCTCGAGCAGGTCGAGGCCATGGAGACGCGCCTGCTCCGCAACGCGGCGCAGGGCCGCACGCGCGCCACGTTTTACGGGATCCCGGTCGCGTCGGACCACCTCGCGCTGGTGATCGACGTCTCGGGAAGCATGGCCGAGGTCGACCCGGTCTCCTTCGACGCGTCGGCCACCGCCCGCGACGCGCGCGCCGCGCCGCGCACCAAGCTCGACGTCGCCAAGGCCGAGGTGCAGCAGCTCCTCGATCGCCTCCCCGACGGCACCTCGCTCAACCTCCTCTTCTTCAGCGACGACGTGGAGCGCTGGCAGCGCCACCTGGTCCCGTGGACCCGCGCTCACGCGGCGCGCGCGGGCGCCTACGTCCGCGAACGCCGGGCGGGCGGCGCGACCAACCTGTTCGATGCGCTCACCGATGCGCTCGCCGACCCGCAGCTCGACACGATCTACCTCCTCTCCGACGGCCACCCGACGTCGGGCCGGATCGTCGATCCGGTGGCGCTGCGCGCCGAGATCCGGCGGCGCAACTGCGCCCGCAACGTGCGCATCCACGTCGTCTCGATCGGGCACGAGAGCGCGCTGCTGCGCCACCTGGCCGCCGACTCCGGAGGCACCTGGGCCCGGCGCTGACGCTCCTCAAGCGGCCCGCGCCGGGCGTCCGATCCCGGGGGCATGGAGCACCCGCCAGGCCTTCGGCCGCTGCCGGTGCGGCGCAGGACGCCGCACCTGATCGCGCCGCTGCTGCTGCTCGGACTGGCCGCGCTGATCGCGCTCGGGGCGCTGCTCGACTGGCCGCGCAGCGAGCCGGCGGCGCGGCGGATGCTCGCGCTGCGGGCGGCCGAGCTCGACGGATGGCTGCGCCAGGAGCTCGTCCCGCCGGTCGAGCGGATCGCCTTCGCCGAGTCGGGGGGCGCGGCCGACGGCGCCGCCGCGTGGCGGGAGGTGGTGCGCGCGCTCGAGTCGCACGCCGCGGGCGCCCCGGCGACGCGACGCGGCCTGCCTCCCTTCGACGCCGGCGGCGCGGTGGGTACGTCCGTGGCGACGGCGATCGGCGCGCGCCGGTTCACGCCGTTCGAGGCGATCGACGCCCTCGCCACCTCCGAGTGGCTGCGCGCGGCCCGGCTCCTCGCCGCGCTGATCGAGCGCACGCCCGCGACGCACGAGCCGCCCATCGATGCGTGGCTCGACGCCGCCGTCGTCTTCGCCGCGGACCTGCGCGGCACCGCGCTGCTCGCGCCGGCGATCGGCGCGGCGGAACTCGAGGAGGCGGTCGAGCGGCGCCTCGCCGCGCGCACGGACGGCGCCGACGTCGAGGCGCTGCGCGCCCTGGTCGTGCACGCGATCGCGGCCGAGAGCGCGATCCCCTCGCCGGAGCGGGTCGCGGAGCGCGAGTCGCGGCTGGCGCAGGCGTGCGTCTGCGCGCGCGCCCGCATCGCGCCGTTCGATCGCTTCAGCGCCGCCGAGGAGCGCGGCGAGGACGAGGCGCCCTGGCCGGTCGTGATGGCCGCGCAGGCGGTCGACCGGCTCGAGTCGTACGACGAGCGGCTGCGCGAGGTGCTCGTGGCCGCGCCGGGCGACCGGGCGCGGGCGGCCTACCAGGCGTGGGTCGCCGCCTTCGCGCGCGAGCTCCCCGCCGCCGCGCCGCTGGTGGTCGACCCCGCGCTGCTCGCGCCCGTGCGCGGCGCGCCGGCGCGGCTGCAGCGGATCCGGGCCGCCGCGCAGCGGCGTCTCGACGCCGCCGACGGTTGATCGGTCGCGCGCGCGCCAGTAGCGTCCGCGCATGGGCCCGCCGAAGAGCGTGATCCCGAGCCGGATCGATCCGCGCTCCGAGGCGTTCCAGTCGACGCGCGCCGCGATGGTGAAGCTGGTCGAAGCGCTGCGCGCCGACGAGCGGCGGATCGCGCTGGGCGGCGGACCCAAGGCGATCGAGCGCCAGCACGAGAAGGGCCGGCTGACGGCGCGCGAGCGCGTCGCGCGCCTCCTCGATCCCCGCGGCGAGTTCTTCGAGCTCGGCGCGTTCGCCGCGCACGGGATGTACGAGGAGTGGGGCACGCCGGCGGCCGCCGGCGTGATCACCGGCGTCGGCCGCGTGCACGGCCGCGCGTTCATGGTCGTCGCCAACGACGCCACCGTGAAGGCGGGCGCCTTCTTCCCCATGACCTGCAAGAAGGTGCTGCGCGCCCAGCGCATCGCGCTCGACAACCGGCTGCCGGTGATCTACCTGGTCGACTCGGCCGGCGTCTTCCTGCCGCTGCAGGACGAGGTCTTCCCCGACGAGGACGACTTCGGACGGGTCTTCCGCAACAACGCCGTGCTCTCGGCGCGCGGCGTGCCGCAGCTCGCCGCGATCATGGGGATGTGCGTCGCCGGCGGCGCCTACCTCCCGGTCATGTGCGACACGCTGCTCATGACCGAGGGATCGGGGCTCTTCCTCGCCGGCCCCGCGCTGGTGAAGGCGGCGATCGGGCAGAACGCGTCGGCCGAGGAGCTCGGCGGCGCCGCGATGCACGCCGAGATCTCGGGGACCGTCGACTTCAAGGAGCCCGACGACGAGGCGTGCCTGGCGCGCCTGCGCGCGATCGTCGAGAAGATGGGCGAGCGGCCGCGCGCCCCGTTCGACCGCGTCGCGCCGCGCCCGCCGCTGCACGATCCGGCGGAGCTCGCCGGCATCGTCTCGCCCGACCCGGGCCGGGAGTACGACGTGCACGAGGTCCTGGCGCGCCTGGTGGACGGGAGCGAGTTCGACGAGTACCGCGCCGACTACGGACCCACCCTGGTCTGCGGCTTCGCGCGCGTGGGCGGCTTCGCGATCGGGATCGTCGCCAACCAGAAGTCGCACGTGCGGCGAGCGGGACATGGCGTCGAGTTCGGGGGGGTGATCTATCGCGAGTGCGCGGAGAAGGCGGCCCGCTTCGTCCTCGACTGCGGCCAGAACCGCGTCCCGCTGCTCTTCCTGCACGACGTCAACGGCTTCATGGTGGGCCGCGACTCGGAGCGCGGCGGGATCATCCGCGCCGGCGCCAAGATGGTGAACGCGGTGAGCAACGCACCGGTCCCGAAGATCAGCGTCATCCTGGGCGGATCGTTCGGCGCCGGCCACTACGCGATGTGCGGGAAGGCCTACGACCCGCGCTTCCTCTTCGTCTGGCCGACGGCGCGCTACTCGGTCATGGGCGGCGCGCAGGCCGCCGGCACGCTGGTCGACCTGCGGGTGCAGCAGATCGAGAAGGGGGGCCGCAAGCTGTCGAAGTCGGAGCTCGACGAGCTGCGCGCCGACGTCGAGGCGCGCTACGCCGCGGCCCTCGACCCCCGCTACGCGGCCGCCCGCCTCTGGTGCGACCGTATCCTCGAGCCGGAGCGGACGCGCGACGCGCTGATCCTGGCGCTCGAGGTGGCGGCCCTCAACCCCGACGTCGGCGAGCTGCGCACGGGCGTCTACCCGTCGTAGAGGACGGCGCGCAGCCTCGGCTCCAGCGCGTCGGCGACGAGCTGATGGCAGCGCTCGTTCGGATGCTGGTCCCACGGCGCGATCCACAGCGTCGCCGGATCCTCGCGTTCGAGCGCCGGCAGCAGCGAGAGGAAGGGGATCTCGTTGCGCCGCGCGAACCGCTCCACCGCCTCGCAGACCGGCCGGAACGGGTAGTCCGGCCCGAACCCGAAGAGGACCGGGAAGAGCACCAGCTCGAAGCGGGCGCCCCGCTTCGCGAAGTAGTCGCGGATGCGCAGCAGGTTGCGCTGCGCGCGTGCCCACTCCTCGGTCTCGGCGGTCGGGCCGAGGTAGGCGCGGCGGAACGCCTCGACGTACTCCCGCGACATCTCGAGCGCGAGGCGATGACCGCGCCATCGCCGCCACGCCGCCGAGAGGCGCGCGAGCGCGCTCGACTCGCGCCACGCCTTCATGCGCTCGCGGATCGGGCCGAAGAAGTTGCGGGTGAAGCCGATCTGGGCGCCGTCGCGCAGGAAGAAGACCGCGACCACGAGCTGCGGCTGGAAGCGCGGGCCCACGCGCTCCGCGATCTCCACCCAGGCGTCGGTGAGCAGCGCCGGCACCGCGCCGTTCAGCACCTCGCACGCGACGGCGTCCGGGACGGGCCGGTCGGCGTTCAGGCGCGCCTCGAGCAGCTCCGGGAAGGTCCGGGCGCGGTCGGCCACCCCGAGCCCGTAGGTGAACGAGTCGCCGAGCATGAGCACGCGCAGGTGGCCTTCCGGTCGCGGCGAAGCATGCTCCTGGTCGCGCAGCCCCTCGGCGTTGCGCTCGTACTCGATCTCCTGGCTGGCGCGCTGCGTCGCCTCGAGCTCCTCCCACCAGGCGGGCCGCTCCCCGACGCGGCAGGCCAGCTCGACCGCGCCGAGAAGGAGCGCCGGCGGCAGCAGCACGAGGAGCAGCCGGCTGCGCCGGCGCGTGCGGCGGCGGCCGACTTCGTGCACCGCGCGCGGATCGTCCATGCGTCCCCGCGGCGCGCGGTCAGCGCCGCGCCGCCTCGGTGATCTCGACCATCCGTTCGAGCGCGCGCCGCGCGTTCGCGACCACGGCGGCGCGCTCGTCCGGCGCGAGGCGCTCGCGCGCGCCGGAGATCTCGTCGACCACGTCGCCCGCCTCGACGCGGTTGGCGTCGGGCGCGCGCCCCTTGCGCAGCAGATCGACGAGCGCGACCAGGTGCGGCGGGTCGTTGCGCGACATGGTGGCGCAGCCGCAGCCCATCGACTGGAAGGACGGGTCGGGGATGTCGGCCAGGTGAACGACCTCGACGGCGCGCCGCCTGGCCAGCTCGCGCGCGTTGGTCACGAAATGGCCCTCGGTCGCGATCGCGAGCCTCGCGCCCGGCTCGGCGGTCTCCACCGCGTTCCAGAGGTACTTCGTCGAGCCGACGCCGTCGGCGGCCTGCACGACCTCGAGCGGGCTCTCGGGATGGACGAGCACCCGGAAGCCTCGCGTGCGCCACCACTCGACCATGGCCGGCCGGAAGATCGTGTGCACCCCGCAGTAGCTGCCCCAGAGGATCACGCGGGCGCGGTCGAGCCGGGCGCGCGCGGGGCCGTCCATCGCTGCGATCCGCGTCCGCGCCCCCTCGTCGCCCGCCCCCCACAGGAACTGCTCCGCCTCGGGGATGCCGCACCACCAGCAGGCGGCGCGCCCGAGGTGCTGGTCGGGGACGAAGAAGACCTTCGATCCGCGCGCGAGCGCCCAGTCGAGGACCGCCTTGGCGTTGCCCGACGTGCAGACCGCCCCGCCGCTCTCCCCCGCGAGCGCCTTCACGCGCCCCGACGTGTTCATGTAGGCCACCACCACCAGCTTCCCGCCGTAGCGCGCCCGCAGCTCCTCGTACGCCGGCGCCACGTGGTGCTCCTTGGCGAACATCTCCAGCGTGCAGCCGGCGCGCGGATTGGTGATCCAGACCTGCTGGTGCGGATGGGCGAGCGTCGCGATCGCGTCGGCCATGAAGTGCACGGCCGACTCGACCACGTGCTCGGCGTCGCGGTTCTCGCGCGCCTGCAGCGCCAGCTCGTAGCTGTCGGCGACGCGCCCGCCGTAGCGCTCGACCAGCTTCACGATCTCGCCGCCCATGTAGTAGTGGGCGAGCAGCAGCAGCCGCGGCCCGAACTCGGCGCGTGCCGGCTCGAGGTAGCGGTCCATCCACGGCAGCACCGACTCCGGCGTGCGATCGGGCAGCGCGAGGTACTCCTGCGCGTAGGGCTTGAACTCCTCCTGGTACCAGTCGAGCGGCAGGTCGCTCTGGCAGATCGGGATGCCGGGCTCGATCCGGATGCCGCTGCTGCGGAACAGGCGCTCGACCGTGCGGGTGGACATGCACGCCTGTTCTAGAGAAGCTGCCGGCATGGACAAGGACGGCCGCCGGCGCGAGCGCGTGGAGCTGGTCGAGTGCCCCCGCGACGCGTTCCAGGGCCTGCCGCGGCCGATCCCGGCCGCGCGCAAGGCGGCGCACCTGCGCGCGCTGGTCGAGGCGGGCTTCCGCGCCATCGACTTCGGCTCGTTCGTCTCGCCCGCGGCCGTGCCGCAGATGGCCGACACCGAGCAGGTCTATCGCGAGCTGCACGACGCCGGGCTCACGCGCGGCGTCGACTGGATCGGCATCGTGGCCAACGAGCGCGGCCTCGAGCGGCTCCTCGCGCTCCCCGGCGTCACGACCGCCGGCTTCCCCTTCTCCTGCTCCGACGCCTTTCAGCGGCGCAACACCGGCGCGTCGATC
>Ga0187893_10006126_pt1 | contig 20838 bp, 12 predicted proteins | sample MA1701074metaG_FD_139574 | JGI IMG/M metagenome (GOLD analysis project Ga0187893, IMG submission 139574) | White microbial mat communities from a basaltic lava cave in the Kipuka Kanohina Cave System on the Island of Hawaii, USA - MA170107-4 metaG ...
ACGGTCCAGGCCGCGCCGAACAGGGATGTCTGCCTCGGGTCGAATCGGTTGATTTCGGCGCCGGCCGCGGTGGCGTTCGGATTGAATCGAGGCTTGAAGGTGACCGGCGTAACCACAATGGGTTTTCCCCCCGAAAACTGGCGCGCCGAGTTTAGCGCGTCCGCTTGCGCTTCCAGATTCTCCACCAGGCTGGCGTTATCGAAAGCATGCACTTGCGGGTTCAAGGAATAGCATAGGAAATCGAGCAAGCCGGGATCGGGCCGGCCGCGATTGAGTTCGGCGAAATAGGCGTTGGCCCCTCCGCCGAACGCCGCTCCCGCGGCGACGCCCGCCAGTCGCTCGCGGGCCAGTTTGACCCACTTGGCGCCGGTGGATCGTTCGGCTTGATGAAAAACGAGCCAGCGCGCCACGCGCGGGCGGTATTTGGGGAGATAAGCGGCGAGGGCGCGTAATTCGTCTTCGGCCTTTTCGGTGAGATGCAGCGCGATTTCAAGCGGGGCAGCCAGAGTTTTTGATTCCCGCAGCGCCCTATCGAGAGCGGCCGGATCGCCGCCTTTGTAATCCACACGCAAATGCGCCGGACGGATCGCGGCGAGGCGCTGGGCCTCGCGTGGGCCGGGCGGCGCTCCATCGGCGGCCATCGCCAGTCCGATGCGCGGCAGCGCGCGCACCTGACCTGGCTGCGCTTCCAGCGTCACGTCGCCGCGCCGAATGAAAAAGCCCTTTTGGCGGGAGGACCGCTTTCCATCCAACTTTACCGTGATCGACTGCTCGACGCGCGAGCCCGCCTTCACCTCCACCGGAAAGGGCCGTTCGAGCGGCGTGCAGTAGGTCTTGTAGGACGCATCGGTCCAATTGCGGTGATCTTCCATTTCGAAGGTTTCGCCTTCGAAGACGACTTCGGCGGAGAGCCCCGGCGCCACCTGGTGGCGAATCGCCGCCATGTCTTTAAACGGCTGGTGCGGCGAAACCCAGAGAGGAAACCTGCCTTCTTGGCGTCCTCCGCCGCTATGCGTCACCGTGCACGGCTGGCCCGCGCATTCGCGAACCGGATGAAGTACGCAAAAGCCGAGGCGGTTGCGCAGAAACGTGGAGCGCGCCTCACCGGAGAAACGGAACCGGACGTTTCCTTCGGTATCGCCGGAGATCTCGCCATGCCAGAGAAAATCGATGGGCTCCTGCTTGCACTCGACGTCAAAGGCGGCAAGAAACGAGGCTTCGCGCAGTTCAATTTTTAGCCCGGTGACACGCGGAGAGACCGTGCCCCAGTTGCGGTCACGCACGGCGGCGTAAATGCCGCGAATCACTTCCGTCCGGCCGAGCCGCAGGTAGCGCAGAAAGGCAAGCTCCGGCTCGAAGATCATGGAGAGTGGTCCGGCGGTGAGCTCGAACTGGCGAGGCAGCGGCTCATCGGCGCCGTAATAAAAGCGCTGGTAGCCCTTGACTGGCTGGGCGAATGCAGCCATGCCGATCGCTCCCAGAGCGCCGCGCCTTGTGAGTAAGCCGTCCCTATTTCCCATGTTGATTGAGATATTTTTGCAGGAATGCGAGAACCGTTTTTTTCATGTCCGGGTCCTGAAACGGGGGACCGCCGTGCCCGGCGCCTTCGAGCACGCGCAGCTCGGCGGGCACCCCGGCCTTTAGCAGCGCGGCATGGAGCAGCTCGCTTTGATTGAGCGGCACGGACATGTCTTTGTCTCCATGCACGATCAGAAAGGCAGCATCGCCGGGCGTCACATAGCGGATAGGATTGGCTCGCGCGGTCTTCTCCTTGTGCTCCTGTATCGGCCCGCCGATGAGCAGCGATTCCGGAGAATCGGGCGCGTCGTGAGCGATGGAGCTTGGGAATCCGGACATCCGCAGCAAGTCCGTCGGGCCGTAATAATCAACGACGGCTTGGACGCGGCTGGAAACGGCACGGGCGCCGGCACGCGGCTCGAAGAATGGCTGATCGCCGGTGACTCCGAGCAGCGCAACCAAGTGGCCGCCGGCCGATGCGCCCCACGCGGCGATACGGTCCGGGTCGATGTGGTAAGCGCGCGAGTTGGCGCGCAGGAAGCGGATAGCGGACTTTGCGTCCTCAATCTGCGCGGGGAACTTCGCCACGCCGCTGAGCCGGTAGGCGATGCTGGCGACGGCGAAACCATGGCCGGTAAGCCAGAGCGCCTGAGGATTGGCCTTGCTCCCACGGCGCCAACCACCGCCATGCACCCATACCACAAGCGGATGCGGGCCGTCGCCGGCGGGCAAATAGAGATCGAGAAGCAGGTCGCGGTCACCGGCGCGGTCGTATACGATGTCTTTGTGGATGAGATCGCTCGCGAACATTGCGGCGAATGCTCCCATAAGGAATGAAAGGCTTGTTGCGAGCTTCATTGTTTGAAGACTGATAAGGATCTTACGCAAGTTCTGGGGCGGGCACGAAGACCGTCATCGCGCCGCCGGACCGGATTTGCATTCTGGGTTTCCGGTCAGCATCGATTATACAGCGGGTGGCGGGCAGGGGGCCGCGCCTCCCAACCACGGCCCGGGAGATAGAATAGCGTCTAGAGTATGTCCTCATTCGTAAGGATCCATCGCATGGCGGCGGCAGCGATAATGGCCGTCGTTGTGGCCAGTGCGGCCGAGAAGTGGACGGCTCCTCTCGAGCCGCGCCGTCCCGCGCTTCCGCATCAAACCGGGAACCCGATTGACGCGTTTCTCAGCGAAGTTCCAGGCGCTCCGGTCTCCGATGCACTTTACGCGCGGCGCGTCTATCTGGATTTATGGGGCCTGCTGCCCGCGCCGCAGCAGCTTGCCGAATTCCACCGCGATCGCGATCCAGGCAAACGCGCAAAGCTGGCCAACCGTCTGCTGGCCGATAAGGGCAACTACACCGGCCACTGGATCAGCTTCTGGAACGACCTGCTACGCAATGACGACGGCGTCATTTACCACGGCGAACGCAAGTCGATCACGAAGTGGCTGGAGAAGGCGCTCGAAGAAAACATGCCATATGACCGGTTTGTGTCGGCCCTGCTGAATCCGGAGGACAAAGCCGGACCCGAAGGGTTCATCATCGGCGTGAACTGGCGTGGAGAAGTTCCGGCGAGCGAACGCCCGCCTCTGCAGGCCGCGCAGAACAGCGCGCAAACGTTTCTGGGGATCAACCTCAAGTGCAATGTCTGCCATGACAGCTTCATCAGCCGCTGGAAGCTGGCCGACGCTTATGGGCTGGCGAGCTACTTCAGCTCCGAGCCGCTTGAAATCGCGCGCTGCGACGTTAAGACGGGCAAACTCGCCGAGCCGCGCTTCCTGTTCCCGGATTTACGCACTTCACAGACAGGGGGGAGCCTGGCTGAGCGGCGCGCCGAAGTTGCGCGCCTGTTCACGACGCCTGAAAACGGGCGGCTGGCGCGCACGCTGGTCAATCGGTACTGGAAACAGCTTTTCGGTCGTGGGCTGGTCGAGCCGGTCGACGACATGGCCGCCGAGCCATGGAACGCGGATCTGCTGGACTGGCTGGCAAGCGATTTCGCTGATCACGGCTACGACCTGAAACGGCTGCTACACACCATCACCAGCTCGCGGGCCTATCAACTGCCCACACAACCGGAAGTCAAGCCGGGACAACGCTACGTGTTCCGCGGCCCGCAGGCGCGGCGGCTGAGCGCGGAACAGTTTGCCGACGCGATCGCCTCCGTCACGGGCGAATGGCGCTACAAGGCGGCGGCGCAAGCGTTGCCCGCCCGTTATGTGCGCGACTGGGAGCTGAAGTCCACGCCCCTCACACGCGCGTTGGGCAGGCCGGTTCGCGACCAGGTGACGACGGAGCGGCTGACGCAGCCGACAACTCTGCAAGCGCTCGAAATGGTGAACGGAGCGATGCTCGCCAACTGGCTGCATTCGGCGGGAGAGAGGCTGGCCGGCGCGCAGGCTCCCGCCCCGGCAAATCTTTTTGACAGCGGAGTGGTGAGGCGAAATGCGGTAAACGTCGATCTGCCCTTGCAAGGGGCCGGTAAACTGTGGCTGGTTGTCGAGAATATTGATTCCTACGACCCGGATCGAGTGATCCCGCAGTGGAGAAACGCGGTTCTGATTAAAGGCAATGAACGCGTGCCCCTTTCGAAACTGGTCTCCGGGGCTGATCCGGAAAAACTGGCGCTACCTTCGATAATAACGCTGGCGGCGGCCGGCTTCGACCGCTTTCAGGCAACGGTGCAAGTGACCAGTGACAGCACCGGGAGCGACATAGGTCCAGCCATCCGCTTTTTTGTCTTCGATAAAGAACCGGATCTTCGGCGCATGGTCAAAGTGGAGGGCGCGACTCCGGTTGCGCCGCCACCGGCAGCGATGAGCCCGAGCGGTCTGATTACGCGCGTTTACCAAGAGGCGCTTTCGCGCGATCCAAGTCCTGGGGAGCGGCTAGTTGCCGAACAAGTTCTGGGCGCCAGAATGAACGCAGATGCCGTCGAGGATTTTTTGTGGATGATCTTTCTTTCGCCTGAATTCCAATACATCCGGTAGAACGATATGAAGGAAAAGCAGATTCTGGAATCCCTTACACGGCGCCGCTTCACTGGCGCCGGCGGCGCCGCGTTGTTGACGGCTTTGACTGGCGCCAATCCTCGCGCGTTATGGGGGCAGCAGAGCCGGCCTCCGGCCAAAGCCGATGCGCTCATCCTGCTCTGGATGGCGGGGGGCATGGCGCAAACCGAGACCTTCGATCCGAAGCGGTACACGCCGTTTGAGCGCGGCTTGGAGAGCAATCGTGTGCTGAGCACGTTTCCCGCCATCGACACAAAGGTGGACGGCATCAAGCTATCCAAGGGGCTGGAGGGGATCGCCTCGGTAATGGACCGGACCACGCTGATCCGCACTTATCAGGCGGCCGAACTGGGATTCATTCTGCACTCGCGGCACCAATACCACTGGCACACCGGCTACGCACCTCCTCAGTCGGTGGCTGCGCCGCACATGGGAGCCGTCATCGCACGCACCCTGGGACCAAAGAGTCCGGATGTGCCCGCCTTCATCGATATCGGCCAGAATCTCGATATTGGAGCCGAGAGTGACGCACTAAAGGCGTTTCATACAGCCGGCTTTCTGGGATCGGAATATGGGCCGTTCCTGGCGCCCGATCCGAGCGATGCAGCGGCCAGCGTTCGTCCTCCCGCCCATATCTCCGCGTCGCGCTTTGAGAGGCGTCAAGCGCAGTATCGAAAGCTGCTCGAAGCCAATCCGGTGTTGAAGGAAGCGGGCGATTATCAGCGGGAGTCCATGCTGCGGTCGGTTGAAAACGCCTATCGCCTGCTGCGCTCGCCGGCGGCCAAGGCGTTCGATCTATCGATCGAGCCGCGCGAGAGCTACTCGGCCTACAACACGGGCCGCTTCGGTCTCGGCTGCCTGCTGGCGCGCCGGCTGGTGGAAGCGGGAGCGCGCTTCATCGAAGTGACGACGGAGTACATTCCATTCCGGTATTGGGACTCGCATGAAAACGGCCACGAGCGCGCCGCCGCCATGAAGCGCGAGATCGACCGGCCCATCACGCAGCTCATCCTCGACCTGGAGCAGCGGGGTTTGCTCGACAGGACACTCATCGTATTGGCCAGCGAGTTCGGCCGCGACATGATGGTGGAAGGCACTCCCGAAAAACAGTTGAAGGATCAGTCACAGCAGCCCGAAGTGATGCAGGAGACCAAACACTATGGCATGCACCGCCACTTCACCGAAGCGGGCAGCGTATTATTGGCGGGCGGGGGAATACGCAAGGGCTTTCTGTACGGGCGCACGAACGAGGAGCGGCCGTGCAGAGTCACCGACAAGCCGGTGCGCATCGAAGATTTGCATGCCACCATCTACCACGCGCTGGGCATCGCGCCGGATCTCGCCTACGAGGTGGAGAAGCGCCCCTTCCACGTAACAAAAGACGGCAAAGGCAAACCAATTCTGGAGCTGTTTGGATGAGTTATGCGGAATGGCTGGGATTGCGTGTGGTGGAATCTTTTGACGGCGGCGTAACGATTGAGTGTCCGCTGCAACCTTTTTTCTTCAACCCGGACGGCACGTTGCACGGCGGCATGATCGCCACCGTGGCCGATGAAGCGGTGTGGTTCGCAATGGAACAAAAGTTGAACGGGTCGCGAAACTCGACCACGGTTGAATTGAAGGTGAACTATCTGCGGGCGGCGCGGGACACCTCGGTGCTTCGGGCGCGCGCGAAGCTGGTCAAATCGGGCAAGACGCTTTGCGTAGGTACGGTGGAAATGAGCGATGAGCGAGGCGGGTTGTGCGCCATCGCCACGGTGACCTACATGCTGCTGGACCGGTAGGCTACTTTTTTCGGGCGAGGAACAACTCGTAGGGTTGCCGCCACAATTGCGGATTGGCTGGGTTCACTTCGATGACCGGGAATGAGGCGGCAACCACCTCTCTCAGCTCATCGAGGCTGGCGATCAGTCCCGCGCCCAGCGCCTGTACCAGAATATTGCCGGCAACGGTGGCCTCCGATGGACCCGCAATGACCGGGCGGCCGGTGGCATCGGCTACAAACTGGTTCAGCAGCATGTTCCTCGATCCGCCGCCTACGATGTGAATGCGGTTGATACGGCGGCCGGCCAAACGCTCGAGGCTTTCGAGCACTTCGCGGTAACGCAAGGCAAGACCCTCCAGAATGGCGCGGCAGAATTCGGCATGCGTTTCCGGGGGTTGCTGGCCCGTGTCACCGCAGTATCGGGCGATCCGCCCGGGCATGTGGCCCGGCTCGAGAAAAGCGTCCGGATCGATGATGGCCGCAAACGGGCGGGCGCTGGCCGCCATACCCGTCATTTCGTCATAGCTGTAGGATGCGCCCTGCTGCGCCCAATCGCGGCGGCACTCCTGCCACAACCACAGGCCGGCAATGTTCTTGAGCAGGCGCACGCGTCCTTCCACGCCAATCTCATTGGTGAAGTTGAGGTCCAGGCACTGGTCGTTGATGACCGGATCCGGGGTCTCGACGCCCATCAGCGACCATGTGCCGGAACTGATATAGCACCAATCGGAGCCGCCGCTGGCGGGAACGGCCGCGACCGCGGACGCCGTGTCGTGGCCGGCAACCGCGTAGACGGGAATTTCCCCGGCGAATTCTTCATCGAGCAGCGGCCCGAGCAGCGTGCCGGGGCGCACAATCGGAGGCAGAAGCCGCCAGTTCAGCTCCAGCCTGTCCAGTATCCCGGTGGCGTAGGTCTGCTTTGCCGGATTGTAAAATTGCGAAGTGCTGGCGATCGTCAACTCCGCCCGGCGCACGCCCGTGAACCAGAAGTTGAACAGATCGGGCATGAACAGCAGCGTGGCGGCCGCATCGAGCGCCGGCGCGTTTGCCTGCTTCATGGCATGCCACTGAAACAGCGAGTTGAACTGCATGAACTGCAAGCCGGTTGCGAGGAAGATGTCCCGTTTGGGAACCACCTGGAAGGTGCGCTCCATCTGTCCGTTGTTGCGCGCGTCACGATAGTGGCGAGGATTGCCGATGAGCGCTCCGTCGCGGCCGAGCAGCGCGAAATCGACGCCCCACGTATCTACACCAAGGCCGGAAAGCGAGAGCCGGCGCTCATCGAGCGCCGATCGAAGCCCCTGCCGCATTTCATGGAAGAGGCGCATCGTGTCCCAGTAGAGGCCGGTGGAAAGGCGGACGGGCTGATTGGGAAAGCGATGGATTTCCTCGAGTGCGAGCTTGCCGCCCTCGAACGAGCCGAGCATGGCGCGCCCGCTTTCGGCGCCCAGATCGAATCCGAGGAAATGTTTCATCGCCCGATCTCGATCACCACCTTGCCGACATTTTCCGCGTACCGGTCGAGTACATCGAAGCCGCGCGCGGTTTCTTCAAATGGCAGTGTGTGCGTGATGAGGCTATCGGAGATAACGCCGGCGGCAAGCAGTCTTGCGGCCATCGCACCCTTGTGATTGGAGCGTTTGAGCATTTGCAGACGCAGCTCCTTGTTCAGAGCGGTATGCAAATCGACATCGAACTGCGTTTCGCTGGGAATGCCGATGAGCAGAAAAACGCCGCCGGGCCGCGCGACGGCGATCCCCAGCCGGATGGTTTCCGGCGAACCCGCCGCATCGAGTACAAGATCAACGCCCCGTCCGCGCGTCTCATCCATGACGGCTTGCTCGATACGCTCGACGGGAACGGCCAGATGCGCTCCCATTTTTCGGGCCAGCTCCAGCCGGTGCTGCAACCTGTCGCAGACGATCACTTGTGAAGCGCCGGCCTGGCGCGCCATGGCGGCGCACAGCATCCCAATGGGTCCCGCTCCCATCACCGCCACCGTGTCGCCCACCTGAATGGTGACCAGCTCCATCGCATGGACGATCACGGCCACCGGCTCGATCAGCGTGGCGCTTGCCCAAGTGAGAGCATCCGGGACCAGATCGGTGTTATGCCCCGGCACGATGGCGTATTCACGAAACAGGCCCGGGGCCTGCGGGCCGCCTAAAAAGACGCAATGGATGCAGTTGTTGTGCTGGCCGCGGAGGCAGTACTCACAATGGCCGCAGGTGAGAGAAGGCTCAATGGAAACGCGGTCGCCGGGTTTGCGGTGCGGGACATCTCTGCCCACGGCGATGATTTCACCCGCCGGTTCATGACCGAGCACCTGTGGGTAGGCGACATCCAGATTCCCGATCCGCCCTTCCCGGTACCAGTGCATGTCGGAGCCGCAAATGCCAACCGCTTTCAGCCGGACCAGCACCTGGCCCGGACCTGGGTCTGGTGGATCCGGCAAGATTCGTTCTTCAAGAGTGTGAGGAGCAACCAAGGCAATAGAGCGCATGAAGTCTGTTAGTATAACGCGGGCCTGGCGCGTTGTGTTTTGTACTAGTACCTATTGCCACAGAACAATAACTGCTATATGATCCGCCCAGGAGTGACGTAACCTGTGTTAACTCAACGAAGGATTCTGATTTTTGCCGTGTGTCTGCTGGCTCCTCATCTGGGGGCCCAGTCTTCCGGCACGAACGAAAAAGTGCTGATCCGGGCAGCCCGGCCCTATACCGCGCTCGTGAATGCCATTCATTCGCGCGGCGGAACAGTGACTCATCAGTTTAGGCACGTGGATGCGATCGCCGCCGAGATTCCGCGGAATTCTCTGGAAGCGATAAGCGCATTGGTTCCGGCCGGAGCTATCGGCAAAGATCTGATCGTCCCCAACCCGGCGCCTATCGATACCATGCGCGGGCGCAGTACTCCGGCGCGGACGGGCGATGAGGATCAGATAGTCTACGACTCGGTCCAGCCGCTGAGCGCAAACGATGTTTCGGCGCTGGCCTCCAGCCCGAATGGCTACCGTCTTAACAACGCAATTGCCAATGTCTCTGGCCTTCACTGGATGGGCAAGATGGGGCAAGGAGTCGTCGTCGCGGTGATCGACTCGGGAATTCGTCCCGGGTTTCCGCACATCAGCTCCGATGGCTCAGTCATCGGCTGCGAAGACTTCGTCGGCGACGCTTTGGGATGTTCCCACTTCTCCAACAGCGGACACGGCACGTTCGTTGCGGGAATGATATCCGCGAACGCCAATTTCACCTTCTCCACGGCGTCAGCTCTCCGCAACGCGGTGCTGGCGGAGTGTCCGGCCTGCTTCGCCAACCCGCCCACGAATACGATGATCCCGATGGTCGGCACGGCTCCCCTATCGAGCATCTACGCGATGCGTGTATTCGGGCCAACGGGAGGCGCGCCAACTTCACGGATCCTCGCCGCGATCGAACGCGTTATCGAACTGAGCCAGCGATTCAATGCGGGAATGCCGGGTGGAGTGGACATTGAAGTGGTTAACCTGAGCCTGGGCGGCCCCACGCTATTCTCGGGCCAGGATGTGTTCGACCTAGCCGTGGATCAATTGCTTGTGAATAATATTGTGCCGGTGATCTCGGCGGGAAATGCCGGACCCGCCACGTTAACCACCGGGAGTCCCGGCTCCGCGGTCAATGCGCTGACGGTTGGCGCGGCCAGCCTGCCTCATAACGAGCGTATCCTGCGGCGCGTGCAATTCGGACCGGTGGTTGGCTCGCTTTACCGGCCGTTTTTGGGAACCCAGACGGCGTTCTTCAGCTCACGCGGTCCCCACGCCGACGGCAGACCGGACCCGGATATAACCTCGAATGGCTTTGCGTGTTATGGACAGGGCTTCTCCGCCAGCACCGCCGGCATCTCGATCGCCAGCGGCACCAGCTTCAGCGCCCCGAGCGTTGCCGGCGTGGCTGCCTTGCTGCGCCAGTCGTTTCCCCTGGCGCCTGCGTCAAAGATCCGCAACGCGCTTATTCTGACGGCGAATCCCGGTCTGATTGCCGATGGGTCCAACACTCTGGACCAGGGCGCGGGCTACGTGAATGGTCAAGCCGCATACAACCTGCTGCTTTCCAGCTCGGCCCCAAGCAGTTTTCCGTCTCTTGGAAATCCAAACAAGAACGTGAAGGTCAACATCGAAAAAGGCACGTCCCTGAATGTTCGTGACGGCCTGGTGCAGCAACCGTTGATGAATCTCCAGCCGGGCCAGCGCTACGATATTCTCTACCGCGTTCACCCGAATACGAGCCAGGTGATCATAATCCTGAACAACGTCACGCCGGCCCTGCCGCCGCCGCAGCAAAACCAGCTCTTTGGCGACGATATTCTGTTGGCGGTGCACAGCGCGAAGACTTCTTCCATAGGAGAGGGCGATTACCCGGTGTTCGCATTCACCTTGGGTGGGACGTTTGTGATCAACAATCCCGAGAGAGGGATCATGCGCGTTTCGGTCAACGGCGACTGGACAAACGCCGGCGCGATTTCCGCCAACGTTCTGGTCTTCTCAACCACGGATCCGATTCCGCAATTGACCAATCAAGGCAAGATATCTCAAGGCCAGAGCATTGTTGTGCCCATCACCGTACCATCAGGCGCCAGCAGTGCCGAGTTTCGCCTTGGGTGGCTGGAGGATTGGGGCAATTATCCCACCAACGACCTCGACCTGATCCTGATCAGCCCCGGCGGAGCGGCGAATTTCAACGGCGCGACGCTGAATAATCCGGAAAACGTAGCGATCTCCAATCCAGCCGCCGGAACATGGACGGCGCTGATTCAGGGGTTTGAGGTGAACAATAACTCCGACAAGTTCGAGTTTCGCGCCGCCATCGACGGTAAAGTGGTGAAGTGATAGCCGCCTCCGGCGGCGAATGCACGTGGGCCGCAATTACCCCGTGGTACTGTAAAGTATTCCATGGAACAAACCCGGTCGATGACGCGCGTGCTCATCGTGGACGACGAAGAATCACAAAGAAGCGCATTGGCGGCGATGGTGTCTTCCTGGGGATTTCAAACGGAAACGGCCGCCAACGGCGAAGACGCGCTCGCCAAGCTTGAGACCGCCCGCCCGCATGTGCTGGTTACGGATCTCATGATGCCGCGCATGGACGGGAAGCAGTTGCTCAAAAAGCTCGAAACACAGGGCAGTACGATACCGGCACTGGTGCTCACCGCGTTCGGGAACCTGGAAACGGCGCTCGAGACGATTCACGACCTGGGCGCCTACTGGTTTCTGGAAAAGCCGATACAGCCGCGGGAATTGCGGCTGCTGCTGGAGCGCGCGGCCGCGCAAGGCAGGCTGGCCGAAAGAGCCGCGCGGCTGGAACAGGAGCTGAGCTACCAGGGCATATTGGGGGAACTGGTTGGTCCGTCGCGGGCGATGCAGCAGGTTTTTGCGCTGCTGCGGCAGGTTGCCCCGAGCAGAGCGGCGGTGCTGATTCTCGGTGAAAGCGGAACGGGAAAAGAACTGGCCGCGCGCGCGATTCATACCCTCAGTCCGCGCGCGGCGGGTCCGTTCGTGGCGGTCAATTGCGCGGCTCTCCCGGAAACCCTGATTGAAAGCGAGTTGTTCGGTAATGAGAAAGGCGCCTTCACGGGCGCTCTGGAACGCAGGGCCGGTTGCTTCGAGCTGGCGCACGGCGGCACGCTGCTGCTGGACGAAATCGGCGACATGCCCTTTCCCACGCAGGCCAAACTGCTCCGAGTGCTGGAGGATTCCAAAGTGCGGCGTCTGGGAGGTAAGCAGGAGATGGTAGTGGATGTGCGCGTAATCGCCTCCACTAATAAGCCGCTGGAAGAGGTGATGAAGAAGGGCGCGTTCCGGGAGGACCTTTTTTACCGGCTGAATGTGTTCCCGGTGCGGCTGCCGCCGCTGCGTGAGCGCAAGGACGACCTCGGGGCCCTGTGTTCGGCTCTGATCAACGATCTGAACAAGAAGCACGCCAGCAAGGTGACCGATATCTCCGCCGCCGTGCTCGAACGCCTGCACCGGCATACATGGCCCGGCAACGTGCGCGAGCTGCGTAACGTCATGGAGCGCGCCGCGATCCTCGCCGGCGAAGGGACCATCTCCACGGCGCATCTTCCCGCGCAGTTTCTCGACGGCGGCGAGTTGAAAATCCCGATAGCCGTGGAAAGCGCGGCCGGCCCCCAGGTTCCGCTGGCCGTCGGGACAACCGTGGACCAGGCCGAGCGGGCTCTGATCGAGGCCACGCTGAAGCACTTGCGGAACAACAAAACGCGCGCCGCGGAAATGCTGGGTATCAGCCTCAAGACGCTGTTCAACAAGCTCAAAAGTTACGGCGCCGAGGAGGCGGAAGAGGCCGCCGGGAATTAAGGAGAGTTGGAAGTCCGCTTGCTTGGAGTCGAACGTACGCCATGTCATTAAAGACGCGGCTGCTGGTATTGATGGTTTTGCTGGTCACCGTCATTGTGACCATACTCTCCGCTCTTCAACTGAACAGCCTGGTTCAGAACTGGACCGCCAGCGTGATCGAGCGCTCTGAGCTGGTGGCCCAGCAGGTCAAGAGCCTGGTGCTCACTCGCGTCGAGGAACAGTCCGCGCAGGTGGCGCCGCCGCCCGGCGACTTGTTCGCCAGCAAACAGCTCTGGACGAGAATCGTCGCGCAGGACAAACATTTGGAACAATTGATTCAGAGCACGATGATTCATGCCCGGATGATCGTTGAAATCGTAGTGGCCGATGAGATGGGCGAGATCCTGGTGTGTTCCACGCCGAGCCGGAAAGGCCGGATTCTGCGCAAACTGCCGGCGTTTTCCGAGTGGACCAGCAAGGAAGTGACCGACCGTCTCTACGAGGTGGCGCGCGGGAATCAGGACTACGAAGTTACGCTGCCGCTGGGTGTGCCTCAACAACGAGTGCCGATCTTCACGATACAGATCGTGGTCTCGAGCGCATATCTGCGCAACGCGATTCTACCGCAGGTGCGCACGCTCGGCTATGCCTTCGGTTTCTTTCTGTTGATGTCGATTCTGCTTGGCGTATTCTCGGCCAACCTTGTAATCGGTCCGCTGGCGAGCATTAGCAAGGAGCTCGACCGTATCGCCAAGGGAGGTGACGCGGGCGAGGAAAAAGATCGCGACTCGCTGGGAAAGACGCGCGAGCTGGCGATCGTGCAATCGAAGCTCAATCTGCTCGGGCAACAGATCCGTGGCGCGCAGGAAGACGTAACGCAGATGCGCAGCAACATCGAGTCGTTGATGGAGCGGATGGAAGACGCGGTGCTGCTGTTTGACAGGGACGAACGGCTGATCATGGCGGGGCCGGCGGCCGAACGCCTGCTCGACATCCCGCGGCAGTCGATGCTCGGAATGAAGCTGGAACAAGTGTTCCCGCCCACCGACCCGCTGGGCGGTGTAATCCAGCAGGCGGTACGGCTGGGCAGCCCGCCCCGCGACTGCCTGGTAAGCATGGAGCGCGATGGGGAACAGCCCATCCGGCTGCTGGTGAACGTCCAGATGCTGGGCGATGCCAACGGCACCTTAATTACGCTGCGCGACGCGGAATCGAGAGTGCAACTGGCTACCCAGCTTGATATTTCGAGGCGGCTGTCGGCGATTAGCAGGCTCACTGGCGGAGTGGCGCATGAGATCAAGAATCCGCTCAATTCCATCTCGCTGCGGCTTGAGCTGCTGCGCTCGCGGCTGGAGGAAAGCAGCCCGGAGGCACTCGAAGAGATCAACGTAATCACCCAGGAGATTCGAAGACTGGACCGCGTGGTGAAGACTTTCCTCGACTTTACCCGGCCAGTGGACCTGGAGGTGCAGGATGTCGATCTCGCTGCGTTGACGCGCGAGGTGACCTCGCTGGTAAAGCCGCAGGCGGCTCTGCAAAACGTGAATATCGAATGCAGTTCCGAGCCGGCGTCGATCCCCGTCCGGGGAGACCGCGACTTGCTCAAGCAGGCGATTCTAAACGTTGTCATGAACGGTATCGAAGCCATGAAAGGAGGAGGCAGTTTATCGGTGCGAGTAGATCAGAATGCCGATCACAGCGTTCTGACGGTAGAAGACGAGGGGCCGGGAATTCCTGAAGAAAACAAGGGTAAAGTGTTTCAGCTCTATTTCACGACTAAAGACAAAGGATCGGGGATCGGACTGGCGATGACGTTCCGTGCCGTGCAGCTTCACAATGGTACAATCGACTTTTCCAGCGAAACCGGAAAAGGAACGACATTCCGATTACGGTTCCCTCTAGCCGCTCAAGTTTCTTGAATACGGGCATAGTTTCTTTCATTTCATGTTGTACAAGAGCACTCGGAGTTGGTGTTTGGTCGCGTTTGTCGCGGTCGCCGGCTTTAGCTGTAAAAAGGCCGCGCCGGCTCCGCCCCCTGCTCCCTCGCCTGTGATTCTTCCCAAGCCGGAGCCGCCCAGAGATCCGTCTCTTCCTCCCGCTCCGAAGCTGGAAAGCAAGCCGCCGGGCCAGCCGCCGGTTTCAATCGAGATCAAACCTCCGGCTCCGAAACCGGCGGAGCCGAAGAAGCAGCGGGCTCGCGTAGTGCGCAAAAAGGCCGACGTAAAGCCGCAACCGGAACCGAAAGTGGAACCCGCGCCTGCCGAGCCCGCGCCCGCCGGGCCTCCGGCTGTGACGCCGAGACTGGGTCAGATTCTATCTCCGGCGGAAGTACGCGAATTGCAGGCAAATCTGCAAGGCGCGTTGGACCGTGTGCGGAAAGCGCTGGCAGTGATCGAGGCGCGCCCCCTCACAAATCAACAAAAGGAAACCCTGAACCGCATCCGGACGTTTGCGTCGCAGGCTGAGCAGGCGCGGGAACAGGATCTGGTGAGCGCGGCAAACCTCGCTGAACGCGCCGATGTGCTCTCGCGCGATCTCCTCGAGCGTCTTCGGTAGAAAGCTCAAGGTAGATCAAGCGGCGCTGCGTCAGCGCAGACGCGCTGAAGATACGGAAGTCATCTCGGGCGTGAAGAGCCGGATTTCGACGCGCCGGTTTTGACGCCGGCCTTCTCTGGTGTCGTTTGAGGCGACCGGCGAAGCGCTGCCCGACCCCAGCAAATGCACCAACCGCATCGGAATGTTGTGAGTCTCGTTGAAGTAGCGAACCACGGTCGTGGCGCGTTGCTCGCTTAGTCTAATATTTACAGCGCTACTTCCAGTAGCGTCGGCAAATCCTTGTATCTCGAATACATATTTTTTTAGCCCCAGCGCTTCTTTGGCAATGGCGTCGAGCTTCGATTTGGCATCTTCGGTTAAGGTGCTTTTTCCCAGCGCGAATTGGACTTGTTCGGAACGAGCCAGTTGCATGCGGTCGCGTCCTTCGATGAACTGTTCCAACTGCGAGGCACGTTGATCGGAGTGTTTGCGGACCTCGGCGGCGGCATTGTTGGCCTGCTGGGAAGATGTCAGCGCCTGCTGGGAGGAGGTCAGCGCCTGCTTCGAGGTTAACGACACGGCTTCCGTGTTTTCAGCGGTTTGCCTCAGGCTGGCGGCCAGATCAGCCATCTTCTCTCTGGTTCGTGAGATATCGTTCTCTACCGCATCAAGGCTTTTGCCCTGCTCGGCCGCCTGACGCTCCAGTTGCGCGACTCTTTGCTCAACCGGGGAAACCTGCTGCGTGACATAACGCTTGGTAGCGCAGGCGGAAAGAAAAAGAACGCCGGTCAATACTGTTAACGACGATCGGGAGAGTAGCACAATTGGCCTCCTAAGGAGTTGGGGAATTGGTGAATGGAGGGTTTGCCGGTGGAAGACCTCGGAGGGAGACTCAGCATGTCCACCACCGGCAAACAATAGCCCGCGGGAGAGACCACGGGAGGCTGCGACGAAACAATCGGACCAGGTAATATTTGCCAGGAGAGGAAGAATTTTCTGCTCATGCGCAGGCAGAATCACCTAACTATTACCCGATCTTGGTTCAGCACCTCAATCTTGCTGTATAACAAGCAATTGACATTCCAAATTACGACCATCACCTGCCCTGATCGAAAACCGGCCCGAGAGGATCACCACTGCTCGGAGCACTTCCTCAATGGATGCAGGAGATTGACACCTGGCTCAAGCTTGTGGACCCGGCCGCGCGGTCCCTGTTAATTGGTCTTGCCGTGTGGATCCTCATCAGCGGAATCGACGATGTCTTTCTCGACTCGGTGTGCTTTTTTACCTGGTTGAGCCGAAGGATGCTTTCCGGGCAGGAAGATTTTACCGCTGAGGTGGAGGCGGCACACAAGGCGCCACACAAAAGAATCGCCCTGTTCGTGCCGTGCTGGAAAGAAGACGCCGTCATCCACCAGATGGTGATGAACAACGTAGCACGCATCCGGTATTCCTCTTACGACTTTTTTCTCGGCGTCTATCCCAACGACCCGGCTACAGAAACAATTGCGCGCAGCCTGTCCGCCCGGTTCGCTAACGTGCACGTCGCGATGTGCGCCGGGGACGGCCCTACGTCCAAGGCGGATTGCTTGAACTGGATCTATCAAGGGATGCTTGCCTACGAGCAGGAAAGCCAATGCAGATTTGACGCGGTAGTCACTCACGATGCCGAGGATATCATTCATCCGGATGCTCTGAGCTGGATCAACTACAACGTTGACGTTTATGACATGGTGCAAGTGCCGGTACTGCCTCTGGCAACCGGTCCGTTGGAATGGACGCACGGAATCTATTGCGATGAATTCGCTGAATTTCAAACCAAGGATATGCCTGGGAGGCAGATACTCGGTGGCTTCATCCCCTCAAACGGAGTTGGGACGGGGTACTCGCGATGGGCCATCGAGAGGCTGGCAGGCGAGAAGGGACGGCTGTTCGAGCCGGAGTGCTTGACGGAGGACTACGAGAACGGTCTTCGATTACATTTTCTGGGATGCCCTCAACTGTTTATGCCGATCCACCGGCACAATGGGGAACCGATGGCGACGCGGGAATACTTTCCTCAAACGCGGAGCGCCGCGGTGAAGCAGCGAACGCGATGGGTAACCGGGATCGCGTTGCAGAGCTGGGAGCGGCACGGATGGCGCGGGAGCATTGGGACCAAGTATTGGCTTTGGCGGGACCGGAAAGGGCTGGTGGGGAACCCGGTCAGCATGATGACTTCCCTCATGCTGCTGTATGGGGCGATAACGTGGCTGAACAGCCGCTGGTCGGGCGGGCAATGGGGTATCGGAGAGCTGAGCGCTTCTCCAGCGGTGTTGTGGCTGCTGGGACTGACAACGACGCTGCAATGTATTCACCTTGGCGTGCGCATCTGGTGCACGGCGCGGATCTATGGGTGGCTGCTGGCCATGGGAGCCCCCGTGCGGGCGCTGTATGGCAACTACGTGAATTTCCACGCAACTCTGGGCGCGATCAAACGCTACCTGATGGGACGCTGGAAAAACGAGCCCCTGGTGTGGTTGAAAACCGAGCATACCTACCCGGCCATTGAGGCCGCGGCCCCCGCCGCCGGACTGCTGGGCGAGATACTGGTGTCCGCGGGAAGGATCAGCGCCACACAACTGGATTGGGCGCTCGAGACGCAGCCGCCCGGAGTTCGCTTGGGTGAACATCTGATCAGGTGTGGCATGCTGTCGGAGATGCATCTGTACCAGGCATTGAGTTTTCAGGCGAAGGTGACACTGGGCCAGCTGGATCCGCAGCGCGTGCGTCGAAATGTGGCTCGTTCGCTTCCCGCGCACGTGATCGACGCCTGGCGAGTGCTCCCCTACCAGGTGGCCGGCGGATTCCTGTTTCTGGCGACTCCTGAGATTCCCGCACCGGAGCTGGAGCGGCAACTGGAGCAGCACACCCGGCTGCGGCTGCGTTTACAGCTCGTGACGGCTTCCAATTTCGAGGCGCTGCGCCGGGAACTGCTTTGAGGCTCACCAGGCGCTCAGGAAGGCGCGGATGATGAACACGGCCATTTGACCGCGCGTGATCGGATTTTCCGGACAATACTCGGTGGACGAACAGCCGGTGGTGATTCCCATTTCCCTGAGCCGTTCAATGAACGCAAAGAAAGGGTGCGTCAGCGCTACGTCGGAAAAGGAAGCCATCAGCGGGGTGGGAATGCTGTTGCCGAACAGGGAGCGGATGATGAAGACTGCCATTTGGCCGCGCGTAACCGTGGCCTCGGGACAATATTCGTTGGCGGAGCAGCCACTTGTAATCCCAAGCTCGCGCATTTTCTGGATGTAACGAAAGAAAGGATGGCTGACCGGCACGTCGATGAAGAAAGGCTGCTGCGGGAAGAGGAAACTGTCGCCGATCAAAGCGCGAATAATGAACACGGCCATCTGACCACGCGTAGTGCTCGAATTGGGGCAATACTCAGTCGCCGAGCAGCCGCTGGTGATTGCACGAGTGCGCATCATGGCGATGTGGTGGACAAACGGATCCGTGGATGGGACATCGGCGAAACCGGAGCCGGGGCTGGAGCCGGCTTGCACCAGATGCAGGAGCCGTTGCAGGGAGGCCAATGCGGCAAAACGGGCAGTGGCGGCCCCGTTTGCCGATACCTGGAACTGCGGTGCGCCCGCGCCGGTGCCCGACGCGGGGGCCAGTGACAGGAAAGGGAGTCCGCCGGAAACTGCCCAGCTACACGAGGTCAGAGGAGAGACGCTCAGAATGCCGTTTCCGCCGGTAGACGGGAATGTAGAAGTAGTGGCCGAGAGGCTGCCGCGACAGTCGGGGAGCTGGAAATCGGTCAGGCGGGCGACGTAGGCATCATCGCTTTCGGGAACGGTCCTGATGGCGTTGCCGGTCAACGGCGCGAGTTCGGCCGGCGAGGCCGTGCTGGCCAGATATACATTGCCGGAGGCGTCCAGCGCAATGGGCTGGTCGAAGGACCGGCCTCCCAGGTAGGTGGCGTACACAAGACCGGCCCCAGAGGGAGAGAACACTGCAAGGAAAACCTCCTGAGTTCCGGAAGGCGTCGAGCGGATGGCGTCGGAAGTCACGGGGATAGAGAGCGACATCCCCGAGATGATCACGTTACCGGACGGATGAACGCGGATGCCGTCGCCCGAATCCGGACCCGGGCCGCCAAGAAACGTCGAGTACAGCACGGCGGTCCCGAGCGAATTCAGCCGGGTTAGGAAAACATCGTTGGCTCCATTGTGAGTTTCGTCGAAGCTGCCCGTCGTTGTGGGGAAGTCGGTCGAGAAAGTCGAACCGGTGACATGCACGCGGTTCAAGGAGTCAATGCCGATGTCGTTAATGACATCATCATCGGTCCCGCCCAGATAGGTTGAATAAACCAGCCCCGATCCCGACACGTTCAGCTTGGTGACGAATCCGTCCGACAAGCCGCGCGCGGATGACTGAGCGGCGCCGGGCGTAACGGGGAAGTCGGTCGAGTCGGAGAATCCAGCCGCATAGATATGATCCGCGCCGTCGATTGCGATCTCGACGCCCCCCTCTCCATCCAAGCCGCCAAGGTAAGTGGAAAAGACCAACGCGGAGCCTTGAGCATTCAGTTTCGCCAGAAAGATATCGGTCTCGCCGTTGAACGTCGAATCGAAGCATCCCGCGGTAACGGGGAAATTCGTCGAACGGGTGATTCCCCCGACATAGGCATTTCCGCCGGCATCGACGGCAACCGATGTGCCGGAGTCATCTTCTGATCCGCCAAGGTAGGTGGAGTAGACAATCACTCCCTGCGGGCTGAATTTCGCCAGGAATGCATCCGAGGCTCCGCCGAGGTTCGGAAACAGGGGCAGCCGGGCCGGGAGATTCGAAGAACTGGTTACGCCGGTGATGTAGACGTTGCCTTGTGCATCGGCCGCCGCGTCATTGGCGAGATCGCCGCCGCCGCCGCCGAAAAAGGTCGAGAAAACCAACGCGCCGGCTGGAGTGAACTTTGCCAGAAACGCTTCGGTGTCCGCGAAGGTGGCGTCGGCGGCGTTGGACAGGGGGAAATTCACCGAAGCCGTCTGGCCACAGGCAAAGAAATTACCCTGGGAGTCGACAGCCACGCCAAATGCATTATCCGCGGCGGAGCCTCCGAGGTAGCTGGCGTAGCTCAGCACGGGATCGATCCGAAGAGCAAGCTTGCGGTCAAACATGCCCAGTTCAAAAGCCACCAGGCCATTCTTGCCGAGCCGGTAGGAAACCGGAATCGAAGACCGGCCACCGGCGGTTTCCTGATAAACGCGAGGACGTTTTTGCCGCAGCAGGCCGGAGGAGGTGTAGAGCAGCAAGTTCCCTTCCGCGTCGGTGGTAATCCGCTTTGCGCCGTCGAAACGAAGCTGAACAACGGACGGATCCGCGCCGGGCGACAGCACCAGATCGTATTCCACCTCCGTACCGGCGGAGTAAAGAACCATGTCGACGCCCTTGTAGAGTTGTTCCAGGACGACTCCTCCGTAATGTGGAACGGCCAACCGCCAGGACTTCGGATCGGAGCCTTTGAAATAATGGCTGACACTCTCCAGCCGAGCCTGCGGCAGAAATTGAACGGGAGCGCGAGATCCTTGAAGCCGCATCCGAATCGAAGTGGATCCGAGCAGGAAAACGAGGTCCGCGTCGCGTATCAGGGTTGTCATGGACCGGCTGCGGGCAAGGAACCGGACGGAGG
>Ga0187893_10006127_pt1 | contig 20835 bp, 15 predicted proteins | sample MA1701074metaG_FD_139574 | JGI IMG/M metagenome (GOLD analysis project Ga0187893, IMG submission 139574) | White microbial mat communities from a basaltic lava cave in the Kipuka Kanohina Cave System on the Island of Hawaii, USA - MA170107-4 metaG ...
CGAGCACGTCGACTCCCTGATTCGCGGCGTGGCGGGCGGTCACGAGCGTGCCGCTCGCGATGCGTCCCTCGACCACGACCACCACCTCCGAGAGCGCACTGATCAGGCGATTGCGCAGCGGGAAGTAGGGCCCCCGCGGCGGCGTCCCGAGCGGAAACTCGCTGACGAGCGCGCCGCCCGCTTCGAGCGCGCTCGCGAGCCGGCGATGGCTCGGCGGGTACACCTGCTCGATCCCGCACGGCAGAAACGCGAGGCTCGCGCCGCCCGCTTCGAGCGCGGCCTCGTGCGCCGCGCCGTCGATCCCGCGCGCGAGCCCCGAAACGACGAGCAGCCCCGCGCGCGCCGCGCCGCTCGCGATCTCACGCGCGACCATCCGCCCGTACGCGCTGCACGCGCGCGCGCCGACCAGCGCCACCGCGCGCACCAGCAGCAGCGCCGGACTCCCGCGCACGAGCAACAGCGGCGGCGCGTCGACGAGCCGCCGCAGCCGCTCCGGATAGAGCGCCGACGAGATCGGCACCGCCCGCGCGCCGCAGTGCGCGAGCCGCTCGAGATCGCGCGCCGCCGGGCGCTCCGCGCCCGGTTCGCGCTCGAACGCGCGCACCAGCTCCGCCGGAGAGCGCGCGAGCCGCAGCGCCGGCGGCACCTGCTCCGGATGCAGCGCATAGCGCCGCTGCGCCTCGAGCCACAGCAAGAGCGCAGGCCGATCGCCCGCCTCACGTGCGTCGAGCACGTCCACCGCGCCACTCCGCGGGACCGGAGCGCCCGCAGAGTGTCCGCGAGCGCGCCCGCGCGCAACGCGAACGCCCGTTCACCCACCGCCGCGTGGCACCTGGGCGTCGCTACGCGGCGCGACGGAGGTTCACGCGCGAGCGAGTGCGCGCGCGGTCCGGCGGGGCTCGCTGCGCTCACCCGCGTGGGCGCGACGAATCGAGCTGTGCGCCGTCCGAGGTCGCTCGCGCTGCGCTTTGAGCTTGCGCGCGCCCACGCCTGGGGCTTCGCTCCGCGACCCCGCCTACCCGCCCGCGCACTCGCTCGCGGATCCGGGTGCACCGCTCGTCCGCGATTTCCTTTCGTTGGATGGTGACGCCGGCGCGCCATTGAGGCGCGCCGGCGTCACTTTGCATCGGGGATTGCGACCTGCTCGCCGGTCGAGCGACTCGGCGCTCCGCATCAAGACATCTTTGTCGGGACCGCGGGATGGACGCCTGACAGCGCCGAACTCGCGCAGGGCGAGATGGAAGAGTGCCGGCAGCGCGCCTCAACGGCGCGCTGCCGGCACCGCACTCCCCCAAAGCACTCGACGAGGGACTCCGCACACCCCTGCCCGCGAGCGACGGCGCGGGCGCGCTGCGCGGGGAGGCGGGGTCGTGGAGCGAATCCCCAGGCGTGAGCGCGCGCGCGCTCGAAGCGCAGCGCGGGCGACCTCGCACGACTCACGGCTCGATCCATCGCGCTCACGCGGGTGAGCGCAACGAGCCCCGCCGGACCGCGCGGCGCGCCCGCGCCGGCGCGAGCGCGCGCCGCGACCGTCGAACCGCTCAGCCGCTACGGAGCGATCGAATCACTCCCGCGGAACTTGAACCCGCGATTCAGCTCGGTGTTCGTATGCGTGACGACCGCAACCGACGTGTCGTCGTACGCGTCGACCACGATCGCCTTCGCCAGCACGCGATCGGCGAGCGCACGACTCTCCTTGCGCACCTCGTCGAACGCCTTGCCGCGCGTCTCGTAGACCTCGACCGGGCTGCCGACCACGAGGCCCTGACTCGTGCCGCGATTCAGGTAGAGCACGTCGCCCGACCCCATCTGCACGCGCTTGCTGGGCGTGTACGCGATCACGCCCTCGATGTTCGGGTTGTCCATGATCGGAATCTCGGCGCTGCGCGTACGGCGCGGCATCACGTGGTCGCCGCGCAGCATCTCGCCGCGCGAGAGCCGAATCACGCCGATCGCGCTCTCGTCTCCGACCGACGTGATCTCGAGCCAGCCGAGCTGGATCGTGACCCTTCCCAGCTCGCGGCTGGTGCTCGGATCGATCACGACGTCGCCGGCGCGGAACACGTCGAGCTGGTCGCCCACCGCGACCTCGCTCCGGCCGAGGCCGATGTCCACCACCGTGTGGTCCGTCAGCATGGTGCGGTTGGCAGGGCCCGCGATGATCGTCGCGGCTCCTTCGAGCTCTTCCATCGTGACGAAGCCGGTCGTCTGGATCTCCGTGTACCGGAACATCGAGCGCGGCCGCACCGGCTCCGGGCCGTCGGGATCGGCGATCGCCGCCGGCATCGGCTCCGGGGCTGCCTCGGCCGGCTCGTTCGCGAGCAGCTGCTCCGCCTCGTCCCCGCTCACTTTGCGCATCTCGTGCGGGCTGATCCAGATGCGCTCGCCCGGATAGATGCGGTGCGGGTTCTCGACCTCCGCGGTGTTGTCCGTCCAGATCGACGGCCACACCCACGGCGTGCCGAGGTAGGCGTCCGAGATGTCCCAGAGCGTGTCGCCGGACTTCACGACGTGGATGCGGCCGGGGCGACCCTGAGAATCATGTCCAACCGGACCGAGCGTTTCGTCCGGAGCGGCCGGTGCGGGCGCGACCGAGGCGACGGCCTCGGCCTGCGCTGCGGGCGCCGCCGGCGGCGCCGTCTCCTCGGCAGTCGCGAGCGCCGCGGCGCCGAACGCAAACGCGAGCGCCGGCGCGAGCTTTGCGAATCCCATGAGTCCCTCCGCGCGATTCGTCGCCTGCCGGCAGGGCGACGCACGCCCAGCCGAGGCTCGCGGGCTCATCGGCTGACGCAGCGCGCGCCTTTACCGGGTTAGTGGGGACGGCCCGCGCTGAGCGCCATCGAGGAATGCGGGGTCCGATGAGAAGCGCGGGAGAAGCATTGAGGCTCGCGAGCGCTCCTTCAGGCCCCCGCCTTCGCGAGGCCGTCGCGCGCTTCCTTGACCCAGGTCGGCTCGGCCTGGTTCTTCCCTTTCGGCAGCTCGCCGTACTCGGCGAGCGCGAGCTTCCACTCGGACGCCGCTTCGGCCTGGTCGCCGAGCGCGGCGAGCGCGAGCGCGAGGTGGTGCCGCACGAGCGGTCGCGTCTGCCGATCTTGCGGGATCGACGGATCGAAACCGCCGACCGCCTCGCGCAGATAGTTCACCGCCGCCTCGGGCAGGTTCTTCTTGTAGAAGACCCAGCCGAGCGTGTCGGCGGAGGACGGGTTCGTGCGCGGGTTCTTCGCGAGCACGGCCTTCGCCTCCTGCGCGAGATCGAGCGCGTAGTCGAGCTCCTGGCCGCGCTCCGCGAGCCAGAACGCGAGGTTGTTCTTCGCCGCGGCGAGGTCGGGGTTCAGCTCGATCGCCTTCTTGTAGTGGGCGATTGCGGCGTCGATGCCGCGGCCGCCCTGCGCTTCCTCGAGAATTCCGAGCACGAGGTGCAGCTCGCCCGACTTCGGGTTCTTCTCGAGCGCGGCTTCGTAGGTGCGGATCACCTCGCTGGCGCGGCCCTGATGCGTGTAGAGACCGGCGAGCTTCCCGTAGCTCTCGAGCTGATTCGGATCGATCTCGATCGCGCGCTCGTAGCTGCGCTGCGCGGCGTCGAGCTGTCCGACGGCGAGCTCGACGTCGCCCTGCAGCCGCGCGAGGCCGGCGTCCTTCGGCACGGCCTTGCTCGCGGCGCGCACGCGCTCGAGCGACTGCTGGGCTTGGCCTTGGCGCAGATCGATCGTGACGAGCGACGCGAGCACCTCGGCGTGATTCGGAGCGAGCTCCGCGGCGCGTACGAGGTGCGTGCGCGCGCTCGTGAGCTCGGCGTTCGCGCGCGCAACGAGCTCCGGCTTCGGGGGCGCACCGCGCTCACCTTGCGCCTGGCTCGCGGTCTGAAGCGCCTCGATCAGGTGCACGCGCCCGACCGCATATTCGACGTCGACGCCGCGCAGGTCGGGGGGAATCTTGTCGAGCTCCGCGAGCGCGTCCTTGCGCTGGCCGAGCTGCACGAGGCTCTGCGCGATCGCGATGTGGATGCCGGGGCCCGCGCCCTGATCGAGCGCACGCTTGCCCGCTTCGACCGCGAGCGCGTGATCGCCGAGCGCCGCGTGAGAGCGCGCGAGCAGCTCGAGCGCCTCGACGAAGTTCGGCTGGCGTGCGAGCGCCTCCTGCGCGTCGGCGCGAGCGCCGGCGCGGTCGCCGGTCAGGAACTTCGCCGAGCCGGACAGGAAGTACGCCTGCGCCATGTCGGGCCGCCGCTCGATCGTGCGGCGCAGCGCGGCGAGCGCGGCGGGATAGTTGCGGCGCGCGAGCTCGAGCTTGCCGCGCACGAAGTTCGCTTCTGCGTGCTCCTCGTTCTTCGCGAGGATCGCGTCGACCGCGGCCTCGGCCTGCGCGAGCACGGCGCTGTCGTTCTTCCGCGCGCCGATGTCGACGAGCACTTCGGCTCGGCGCAGCTTCGCGAGATCGTTGTCCGGCGCGACCTTCACGGCCTGCTCGGCCGCCTCGAGCGCAGCGTCGAGATCGCCGGCCTTGCCGCGATGCGCCGAGAGCACGAGCCACGGCTCGGCCTTCTCGGGCTGTGCCGAGGTCGCCTGCTCGATCATGCGATCGGCCTCGTCCTTGCGGCCCTGCTGCCCGTAGAACGCGGCGAGCGCGTAGATCAGGTCGACGCTGTCGGGCTTCGCCGCGATCGCCGCCTTCAGCACGTCCTCGGCTTCCGCGCCGCGCTGGCGCGACGCAAGGAAGTTCGCGAGCACGGTGGTCGCGAACACCATCTCCTCGGGCTTCGCGACTTCGAGCGCCTTGCGGTAGGCCGCCTCCGCGTCGGCGTCGCGGCCGGGCGACGATGCGTAGAAACCGCCGAGCGCCGCCGCCGTGGCGAAGCCGGGCGCGAGCTCCGCGAGCCGCTTGTATGCGGCCTCCGCCGCCTCGAGCTTGCCCGTCTGCTTCAGGTGATTCGCCCAGAGCAGCACGACCGACGCCTGGTCGGGAGCGATCTTCACGCCTCCCTCGAACGCCTCGCCCGCCTCCTCGTGGCGGCCGAGCGCGGCGAGCGCGCGACCCTTCAGCGCGTAGCCCTCCCAGCGCTTCGGGTCGGCGGCGATGATCGCGTCGCCGCTCGCGACCGCCTTCTCGAGCTCCTCGCTGCGACCGAACAGCAGGAACTCGCCGTGGTCGATGCGCGCCTGCACGTCGTTCGGGTTCAGGCGGACGGTTTCCTCGAGCTCCCAGTACGCGTTGCGCGGCTCCTTGCGACCGAGGTAGGCCTTCGCGAGCCCGTAGTGCGCGGCGGCGTCGTTCGGCAACAGCTGCGTCGCGTTCTTGAACTCGATCACCGCCTCGTCCCACTTTTTCTCTTCCAGCAGCGCGTTGCCCTTCTTCGCGTGCTCGGCGGCGCGCTCGGCGTCGTTCTGGCACGCGAGGGCGGCGAGCGCGATCAGACAAGCGAGAACGCGAACGGGCTTCATACAGGGCTCCTGAAGGGGACCACGTTGTAGCGGGCGACGCCGCCGAATTCGCGGCGAGCGCGGCGAGTGACGGGACGCGCGGCAAACGCCGCTCTCAGTCTGTGTCCCGGTTCCTGCGCCAGGTTGCGTGGGTGATGCCCATTTGCTGGATCATGTAGTTGAGCTTGCGCCGCGAGACGCGCAGCCAGGCGGCAGCTTCCTTCTGAACCCAGCCGCAGCGTTCGAGCGCCTCGAGCACCACCGCCTGCTCGATGTCGGAGAACGCGAGACCGGCGGACGGCAGCTGGGGCCTCCAGCCTCCTCGGCCCGCGGCTGGCGTGCCGGCGATCGACAGGTCGGCCGCCTCGAGCGCCGGCCCGTTTCCCATCAGCACCGCGCGCTCGATCGCGTTGCGCAGCTCGCGGACGTTTCCGGGCCAAGCGTGCGCGCGGATGCGCGCGAGCGCGGCGGCGCTGAGGCCGGAGCGTGGCCGGCCGAGCTCGGCCGCGAACTCGGCCAAGAAGTGGTGGGCGAGCAGATCCAGGTCCTCGCGCCGCTCGCGCAAGGGCGGCAGCTCGATGGCGATCACGTTGAGCCGGAACCAGAGGTCCTCGCGGAACTCGCCCGCGGCGATCGCGCCGCGCAGGTCCTTGTTCGTGGCGGCCACGACGCGCGCGTCCGTGCGCAGCGTGCGCGTGCCGCCGAGGCGGTGGAATTCCTGGTCCTGCAGCACGCGCAGCAGCTTCGACTGCGTCGCGAGCGAGAGATCGCCGATCTCGTCGAGGAACAGCGTGCCGCCGCTCGCCTGCTCGAAGCGGCCGATGCGCTGGCGATCGGCGGAGGTGAATGCGCCGCGCTCGTGCCCGAACAGCTCGGACTCGAGCAGCGTCTCGGGCAGCGCCGCGCAGTTCACCTTGACGAACGGGCCGTCCGCGCGCGGCGACGCCGCGTGTACGAGCCCGGCGATCAGCTCCTTGCCGGTGCCGGTCTCGCCGGTGACGAGCACGGTCGAGCGGGTCGGCGCGACGCGCTCGGCGAGCTCGATCGCGGCGGTGAGCGCGGAGTGCCGGCCGATCAGCGCTCCGCGCGAGCGCCGCGCGCCGCGCTCGGCGCGCAGCTCGGCGACCTCGCCGACCAGCCGCGCGTGGGACGCGGCGCGCGCGGCGCGCGCCTCGAGCTCGGCCAGCTCGAACGGCTTTTGCAGGAAGTCGACCGCGCCCTCGCGCATCGCCTCGACCGCGCCGTCGATCGTGCCGTGCGCGGTCATCATCACGACCGCGCTGCGCGCATCGCGCGCGCGCACCGCGCGCAGCACCTCGAGCCCGCTGCCGTCGGGCAAGCGCAGATCCGTGAGCACGACGGTGAACGGGTCGCTCGCATCGGCGATCCGCTCGCGCGCCTCGGCGCAGCTCGCGGCCTGTTCGACGCGTTCGCAGCGCGGCGCGAGCGCCCGCGCGATCGCCCCGCGCAGCGTCGCGTTGTCGTCGACGACCAGCAGCGCGGCGCCTGCGAGGCTCACGGCGCCGGCTCGGGGATGTACAGCGTGAAGCGCGCGCCGCCGCCGGGCCGGTCCGCGACGCTCACGCTGCCGCCGTGCGCGGCCGCTGCCTTCTGCACCCACGCGAGCCCGATGCCCGAGCCGCTCGCGCGCGTCGTGAAGAACGGGAAGAAGATCCGCTCGCGCAGCTCGGCGGAGACGCCGGGGCCGGTGTCTTCGACGGAGATCGCGAAGCCGCGCGCGCCGGCGAGCGGCGAGACGCGCACCGCGAGCGCGTGCGGCCCGCTGCGCTCGTGCGCGCTCATCGCCTGCACTGCGTTCACGACCAGATTCTCGAGCGCGGCGCGCAGCATCGCGTGGTCGCCGCTGCCACTCGCGCGCGGGTCGAGCTCGCGCGCGACGTCCGCCGCGAACGGCGCGCGGCCCAGCGCGCGGCGCAGCGCGTCGTCGACGAGCGCCGCGAGCTCGAGCGGCGCGCGCAGCACCGGCTCGGGCTTCACCCACGCGAGACACGCCTCGACGGTGGCCTCGATCGCGCGCACTTCACGCGAGATCTCGCCGGCGAGGTCCTTCAGCCCGGACGGACCGCCGGCCTCGCGCGCGATCAGCCCCGAGAGCAGCTCGATCGACGCGAGCGGGTTGCGGATCTCGTGCGCGAGTCCGGCCGCCATCTGGCCCAGCGCCGCGAGCCGCGCGGTCAGCCGGCTCTGCTCGCTCTCTCGCTCGATCGGGGTCAGGTCGCGAAACAGCACCGCGGCGCCGCCGTTCGCGACGGGCAGCGCGGTGTAGCCGATCGTATGGAGCTCCCCGCCCGGCCCGACCAGCGTGAGCTCGGAGCGCGGCGCCGGGCGTCCGAGCCTTGCGGCCTCGAGCTGCGCGAGAACTTCGGGCTGCGCGGCGAGCACGCTCGCGACGGGCTCGCCGAGCCGCGACGGCACGCTCAGCAGCCGCGCCGCCTCCGCCGAGATGGCCGCGACGCGGCCGTCGCCGTCGACGGCGATCAAGCCGGTGCGAAGGGAGAGGAGAAGCGCATGGGCGAACGCGGGGTCGTGCACCAACACGCTGCGGCTCTTCGGCGTGATTCGACCGTCGCTGGAGCATTACGGCGGTACGCGTGGCTAGAGGTTCACGCGCTCGCGAGTGCGCGCGCGGTCCGGCGGGGCTCGCTGCGCTCACCCGCGTGGGCGCGCGCAAGCTCAAAGCGCAGCGCGGGCGACCTCGGACGGCGCGAAGCACGATCCATCGCGCCCACGCGGGTGAGCGGCGCGAGCCCCGCCGGACCGCGCGCCGCGCGCGCCGTCGCGAGCGCGTGAACCTCTCGCCGCGCGCCGTACCCAACAGCGCCGAGAAGTCAGTCGACCGTCGCTTCGGCGGCTTCCTTGGAGACCTTGTACCGCTTGCCCTCTTGCCCGAGCCAGCCGGTCACCTTCAGGTCCTTGATCACTCGCGTCACCGTCTCGCGCGACGTGCCGATCATGTCGGCGATCTGTTGGTGCGTGAGCGCCGGCGTCATCACTTGGTCCTCGCCCGGCGTCTCGTCCTTGGCGAGGCGGACGAGCAGGCCCTTCGTGCGGTCCTTGACGCGCTGGAACGAGAGCGCGCTCGCTTGGTCGTTCACAGCGCGCAGGCGGCCCGAGAGCTCACGGATCACCGCGATCGCGAGATCGGGGCTCTTGCGGATCAGCCCTGTGAAGTCTGCGCGCGAGAGCGCGAGCACGCGCACCGGCGTCAGCGCCTTCACCGAGGCCGAGCGCGGCGCGCGATCGAGCAGCGCCATGTCGCCGACGAAGTGCCCGGCCTCGAAGAACGCGAGGATCTTCTCGCGCCCATCCTCGGAGAGCTTCGTCACTTTCACCCGCCCTTCGCGGATGATGTACATGTAGTCGCCCGGCAGCCCCTCCTCCATGATCGTCGTGTTGCGCGCATAGCGGCGCTCGATCAGGTGCGAGGCGATCTGCTCGAGATCGCCGTCCGCCACGTGCGAGAACAGCGGAATCGAGCGCAGCGCCTCGAGTGCGTCGGTACCTGCCATCTCTCTTCTCCCTCGAGCTGTTAGAGCAGATCGCGTCGGCCACGCTTTCTCAGGCTGGCCACCACGTTTCGGACATCTCCGCTGCGCGCCAAGTTCGCGACGAGCAGCGCATCCCCAGCGTCGATCACGGCGAGCCCTTGGACTCCCAAGAGCACAATCGGTCGATCGCCCGCTGCGATCAAGTTTCCCGGGGCTGCGAACCCCCATGCTGTGCCCGAGATCACCGAACTGGCACGAGGAGTAACGCCCACTTCCTGCGCGAGCGAGGCCCAGGTGCCGACGTCGCTCCACGGAAATTTCACGGGCAGGCACCAGACGTTCGCGCTGCGCTCGAGCAGCGCGGTGTCGATCGGCGCGTTCGGGAGGCGGCGGTAGGCGGCTGCGATCGCCGCGTCGAGCGCGCGCGCGCGAGGCCGCGCGCCGAGCGCGGCGACGGGCGCGAGCGCGCGCGCGATCTCGGGCGCGTGCTCGGCGAGCTCCGCGAGGAGCGTCTGCGCGCGCCACACGAACATGCCTGAGTTCCAGAGGTGATCACCGCGCGCGACGAAGCGCGCGGCGCGGCGCGCGTCCGGCTTCTCGACGAAGCGCGCGACGCGGTGCAGGCCTCGATGCGTGCGCCCCACCTCGGCGCCGAGGCGGATGTAGCCGTAGCCCGTCTCGGGGCGGGTCGGGTGCACGCCGAGCGTCACGAGCACGGGCTCGCGTGCGGCGCTGCGCACGGCGCGGCGCACGGCGGCCGCGAACGCGCCGGCGCGCGGCACGCGGTGATCTGCCGGCAACACGACCATCACCGCATCCGGCGCTTCGCGCGCGATGCGTGCGGCCGCGAGCCCGATCGCACCCGCGGTGTTGCGCATCTGCGGCTCGACGAGCGTGCGCTCCGCCGCGACGCCGGCCTCGCGCCGAATCCGCTCCGCGTGATCACGCCCGCAGACGAGCCAGACGGCGTTCGCGCCCGCGACGCGCCGCGCGCGCGCGACCGCCTCGGCGAGCAGCGAGCCTTCCCCCGCAACGCGCAAGAGCGGCTTCGGCCGCGCCTCGCGCGAGAGCGGCCAGAAGCGGGTGCCCGCGCCGCCCGCGAGCACGACCGCATGGACCGGAGGTGTCTTCATCGGCCGACGCTGGTGTACTCGAAGCCGGCCTTCCGGAGTGCCTCGGGCTCGTAGACGTTGCGCAGGTCGACCATCACCGGCTCGCGCAGCGCGCGCCGCACGCGCGCGAGGTCGAGCATCCGGAACTGGTTCCACTCGGTGACGATCACCGCCGCGTCGGCGCCCTCGCACGCGTGGTATGCGTCCTTGCAAAGCGTCACGTCCGGGAGCTGCGGCTCGGCGGCGCGCATTGCGACCGGGTCGAACGCGCGCACCGCGGCGCCGCGCGCGGCGAGCCCGCGCGCGATGTCGAGCGACGGCGCCTCGCGCACGTCGTCGGTCTCGGGCTTGAACGAGATCCCTAACAATCCGATCGTCTTTCCGGCGAGCGAGCCGCCGACCGCGCGCTCGACCTTCTCGATCATGCGCGCGCGCTGGCGATCGTTCACGCGCACGCTCGCCTCGACGATCTCGAGCGATTCGCCGACGGCGCGCGCGAAGTGAGTCGCCGCGCGCGTGTCCTTCGGCAGGCACGAGCCGCCGAAGCCGGGGCCCGCGTGCAGGAACTTCTTGCCGATGCGGCCGTCGAGGCCGATCCCGCGCGCGAGCGCCTGCACGTCGGCGCCGACCGCCTCGCACAGGTTCGCGAACTCGTTGATGAAGGAGATCTTCGTCGCGAGGAACGCGTTGGCCGCGTACTTGATCAGCTCCGAGGTCGCGACGTTCGTCATCAGAAACGGCGTCTCGTTCAGGAACAGCGGCCGGTAGAGATCCCTGAGAATCGCGCGCGAGGCGTCGTCCTCGGCGCCGATCACGACGCGATCGGGGCGCATGAAGTCGCCGATCGCCGCGCCCTCGCGCAGGAACTCGGGGTTCGACGCGACCGCGAACGTCTCGTCGCGGCCCGCGGCGCTCTGCTCCTCGCGGATCCACTGCTTCACGCGCTGCGTCGTGCCGACCGGCACCGTGCTCTTCGTGACGACCAGCTTGTAGCCGTTGAGCGCGCGGCCGATCTCGCGCGCGACGGCCTCGATCGACGAGAGGTCGGTGCCGCCGCCTGCGAGCGTCGGCGTCTGCACCGCGATGAACAGCACGAGCGACGAGCGCAGCGCGTCCGCGGTGTCGGTCGTGAACGAGAGCCGGCCCTGCTCGACGTTGCGCGCGACCAGCGTCTCGAGGCCGGGCTCGTAGATCGGAATGCGGCCGCGCTGCAGTGCCTCGATCTTCGCGGCGTCCGTGTCCGTGCAGATCACCGAGACGCCGAACTCGGCGAAGCACGCGCCCGTGACGAGGCCGACGTAGCCCGTGCCGATCACGCAGACGTTCATGAGGCGCGCGCTCCCCGGTAGCTCTCGATCGTGACCGCGAGGCCGTCCCGCAAGCTCGCGCGCGGCCGGTAGCCGAGCAGCGCCTCCGCGCGCGCGAGGCTCGCGAGGCTGTGCCGCACGTCGCCCGCGCGCGCCGGCTCGTAGCGCGCCGCGAGCTTCGTGCCGGCGACGTCTTGGATTGCACGCAGCAGCTCGTTCATGCTGATGCGCCGCCCGCCGGCGACATTGATGACTGCACCGGGCGCCTGCGCGCTCGCGGCCGCGAGCAGGTTCGCCTCGACGACGTCGCCGACGAACACGAAATCGCGCGTCTGCTCGCCGTCGCCGAAGATCGTCGGCGTGCGGCCGGCGAGGCACGCGGCGACGAAGCGCGGCAGCACGGCGGCGTACTCGCTCTCGGGATTCTGGCGCGGCCCGTACACGTTGAAGTACCGCAGCGCGACCGCTTCGAAGCCGTAGAGCTTCGCGAACAGCCGGCAGTACTCCTCGGCGGCGAGCTTCTGCAGCGCGTACGGAGATTCGGGCGCGGGCGTCATCTCCTCGGTCTTCGGGAGCTGCTCGCCATTGCCGTAGACGGCGCACGAGCCCGCGAACACGAAGCGGCGGACGCCGGCGGCACGCGCAGCCTCGAGCAGGCCGAGCGTGCCGGCGAGGTTCACGCGATTCGTCAGCGCCGGCTCGGCGACGCTGCGCGGCACCGATGCGATCGCGGCCTCGTGGAACACGACGTCGGCGCCGGCGACCGCGCGCGCGACCAGGTCGGCGTCGCACAGGTCGCCCTTCAGCAGCTCGATCTCGGCGCGCGACGCGGCGAGGTTCGCCTCCGTGCCGCTCGAGAAATCGTCGAGCACGCGCACGCGCGCACCCTCGCGCACCAGCCGATCTGCGAGATGGCTGCCGATGAAGCCAGCGCCGCCCGTAATCAGTGCGGTTCGCCTCATCGCGTGCCCGGTCCTCCGCGGCGGCGGCCGCTCACGCTCGCTTGGGCGTCCATATCGGCGTCCACCATGACCCGCACGAGATCCGCGAACGGCGTCTGCGCCTTCCAGCCGAGCTGCGCGTGCGCTTTGCGCGGATCGGCGAGCAGCGAGTCGACCTCCGCGGGGCGCAGATACTGCGCGTCGAAGCGCACGAAGTCCGCCGGCTCGAGGCCGACGTGCGCGAACGCGATCTCGACGAACTCGCGCGGCGAGTGCGCCTCGCCGGTGCCGATCACGTAATCCTCGGGCGCGTCCTGCTGCAGCATGCGCCACATCGCGTCGACGTATTCCGGCGCATAGCCCCAGTCGCGGTGCGAATCGAGGTTGCCGAGCACGAGCTCGCTGGCGAGGCCGAGCTTGATGCGCGCGACGCCCTCGCTGATCTTGCGCGGCAGGAACTCGCGCCCGCGCCGCGGCGACTCGTGGTTGAACAGAATCCCGGAGACCGCGAACAGCCCGAAGCTCTCGCGATAGTTCACCGTGATATGGTGGCCGAACACCTTCGCGACGCCGTACGGGCTGCGCGGATAGAACGGCGTCCGCTCGTTCTGCGGCGTCTCGCGCACCTTGCCGAACATCTCGGAGCTCGAGGCCTGATAGAAGCGGATGCTCGGGTCGACGAGCTTCAGCGCCTCGAGCATGCGCGTCACGCCGAGCGCGGTGAACTCGCCGGTGAGCGTCGGCTGCGACCACGAGGTCGGCACGAACGACTGCGCCGCGAGGTTGTAGACCTCGCGCGGGCGCACCGCCGACATCACCGCGAGCAGCGAGCTCTGGTCGAGCAGGTCCCCGTGGTGGAGCGTCAGGCGCCCTGACAAGTGCGCGATGCGCTCGAAGTTCTCGGTGCTCGCGCGCCGCACGACACCGTGCACCGCGTAGCCCTTCGCGAGCAGCAGCTCCGCGAGATACGAGCCGTCCTGCCCGGTGATGCCCGTAATCAGTGCGGCAGGCGCGCTCACGGTCTCTCCCGATCGGGCGGCGTCGCCTGCACCGCGCCGTGCGGCGCGGCCGGTTCCTCGATCGAGGCGAAGCCGAGATTGCGCAGGATACGGATGGTGAGCAGCGCGACCACGAGCAGGAACACGAGGCTCGCGATGCCGTCGAGGCGCGTGAACGAGACCGCGATCAGGCAGAAGCAAGCGGTCAGCCCATAGAGCGAGAGCACCGCGGGCCGGTGATCGCCGTGGTGCTCGTAGAGCAGCCGGTGATGCATGTGCAGGCGATCGGCCTGCATCACGCCCTTGCCCGAGCGCAGCCGGCGCACGATCGAGAGCGTCGTGTCGAGCAGCGGCACCGCGAGCGCGAGCAGCGGCACGAGGAACGTGATGACGGTCGCCTTCCGGTAGCCCTCGAGCGCGAGGATCGAGAGGCTGTAGCCGATGAACAGCGCGCCGGTGTCGCCGATGAAGATGCGCGCCGGCGGGAAATTCCACGGCAGGAAGCCGAGCAGCGCGCCGGCCAGCGCGAGGCCCGCGGCGGCGACCGCCACATGACCGGCCTGATGAGCGACGACCGTCAGTGCGAGCGTGATGATCGCGCTGACGCCCGCGCACAGGCCGTCGAGCCCGTCGATCAGGTTGATCGCGTTCGTGACGCCGACGATCCACAGCGTCGTCCAGAACCACGCCAGCCAGTTCGGGAAGTACAGAACCTCGCCGGTGAGCGGATTCGTGAAGTGATCGATCACGGTTCCGTACGAGATCGCGATCGCCGCGGCGCTGAGCTGGACGGCGAGCTTCGGCCACGCGGAGAGCCCCCAGCGATCATCGAGCGCGCCGAGCCCGAGCATCATCAGGCCGCCGATCAGCAGCGGCTCCATCTCGCCGGCGATGCCGCTCTCCGCGGGCACGAGCTGGAGCGCGACCGAGACCCCAACCAGGAAGCCGAACGCGACCGAGAGGCCGCCGAGCAGCGGCATCGCACGGCGCACGCTCACCTTGCGCTCGTTCGGCTTGTCGACTGCGCCGAGCGCGATCGCCAGCCGCGAGACGAGCGGCGTCGCGAGCGCCGCCACGAGCAGCGCAGCGACGAATGTCCCACCAATCCAAAGCGCGTCGCTCATGCGAGCTCTCGGCGCCGCGACCCTTCAGGCACGCGGCGCGTAGGTGCCGTATCGGTAGCGATCCAACTCCGCGTTCGCGTCGTTCATCACGACGCCGATCACGCGATCGCGGCCGAGCACCTCGAGTGCCGCCTCGATGTCGGGCTGCGGCGTCTGATCTGCGCGCACGACGAACACGGTGCCGTCGCAGGAGCCGCTGACGGTCTTCGCGTCCGGCAGACCGAGCGTCGGCGGCAGATCGAGGATCACGCGCTCGTAGCGCGTCGCGAGCGTCTCGAGCAGGCGGTCCATGCGCTCGGACGCGAGCAGCTCGGACGGGTTCTGCGGCAGGCCGCGCACCGCGAGCACGTCGAGCGGACTGCCGGGCGCGCGCGTGATCGCCTGCTCGAGCGGCACGCCGTCGAGCACCTCGGCGAGGCCCGCGTCGACGCGCAGCCCGAGCGAAGCCGCGATCGTCGGCTCGCGCAGATCGCACTCCACCAGCGCGACCTTGCTGCCGAGCTGCATCGCGCTCACCGCCGCGAGGCCGATCGCCGCCATCGTCTTGCCTTCGCCGGGCAGCGCGCTCGTCACCGCGATCGTGCGCAGCGGGCGCGTTTCGGCGAGCGCGTCGATGCGCGCGCGCAGCGAACGGAACTGCTCCGCGATCACGGACTCGGGCTGCAGCAGCACGATGCGGCGCTTGTTGTGGGCGTCGCCGCCCTCCGTGCTCACGGGCGCGACGTTCGCGCGCAGCCGCTCGAACACGGGCTCCCCGCCGACCGCGCGCCCGCCCTGCGCGGGCGAGGCGAAGCTCGGCTCTGCCGCAGCTCCGGCGGCCTCCGCCAAGCGGCGCGCGCGCTGGTCTTCCGCCTTGCGCAGCGCGTCGTACACCTTTCCCATCACACACCCCCAGTTTGTCGGCGGCGGAGCCAGCCGAACCATTCGAAGCCGCGGCGCGGCACGCCACGGGCCGCTGCGGAAGTCTCTCGCACGTTCGTCGGCGGCGCGCCGGCGGGGTGCGCCGGCACGAGGTCGAGATCGCGCGCGACCTCGCGGATCGCGTCCGCGTCGATCGTCTGCAGGCCGCGTCCGAAGCCGAGCAACAGCGCGCTGTCGCACACGATGTTCACGAGCCGCGGCACGCCGCCGGTCACCGCGTGCACCTCGGCGAGCGCGCGCTTCTTGAACAGCTCCTTGCCGGTGTGGCCCGCGAGGCGCAGCCGCTCCTGCACGTACGCGGTGGTCTCGTCCGCGACGAACGGGCGCAGCTGATGGCGCAGCACGATGCGCTGGCGCAGCTGGCGCAGCTCCGGCCGTGCGAGCATCTCGGCCAGCTCGGGCTGCCCGACCAGCATGATCTGCAGCAGCTTCGAGCTCGGCGTCTCGAGGTTCGAGAGCAGGCGCACCTCCTCGAGCATCTCGGCCGAGAGATTCTGCGCCTCGTCGATGATCAGCAGCGTCGGCAGATCCTGCTCGAGCCGCTCGATCAGGAAGCGGTTCAGCGCGATCAGAAACTCGGCCTTGGTCGCGCACGGCTTCTCGATGCCGAGCTCGTCGAACAGCACGCGGAAGAAGTCGAGCGGCTCGAGCCGCGGATTGAACAGGAACGCCGCGAGCGTATTGCGGTCGAGCTGCGCGAGCAGCGCATGCAGCAGCGTCGTCTTGCCGGTGCCCACCTCGCCGGTGAGCAGCACGAACCCCTTCCGCGCGCGCACGCCGTAGACCAGCGTCGCGAGCCCTTCGCGGTGCGCCTCGCCCATGTAGAGAAACGCCGGGTCGGGCGTCATCTCGAAGGGCGGGCGCAGGAGTCCGTAATGCGCGTGGTACATGCTCAGCCGCCCGCGGGCGCCTCCTGCGCGGCCTCGGCGCCCGGCGCGTTGCGAAGGCTCTGCCACCAATAACCCGCGCCCGACGCGACGATCACGAGCACCGTCGCGAAGCCCGCGATCGCGAGCTGCCGCACCAGCGCACGCCGCCGCGCCGTGATGTCGCCCGGCAGTACGACGGAGGGAATCGCCGCGAGGACCGGGAGGCCGAGGCGCTCTTGGAGGCGGCGGGGCGTGTGGAACGAGGTGTCGGTGGCTTCGGTGCTGATTCCGTAAGCGCCGGCGAGCGCGAGACCGAGCAATACGCCGAGCGCGAGGATCAGCGGACGATTCGGCGACGCGGGTTCCGGCGGCATCACTGCCTGCTCCAAGACTCGGAACTTCTCGCCCTTCTGCCCCGTCTCCATGTCGCGCGCGACACCTGCTTCGAGCCCTTTCTTGCTGAACTCCTGGTAGGAGTCGAAGAGATGCTCGTGCTCACGCTCGAGGCCTGAGAGCTGCTCTGCGACACGCGGCGTCTTGCCGAGGCGATCCTCGACGGCCTGAAGTTGCTCTTTCAGCCGCTCGATCTCCTGGCGAGCCGACTCCGCGCGGAGCGCAGCGCGCTGCATCTCGAAGCGCGCGTTCTGCTGCACGGGCGAAAACTTGTTGGGATCGTCGGCCCCTGCCTTGATTTCGGCGTTGAGACTGGCGATCTCGTCGTTCGCGGCGATCACGTCGGGATGCTTGTCCGTGAAGCCGCGCGAGCGGTACTCGGCGAGCTGCAGCTCGAGCATCTCGACGCGGCGCCGCGGCGTCAGCACCTGACCCGAGTAGAGGTCGTCCGTGCCGCCGCCGGCGAGCGCCTGCTGGTGATAGAACGCCTCGTCGCTCGAGGCGACGGCCAGCTCCCGCTGCACCTCCCTGAGGTTGTCGAGGACTCGCTCGTACAGCCGCTGATTCGCCTCGAAATCTTCCGGCAACGAGCCTGCGTTGTCGGTCTTCACTTCGGCGATGTCTCGCTCGACGCGCGCGATCTCGACGGAGAGGCGTCGCAGCTCTTCCTGAATGAACTCGGCTGTGTCTCCCGAGGCTGCCGCGCGATCGCGTAGATGTTCCTCGATGAAGCTGTTCGCGAGCCGGTTTGCGACGTCGGCGGCGAGCTTGGCGGAGCGGTGCCGGTAGCTCAGCAGAAAGGTGTTCACGACGACGTCGCCGGGACGCACGCCGGTCTGCGCCCGCGCTTCCGTAGCGAGCTCCGGCAGCACGGGCGTCAGCTTGATCTTCTCGCGCATATGCTCGATGACTTCCGCACGCGTGAGCCGATCTTCGAGCTCCGGATAGATGACGACCTTCTGTTGGTCTTTGAAGTTGTTGAGGACCTCGGTAAGTCGACCGCGCGAGAGGATCTGCATCTGGACGAGGTGGAGTCGGTTGTTGATTTCCGTCTCCGGCATGCCCGACTCGACGAGCCGTTCGGAGATCGCCTGCGGCTCGATCAGCAGAGTGGTCACCGCCTCGTACTCATTCGGGATCCATGCGGCGACCAGGACCGAGAGAAGCACCGCGCCGCCTGCGATCGAAACCATCGCGACTCCGCGGCGACGAAACATCCCGCGCAGATCGTCGAGTTGGAAGCCTTGCTCCATGTCCATGGCTAGCTCCTAGTCACCAGCGAATGGGCTCGAGCTCGACGTTGATGCCGAGCATCACCTGGAATCGTTCGTAGTCGTTGAAGGACGATGTCTGGTCGGCGTTCTGATCGCGCCAGGTGACGGCGCTGGTCAGCTGTGCGCGCGGCGTGATCTGGTAGCTCGCGTTCAGAAACACGCCGAGGGTCTCGACGCTCGCACTCGAGCCCGATCCGCTCACTGCACGCACTCCGACAGGGACGAGATTCGCGATCGCGGGCAACGAGCCCGAGGCCGGAAGCGTGTCGAGCACGGTCACGAACTGCGATCCAGTCTGTGTCTCCTGGCGGTTCTCCCAGCTCACGGCTGCTGTGAGTGCGAGCTCGCGCAGCGGGCGAACGACGCCGCGCAGCTCGACCAGATCGGCCACGCTGCTGAAGCCTGCCCCCGAGTTCGAGCCCTCGTCGCGTCGGTACGTGAGCGAAAGGCTCGCCGTCTCCCACTGTCTCTCGACACTCACGTCTGCGAAATACGTGATGTCGTCGCGATCCTTGTTGGCGCCCGCGAAGAAGACGGGATCGACTGCTCTCTGAAGGAGGTCCAAGTAAAGCTGCGTTCCCGGACTCGCAGTCGTCAGATTGCAGCCCAGCCCGAGGAAGAACTCGCCCGTCGAAAGCGTCGGGCAGGTGCTCGGAACGCTGCCAACGATGATGGCGTTGCCTACGAACGGATATAGGTCGAGACGCACCAGAGACGGCGCATCGACTCGAGGCTGGCGAACCCAGGTCGGACCTGCGGAGAAGCGCACGAGGAGGGTGTCCGCCGGCTCGTAGTTCGCGATCAGAGAGAGGTTGACGTAGTCGGTGTCGCGCTGCGGAATGCCACCGCGCTGCTCGATTCGGAGGCGCGAATAGGACGCACCTGTACCGAATGAGAGGGCTCTCGAGACGCTGTGCTGATAGCTGAGCTCGGCACCGAACGTCTTTTGATCAAACCGATTCTCCTCGTCGAACTCCCAGAGTGAGAAAGTTCCCGATAGCTGAACTACATCGATCGGCGTCAAACGGTGGCTGCCGGTCAGCTGGGCGACATTTCGAAAGAACTTGTCGCGCGCGCCGGACTCGGCGGGCGTCCCGCCCTGCGCGGTCGTGAGAAGTCGCAGGCTGCGATAACGCAGGAAAGTGTCCTTCAGCTCGAAGCTGGTGCGAGCGGTGGGATTCCACTCGAACCTTCCGTCCGCTGCGTAGTTGAGACCACGCAGATCCTTCTCATCGAGAAAGAACTCGTAGTTCGGCTTGAAGTTCAGTTCCGCGTCGACGGTGCCCCAGCGCTCGGAGACGTCGATCGTCGGAGAGAGCAGAACCTCGGCGTCGCTCACTTCGTCGGTATCCGTTCCGAGCACGTTGTCGTCGTACCAGACCTCGGTGCGCGCCCCGAGCGTGAGATCGGCGGCGAGCAGCTGGGCGGGAACGAGAGACGCGATCGCGAGTGCTGAAGCGATTCGCCTCATCGTGGCGCTCTCGTCATTGCGGCACGACGATCGTGTCGCCCGGCTGGAGGGCGATATTCGTGCCGGCCGCGCGGCCCCTCACGTACGCCTTGTAGTCGAAGCCGAACTCGAGCTCCTGGCCGTCGGCGCCGCGGCGGATGATGCGGATGTCGTTCTCGTCGGCGAACGGCGTGAAGCCGCCCGCCGCGGAGATCGCGTCGAGCACGAACAGCTGGCTCGCGAGCGTGACGGGCCCAGGGCGCTGGACTTCGCCGAGCACGAACACGCGCTTACTGTCGGCGCGCAGCACCACGACCGTCACGTCGGGGTTCGTGATGAACTCGTTCAGCTTCGTCGTGATGTTCTGCTTGAGCTCTTCCGTCGTGAGACCAGCCGCTTCGACGTCGTTCACGAGCGGCACCGAGATCATGCCGTCCGGGCGCACCGGCACTTCGACCGACAGCTCCTGATTCTTCCAGACGCGCACTGCGAGCAGGTCGCCCTCGCCGATGCGGTACTCGCCCGCCGGCGGCGCCTCCTGCGGCGGCGGCGTGAGGCGCGTCGTCTGACACGCGAGCAGAGCAGCGAGCAGCGCCAGCAGCAGCGCGGGGCGGGAGCGCATGCCGCTGCGGGGGGCGCCGATCAGCGCGCGCTGCGCCGGCTCTTCGCAATCATCGTGATCCTGCATGTCGATTCCTCGCTCCCCCAACATCTCGTGTCAGCGCCCCTCGGACAGCCCGCTGTCCTTCATCTTGTAGAGCAGCGCCTTGTAACTGATCTGCAGCCGCTCGGCGGCTTCCTTGCGGTTCCAGCGCGTCTGCTCGAGCACGCGCGCGATCACGCGCTTCTCCGCGACGGCGGCGGCGCGCTTCGCGATCGCCTTCAGGTCGAGCGTCGCGCCGTTCGCGAGCTCCGGCAGCAGCTCGAGCGCTTCCTGCGTGCGCTCTTCCGGCTTCGGCGCGCGCGCTGCGATCTCGCCGAGCACCGACTGCTCGCCCCCTAACACCACGATCCGCCGTGTCATGTTCTCGAGCTCGCGCACGTTGCCGGGCCAGGCGTAGGCGCTGAGCGCGGCGAGGCCCGCCTCCGAGAGCGGCTTCGGCGTCTTCTTGTACTCGCGCGCGAACTTCTGCAGGAAGTGCTCGATCAGGAACGGGATCGCGGCGCCGCGCTCGCGCAGCGGCGGCAGCGTCACGGTGACGACGTTCAGCCGGTAGAACAGGTCCTCGCGGAACTGTTGCTGGCCGACCGCTTCTTCGAGATTCCGATTCGTCGCCGCGAGCACGCGCGTGTCGACCTGCACGTCGCGCTCGCCGCCGAGGCGCGAGAACTCGCCGTCCTGTAGCACCTGTAACAACTTCGCCTGGAGCGCCGGGCTCATCTCGGCGATCTCGTCCAGGAAGATCGTGCCGCCGTTCGCGAACTCGAACTTGCCGAGCTTGCGCTTCTGCGCGCCGGTGAACGCGCCCTTCTCGAAGCCGAACAGCTCGCTCTCGAGCAGCTCGGAGGGCAGCGCCGCG
>Ga0187893_10006128_pt1 | contig 20833 bp, 19 predicted proteins | sample MA1701074metaG_FD_139574 | JGI IMG/M metagenome (GOLD analysis project Ga0187893, IMG submission 139574) | White microbial mat communities from a basaltic lava cave in the Kipuka Kanohina Cave System on the Island of Hawaii, USA - MA170107-4 metaG ...
CCCCGCTTCCTTCAGACCCCGCCTCGCGGCGACGCCCTTGCGGTTCGCTCGCACTTCACCTCCATCCGGTTGTGCGGGGGACTTGCACCCCCCGGCTGCCGAACATGCTCGGCACACGCTACTATGTCGCGCGGCTCGCTGGCAGGGACCTGAAACCGGTGAGTGAACGATGCGAGCAGGAGGATATGCGATGCATAGCGACGCAGGTTTGTCGCCCACGCACGAAATGTACTTGAAGGTGCTTTATCGGCTCCAGTTGGAGAACGATGTCGGTCGTGTCCGCGACATGGCCAAGGGGCTGGGCGTTACGCCGAGCACCGTCTCGGCAGTCTTAAAGAAGTTGGAACACGCGGGCCTTGTGCTCCACGACCGCTACGGCCTCGTCAAACTCACGCCCGCGGGCGGCCGGGTAGCTCAATGCGTCGTACGCCGATTCGACACTATCAAGGCATTGCTGATGGAAGTGCTGGGTTTGGATGTGGAATCGGCTGAGGTTGACGCGTGCATGATGGAGCACGCGGTGAGTCCCGCAACCGTCAATCGCATGGAGTCGCTTGTTCAACTCGTGAAGACTGGTGTGGTTGTCATAGGGCCGGTGCGGCGGTTGAGGGCGGCCGTTTCGGTGTGTTCGGAGTGCGAAGCTGCGGGAAGCTGTCAAGCGGAAGCAGCCCTCGAAGGGTCTGTCGCCCCGCGAAAATAGGAATGCCACCGAATATGTGGCGTCTGAACAAGCAAGACGGTGGGGATGCGCGCCGACTTGGAGAGGCCAAGCGCAGGCCTGATTTTAGAGACTATACGGATGCGTCGATGCAGAGGAGCGTTTACGCTCATTGAGATTCTCGTGGTCATTGCGATTATTGGATTGCTGGTTTCCGTTCTGCTGCCGTCACTCTCGAAGGCGCGTGAGACGGCGAAAAGTGCCGTCTGCTCGTCGAACCTACGTCAGTTAGCGCAGGGATGGCACCTTTACGCCGACGAGCACCACGACGTTTCCGTGCCGGTGCGCTATTCCGGTGCCCCCGGCGGGACGGCGAATCGCTCCAACTGGTATCCGATCGGAAACGGGCGCAAATACCGGCCGCGTTGGATCGCCACAATGGGCAAGTACGTGGGCTTGTTTGCCTTCAGCCAGCCAAGTACAGGCGATGAACGGCAAGACTACGATGGAAAAGCCTATCAGTGTCCTACGGCTGCGGACTGGATGGCCGAACGCAACCACGCGTATGGCTACAACTATCAGTTCCTTGGAAACTCCCGGCAGACCAGAAGTCGCTACCATAACTTTCCCGTGAACCGTTCACTCATCCGTAACTTCGGGGAAACGGTGCTCGGCGGGGACGCTCTGGGCACGGCCGCGGGCCTTCCCCGTGGCGAGCGAAGAGATTATTCAAACGATGGGAGACACTTTGCCGAAATGGGCAACCATTCTTACACGCTCGACCCGCCACGGCTGACAGGCCGTTCGGATCGCGGGAGTGGCGATGCGGGCAGTCCCCGCACCGCCGTGGCCCCGCGCCACGGAGGCCGTGCCAACGCGGTGTTCTGTGATGGACACGTGGAGACGAGCACACCCGAGAAGTTCGGTTATAGGATTCTTCCTGACGGCGCTTACGTGGATTTGCAGGATGTTGAAAATCCGCCTACGAACCGTTTGTTCAGCGGAACGGGTCGGGATGACGATCCACCGGATTTGCCAAGGTAGGCATGGCGAATTGACCGAGTTAACGGCTCCTGGTTTTTACAGTGGATGGCTTACAGGCGCGAATGCGCGTTAGCATTCCGCAAGACGGTTCGCGATGGAGCTGCGCACGATTATGCGTTTCTATCATCGTTCGCCTTCACGTAAACTAATCCCGTCCAGCCATTGGGCGAGAAATAAAAGTACGAGAAGGTGTTCATGGAAGTTCTTGAGCGAAGTAGTGGATCGGGAGACGAAAGATGAATCGAAGTGGAATGGTAGTGATGAGTGGAAGTTTTGTCGGACTGCTCCTCATCTCGTACGCGAGTTCGCAAGATATGGGCGGCGCATCAGGAACTCACGCGTCCGAATCGGGTGAGTTCCGAGTTTATCCGACATCCGAGATCAAGTGGCGGAAAGGTCCCGAGTCGCTTCCGCCCGGCGCGGAAATGGCCATGCTGGAAGGCGATCCGTCGAAGTCTGGGCCATTCGTTTTCCGCGTGAAAGTTCCCGACGGTTACACGATTCCGCCTCACACGCATCCGAAGGCGGAACGCTTGACCGTGATCGCCGGGACGTTTCACATCGCGATGGGCGAGAAATTCGACAAGAATACCGGGCAGGCGATGCCGACGGGCTCGTTCGGCTATTGGCCGGCGGGCATGAAGCACTTCGCGTGGGTGACCGGCGAAACGATCGTGCAGTTCCACGGAGACGGGCCGTGGCAGATCAATTATCTCAACCCGGCCGACGATCCGCGAAACGCCAAAAAGCCGTAGTGTCGTGTGGTGGCAGAGCGCACCCTGGCGAGAATGAACGGTGGTTGGCCAAGATGCGGCACCGGGTAGGCCGATTTTCCGAAGGGGCATGTTCAGGGAGGTCCGCTGCGAAACGTTGCGAGAGGATTGGGCGGAAACGCGCAGAGGCCGAGCGAGGCATCCGCCTGCACTCTCTCTCTGCGGCTCTGCACTCACGCCCTATTGGATCTCAGCGGTGATGCCCGCCGGAGCGATAGCCTCCGGACCCGTGCGATCCGCCGGAGCGGTAGCCGCCGTACCCGTGGGATCTGTAACTGCGGTACGGGTACCCGGAACCGTAGCCGGAATGTCCAGAAGGACGGTAGTGGCCGACACTGCCGGATCGGTAATACCCGACACCACCTCCGTCAACATATGACCGGTGCGCGTACACGGGCCTGTAGTAATGAGCGGGTTGGCGGTAGGCAATGACGGGCCCACCGGACGGGTAGTACGAGCTTGACCTATAAACCACTTGCGGCACAGAGCTTCCGGCGTAATATCCGCTCCCAGCGTAGTATCCACCTCCCCCACCGTAGTATCCGCCCGTGCCACATTGGGCGTGAGCCGTCGAAGGGGGGAGCGCAAAGATCACGGCGACTGCGGTAGTCGCCGTCATTACGTTCAAGGTCATCCAAGATTTCATGGTCAATCCTCCGAGTCTTCTCGCGCTGGTTTTGGGATCCGTAATCCTGGAATGCGCCAGTCTCGCGCGTCGGCGCATCAGCAGGCTCTCCGCGAGCCTGCTTCTTCTTATGATTAGATGCTCGGCGCGCCGGTTTTCTTCCCAACGAAACGGCATTCCCTTGGGGCTTGGCAGATTGGCTCGGCAGAGTCTACACTTTATTGGCTGAACGATCGCAGGACGATCAGCGGCGTGCGTGGCGGAATCGGTTTTGTGAAAGGGACGTGTAGAACATGAAGCGATTGGTGTCGATGGCAGTTTGGGGGTTGGGGTTGACGGTTGTTACGGGTTTGGAACGAAGTTGGGCTCAAACTCAGCCCGAGGCGGCGAGGCCGCCGGCAAAGGCGGAATCGAAACCGGCGTTGTGCCCGGTGATGGGAGACGAGCCGGTCAACTTTGCGATTAGTGTGCCGAGCGATGCGGGGCCCGTTTATTTTTGTTGCACGGAATGTGTCGCCAAATATCAGGCGAATCCTACAAAGTATGCGGAAAAAGTGTCCGCTCAGCGCGCTGCGCTCGCGGGAAAGGCGAAAGTTCAGACGACGTGCCCCGTGTCGGGCGAGCCAGTGAAGCAGGATATCTCGATTGAGCACGAAGGTAAGAAGATCAATTTCTGCTGCAAGGGCTGCGCCGCCAAATTCCAGGGTGAACCGGACAAATACAAGGCGAAGCTCGCCAACAGTTACACGTACCAGACCAAGTGCCCCATTACCGAGGAGGAGATCGATCCGCAATCTTTTACGACGGCGGCGAACGGGCAGAAGGTCTATTTTTGTTGCCCGCCGTGCGAAAAGAAGTTCTTGGCCGAACCGGCGAAGTATGCTCCGAAGCTTGCAGCTCAGGGTTACGTAATGGACAAGCTTGAAATGAAAAAAGGCCCCAACGACAAGTAGTTCCGAGCGGCGGAGTGAGAATTGCGCTGGATAGCCGGTTTCATCGCTTTGGGGTTTTGGCTGCACACGTGCCCTGCCGCCGAGCCGCCGCTCAACGAAATGTGCCCGGTCATGACCGAAGAGAAGGCCGACCCCTCGATCACGGTAACTTATCAAGGCAGGACAATCGCGTTCTGCTGCGAGACCTGCGTCCGCAAGTTTTCAGCGGATCCAGAGAAATACGTTAGCCGACTTGCGGGGTTTTCGGGGGAAAAAGCCGAGGAAGTCGCTTCGCCGATTCGACTGTCCGGTAGCTCGATTGCAGGTGTCGAGATCCCGGAACGACAACCCTTACTCGCCCGCCTTCATCCGGTGATCGTGCACTTTCCGCTGGCGGGATTTCCGTTGGCGTTCATCGGCTTTCTTATCTTTCGTGTCACCGGGCGGGATCATTTTGCGAGCGCGGATGTGCCGCCGGTCTTGGTGGCCACGGTTGCCGCAGCACTGGCCGTTGTAAGCGGTAACCTCGCCGAAACGTCAATGAGTTTTTCCCCCTCAATGAGGATAATCGCTGAGCGACACGAGTACGCTGGAACAACGCTGCTTGTTTTGGGAATTGTTCTCTCGCTCGTGCGACTCTGGCGCCGCAATCGGCTGAATGGCACGTGGGGATGGGTTTATGGCGGCGGCCTGGCGTTGTCCTGCTTCGCCAGCATGGCCACGGGCTACCTTGGGGGGAGCTTGGTTTTCGGCCCTGAGCATCTTCGCCTCTGAGGACGGACCTTGTGCGCTTGCTCGAAATTCTCATTCTTCGGCCTTGGCGAACTGCCACGAGGCAAAATGGCGGCTAAGGTTCCGGACGATGGTGATCATGCTGCCCGCCGAACGGCGTGCCGGTGCCGCCCGGTGCGAGTGCGGTCATGACCGGCGGTAACTCCGTCGCTTCGTCCAACCTGCTCAAGACGCAGTGGCAAGTTGTCGGGTCGGTGAGGTGGACGAGCTTCCAATCGCCGGCCTCCACTTTGTGTCCGCGATGCTCGCCCACGACACAGGGCAAGTCCTTGCGGGTACCGAAATCCTCTTGCTTCACCGCGGGGTGAAAAATGGCAGCGAGAAACTCGCCACCGCCAACCGGCGGCTCACCGGTGCGTGAATATGAGACGGCAACGCCCGGATCGCGCCCGAACTCAAGGATGTACACAGAGTCCAGAATAAAGCCGCCCGGCAATTGGTTAGGGATCTCGAAATTCAGTTTGGCAGCATGGCGACGGGCAACTTCACGAGTCGCGGGCTTGCCTTCGTAGAGCTGGACGAACTTGTCAAAGGCCCCTCGCGGATCGAAGGATAGGTGGTCGAGTAGCACCCCGAAGTTGACGGTCGATGCGCTGGCTTGGGTGTCCCATCGCGAAAGGCCGAGCCAGCCCAAGCCCAATGCGAACGCGATCATGGCAGCCAACGACAACGGGCGCCGCCAGCCTATAGTTTGCCGGTGCCACCGAGCGGTTCGCGATACGGTACGCTGATCGGGGCATGTGGCTTGCTCATCCAGGCGTTGTGCAATGGACGACCAAAGAAATGGAGGAGTCGATGGGGACGACAAATTGGCAATCCCGTCGGCCAACTCCTTCAATTCGGCGAGTTCAGCTTGGCAAGCGGAGCAGCACGCGCAGTGCAATTCGACTTCGGTCCGCTCGGATGGGGGAAGTTCCCGATCCAAGAACAAACCGAGCTTACATTGAACGTCGTGACATTGCATCGTCACACCTTGCCCCTATATATCCGGTTTTTCAACCCGCGGACCCATTTTGCCGCCCCCGAGGGGCTGTTCGCCGGCGACTTCAAGCCCGCCATTGTTTAGATGATCGGCGGGCGGTGTTTCTTCCGCTGGAGCGTAGCTTTTTTTGAGAAGTTGCCGGACTTTGTCCCTCGCGCGGTTTAGCCGTGAGGCGACTGTGCCCATCGAACATTCTAGGGCATCTGCGATCGCCCGGTAATCCAGGCCCTCTTGGTACCGTAGCAAAAGGACGGCTCGGTCGTGCTCGTTTACGGTCACAAGCGCGTCCTCCAGGTCGATCGTGACGTCCCGGCTTTGAGACGGATTAGTCTCAAGCGTGTGCAGGTCAGAATTTGCGGAGCGGTCTCCGAAGCGATGTGTTTGTTTCCTGAATTGAAGGGCTTCATTCACGGCCAGCCGATAAAGCCACGTTGCAAAAGTAGATCGGCCGTCGAATTGAGCAAGGCATGTGAACGCCTTCAAGTACGTCTCCTGGGCGAGGTCAGTTGCGTCCGCTTCGTTGCGCGTCATCCGCAAAAGCAGGCCGAAAACACGGTCTGACGTGCGCAGGTAGAGTTCCTGCTGTGCGGCCCGGTCGTTCACCCGTGATCGCTCAATTAGCTCTGCCTCGTCCATACTCGGGTTCATTCTCGGTCGCTCGTTACCTAAGCGGAATGTTACTGCGCAGGGGTAACGTCGTCGCCTGCGTATGGGGGATCAGTAAGACGCTCCCCGAACCCGCTTGTGTTCGGCACAACATTTTCTGATTCCCCACGGGAAGAAAACGGGCGGCTGGGTCATCCAATAGGGTGGCCGAACGATGTGGCGGGTTTCCGCATCGCCCTGGTTACGTGCGGAAGGAGTGTCTGCTGATGGGACATAAGCTATTGGTTTCGACGCTTGAGGCACGGCGGCGAATTCTCCTCTGCTTAGGCTTTGGTGGCGTTCCGCTCCTTGGACTTGTGGCTCAACCAGTGTGGGGCCATGAGGGTCACGGCGGCGCGGAAATCGGTGCCTACGACTTAGATACCCCACGGCAAGTCACTCCGGAGACGGCGGTGCATATCGGTTTGCAAACCGCGGAAGTGGACTTTGGCGCCGTGGAGGATGTTCTGCAGCTCTTCGGAATCGTGCGGGCGGCGCCGGACCGCCACTGGACGATCTCTCCGCGCACGTCGGGCAAAATCATGGAAGTACATGTTCAGGTCGGTGACCGAGTCCGGGTGGGCGATGTGCTGGTCACGATGGATTCGCCGGAGTTGGCGCGAAACATCTACGAGGCTCGCAAGCTAGAGGTCGAGTACCGAAAACTTCTCGTCGAAGTCGCCCGTGGAGAGGGGCGAGTCGAACAGCTAGGTGTCGAGGTGGAGAACGCTGACCAGACTGCCGCCCTTACGGAGGCCGAATTGCAGCGCGCCGAAACATCCGGAGAGTCGGTTGTTCCGTTAAATACCCTGGCCCAGCGCCGTACGGCGGCTATCCGCGCGCGAGGCGAAACGAGGCTTCGCGCCGTCGACCTGAAGGTTGCGAGCGAGGAATTAAAGGGGCTCAAGCAACAAGCGACGGCGTTGAAGCTGTCGCGTGACGCGCTTCTGTCGATTTGGAATGTCGAACCCGCGCAGGACGGACATGGGGAGGTGGCGGACCTGGAGAGGAGCGAGTTGCCGCTCAACGTTGTTCAGTTGCGTGCGACGGCGGACGGCGTGGTCATCGAGCGGTCGGCGCGTCCGGGCCATTGGGCACCGCCCGGCGAAACACTCTTGGCCGTCGCGGATTTCTCGATAGTGCAAATTGAAGGCGAAGTTCCCGAGTCACTGGTAGCGCGCCTCGTGGATCGAACCTCCGACGTGGTTCGCGTTCGCACGCCCGCGGATTCGCGGTTTGTAGGTGCCGGCCGGGTGAAGTACATCAGCCCGGTCCTCGACGAGATCAAGAGAACGGCGCACGTGTTGGTCGAGGCAGTGAATCCCGATGGCGTGCTCCGTGGCGGAACCTACGTGGAGCTGTCCGTCGTGCTTCGAGAGGAAAGGGAGGCCGTCGTCGTCCCGGCGTCCGCTGTCATTCAAGACGGGCCGGTGCACTTCGTGTTTGTGAAGCAGAAGGATGACGTGTATCAAAAGCAGGATATCGCCCCGGGTCTGAGCAACGATCAAGTCGTCGAAGTGCTTTCCGGCTTGGCGCCCGGCGACATCGTTGTGACACAGGGTGCCTATTCGCTGACCCAATTGCGGCCCAAGACAACGCCCGTTGTCCTTGCCGCTGCAAATAACTCCCTGCCCAAGAAACCATGAACGAACAAGATGTCATGGAGCACACGTACTTGATCGAAGGAATGCACTGCGAGAGCTGTGTGGACAAGATTACACAAGCGCTGCGCGGTATTCTTGGAGTCGTGTCTTCCCGTGTGACGTTGCAGCCACCACGAGCAACGGTGGTGATGGAGCGTCACGTGCCGCTTACGGAGTTGCAGAACGCCGCCCGGCGGGCAGGCGAGTACACGCTGCACGGGACCGTTGAAGGCGAGCCGGCAACGTGCGGGCAAGTGGAGGCCGGTACCGAGAAAGAAAGCCTTTACCCTCTCGGCCTGATTTTGAGCTATCTGGTCGGGATCGTCCTGCTTGTCGCGTGGGCGCATCGAGATTTCTCACTCGCATTTCTGATGACGCGGTTCATGGGCGGTTTTTTCGTGGTGTTTTCGTTCTTCAAGCTTCTCGATCTTCGCGGGTTTGCAGATGCGTACCGTTCCTACGACGTGGTTGCCCGGGCCGTGCCCGCATGGGGGTTCGTATACCCGTTCGCCGAATTGGGGTTGGGCGTCGCATACTTGGCGGGCTTGAATGCGGTAGCGACGAACGTGGTGACGCTGGTGGTCATGTTGGTCGGCTCCGTGGGAGTTTTTCGGGCGCTCACTCAAAAGAGGACCATCCGCTGTGCATGCCTAGGTACGGTTCTCAACCTCCCAATGACCAAAGTCACGTTGGTTGAGGATGTCGGAATGGTCGCGATGGCGGCGGTGGCCCTTGTGTTGCCTCACCGAATTTAGCCTTCCATGAATCATTACCCTATCGAATGGGCGCTCGAGAATTCGAATGGAAAGTAGGCAGCGTCGGTGTTAACCACAATCATTCGATTCTCATTGCATAACCGCCTTATCTTGCTGGCCGGTTCGGCGCTGGTGGCCGCCTATGGACTGTTCACCGCCGCGCAGCTTCCAACGGATGTTCTGCCCGACCTGAACCGTCCGACGGTGACGATTTTCGCGGAGGCGGCGGGGCTGGCACCAGAAGAAGTCGAGACGCAGGTCACCTTCCATTTAGAGACGGCACTCAACGGGGCTCCGGGCGTCGAACGCGTGCGGAGCGTTTCCGGCCTTGGCCTTTCGCTTGTGTTTGTCGAATTCGGCTGGGATACGGAAATCCGCTACGACCGGCAGATCGTGCAGGAGCGGCTTAACCAAATCGGCGAGAAGCTGCCGCCGGGCGTGACCCCGGTTATGGGGCCGATCACGTCCATCATGGGCGAGATCATGCTGCTTGGCCTGCGGAGTGACTCGCTTTCACCAATAGAAGTACGGACACTCGCGGATTGGACGATCCGGCCGGGGCTCTTGGCCGTTGCGGGCATTGGCCAAATCACCGTGATGGGGGGCCAAGTTAAGCAATTTCAGGTGCTGGCCGATCCGGAAAAGCTGCGACGTTTCGATCTCACCCTGTCTGATCTGGAGGAAGCACTTGAGAAGGCAAACGAGAACTCCGGGGGCGGGTTCATCGTCGCAGGAAGCCAGGAGTTCGTCGTACGAAATCTGGGGCGCGTAGGATCGGTTTCGGACATCGGGTCGTCGCTCGTGGCGACTCGGATCAGCGAAGGGGCCGTCCGACCCATCTTCGTCCGCGACGTGGCCACGGTCCGGGAAGGGGCTGCACCTATTAAACGCGGCGAGGGCTCCATGAACGCCGGCCCGGCGGTCATCATGGCAATCCAGAAACAGCCCGGCGTTGATACGCGAGACCTGAGTTCACGCCTGGACCAAGCACTGGCACAAATGCGCGCCAGCCTTCCAAAGGACCTGGTCATCAATTCAAATCTGTTTCGACAGTCGCATTTCATCCAGTCGGCAATTGACAACGTTACCGAGGCACTCCAGGAAGGCGCCGTCCTGGTCGCAATTATTCTCGCTTTGTTCCTGCTAAACTTTCGGACCACGATCATCAGCCTTACCGCGATGCCGCTGTCGCTCTTGGTCACGGCTCTCGTTTTCAAGTTGTCGGGACAAACCATTAACACGATGACCTTGGGCGGAATCGCGGTGGCCATCGGAGAGCTGGTCGACGATTCCATCGTTGACGTGGAGAACGTCTTCCGCCGGCTTCGGGAGAATCGACACGCGCCGAATCCACGGCCAGCGCTGGCGGTAGTATTCGATGCCTCGATGGAGGTGCGGACCTCCATCGTCTTCGGAACCTTCATCGTACTCCTTGTATTCATACCATTGTTCGCTCTGTCGGGCATTGAGGGCCGAATCTTCCAGCCGCTGGCGACGGCATACATCGTGAGCATCCTTGCATCTCTCCTTGTGTCGCTGACTGTCACGCCGGCGATGTGCCTCTACCTTTTACCGAACATGAAGCGCATGGGTGACGAGAAGGACGGTGCGGTGCTGCGGGGCTGCAAGTGGATAGCTCGCCACATTTACGCGGTGACACTGCCTCGCCCGTGGACGATGGCGGGGATCGGCCTTGCGTTGGTAGCACTAGGTGGGTTCTTCGTGCTGCGTCTAGGACGGGAGTTCCTTCCCGCGTTCAACGAAGGAACCGCCACGATCAACGTAACTGCGGAGCCTGGAATCTCGCTGGCCGAGTCGGACCGGCTCGGAAAACAGGCTGAAGAGTTGATCCTGTCCGTTCCGGAGGTGAAATCGACCGGCCGCCGGACCGGACGCGCGGAACAGGATGAACATGCTGAAGGTGTCCATTATTCCGAAATCGACGTGGACTTTTGGACGGAAGAGAACGTTGGCGATTCCAACCAAAGCAATGTCTTCGGGGGTCGCGCGCCACCGGAAGTGATTCGCGAAAAACCGACCGTTCTGGCGGAAATCCGGCAGAAGCTCGAAACACTCTCGGGCGTTTCGGTTGCCCTCGGGCAGCCGATCAGCCATCGGATCGATCATCTATTGTCCGGCGTTCGCGCGCAGATTGTGGTCAAGATTACAGGCCATGAGCTGAACACCCTGCGGAATCTCGCTGAGCAGGCTCGGGCCGCGATGGACGGCATTCCCGGCGTGGTGGACCTCCAAGTCGAGAAGCAGGTTCTCATCCCCCAAGTGCGCGTCCGGGTGAAACGTGAAGCGGCCGCCCGAGTTGGGTTCCAGCCCGCGGAACTCGTGCGCACGTTGGAAGCGGCCTTGAAGGGCAAAGTGATTTCTCAGGTCCTCGATGGACTGAAATCCTACGACCTCATACTGATGCTCGACGAGTCCATCCGCAACGACATCCGCCGACTCAACGACGTTCGGTTGCTGTCGCCCACCGGAGCCGTCGTGCTGCTTTCCGATGTAGCTGGAATTACGGAAACTCCGGGGCCGAACCAGATCAATCGAGAGAATGTCCAGCGACGTATGGTTGTGTCTGCCAACGTCCAAGGACGCGATCTTGGGAGTACGGTTGACGAAATCAAGCGTTCGTTCGCAATGGACCTGCCGCCGGAGAAGGTGACTCCGGGCTACGCGCTGAGCATCGGCGGGCAGTTCGAAGCGCAGCAGTCGGCCACGCGCAAGATTCTGATCCTGGGCGCCATGTCTTTGATCGCCATGTTCGCTCTGCTGTACTCGCATTTCCGCTCTACCGAAATGGTGGTCCAGGTGATGCTGAACATTCCTTTTGCTTTCATCGGGAGTACAGTCGCACTCTGGTTGGCCGGCCAGACGTTTAGCGTGGCGAGTTTGGTCGGTTTCGTGAGTTTGTGCGGAATCGCCGCCCGCAACGGCATCATGATGATCAGCCACTATATCCACCTCATGACACACGAGGGTATGTCGTTCGGCCGCGAAATGGTGATTCGTGGGAGCCAGGAACGCGTGGCGCCGGTGCTGATGACCGCGTTGACGACGTGGCTGGGACTTATTCCTCTCATTTGGGCGGCGGGCCAGCCGGGCAAAGAGATTCTTTACCCCGTGGGGCTGGTTGTCATCGGTGGAATGGTGACGACGACGTTGTTGGATTTCTTTATTACCCCAACGGTGTTTCTTCGGTTTGGGAGACGTGCCTCGGAGCGGCTCGTGGCCGACTTCCGCGTGAGACACGCTGTCCTTGACACAGCGGTCGGTTCGGACGGGCGCATTCCGACGGTAGTTGCCGGCATGCCTGAATCTATAGAAGGAAGCGAACGAGGCGGCGTAACGCCTCGCGGCAGTGATTTGCGAAGTGAGTTCAGTTGACCCAATACGATTTTGGAAAGGAGAAGTGAACTATGAGTAATTGGATCAGAATGTCGTTGGTGCCCGCGATTGCCCTGGGATTTGTGCCGCTCGTCTTGGCGCAGCATCAGCACGGACAGGAGCATGAGCATGGAAAGCCGGTCGAATTCAAAATGCCCACGACGTACAGGGGCGCCGTGGGTGAGATTAGACATCGACTACACGAGATATCAGAGTTGATGGCGTCGAAGAAGCTGGTGCAAGTTCACGCCGAGGCCGACGTGATCCAGAAGGTTGCCAAGGTAATAGGACAACTGGCGCTCAAGGAGGGCTCCGGCGTTCCAAAAGAAGCGGTCAAGGACATCAACCTGGCGGGCAAGGACCTTGCGGCCAAGTTCGACGCCATCGACAAGGTCGCCGACGCCGGGGACGCCGCAGGCACCAAAAAAGTTTACGACGAGATGGTGAAGATCACGGAAACGCTTGCGAAGTACGCTCCGAAGACCTATCAGTGCCCCATGAAGTGCGAGGGTGACACGACCTACGACAAACCGGGAAAGTGCCCCAAATGCGGGATGGATATCCAGGACGTGGAGTCGCACCTGGACCACGAGCCCAAGCATGGCGGCGTTTTTTTCATGACGTCGGATCAGAAGCACCACCTGGAGGGCACCCTGTCGGATAAAGGAGAATTCCGCGTGTACTTCTACGATGAGTACACCAAGCCGATTTCCGCGGACAAGTTTACCGCGGACGGTAAGGCATGGACGCAAAAGGGCTCGGTCTGGATGGACGGCGCCGATCAAGCCAAGCCGTTCAAGATGAGTGTCGAGTCGGGCAAGGCGTTCCTGACCGTAAAGCTCGACCCGGCCGTCAAATTCCCGGTCGGTGTGAAAGCGACGATCGACTTCAAGACCGGGCAAAAGCCACAGGGCTTCGATTTTGAGTTCAAAGAACCGAGCAAGGAACCGGCTGTCGGTGAGCACGGCGGGCATAAGCCGTAGTTCGTGCGTCGATGGCTGGTGGGGCCGGGTCAAGAAAGCCGAACGCTAGCGTAGATCATGATGTGAACATGCCCCGATCGCGCGGTGTTCATTCTGGACGGTGAGCAAAATGATCAAGTTTCGGACGCGAATTTTGAGACGGTTCTTGCGCGCGGCGGTGGCCGCGGTTTTGCCGTGGAGCATGATCACTTCTGCTAACGGGCAGGCGCCGGCGCAAGATGGCCAATGGTCGGCACCCTTTGACCTTCCGCTCATTTCGATTCATGCCGCCCTTCTCCCCACGGGAAAGGTCTTGCTCTTCGGGGCGGAGCATGGCGTACCGGGTATCCATGCGTGGGTCTTCGATCCCGCTTCTATTCCCGGTACGCCCGCGCTGACCAATGTGCCGCCTCCGCCGCCGTGGAATCCTGATTGTGCCGGCCACAGCTTTCTAGAGGACGGCCGGCTTCTCGTGGCGGGTGGAACGTTAGGCTTCAACCCGACTCGTGGCCCAGCGCAGGCTTATATCTTCGACCCGTTTACCGAGGAGTGGACGCAAGTTGAGGATATGCGAGCTGGGCGGTGGTATCCGAGCAACCTTACCTTGCCCGATGGGCGTGCCATTACGATGTCCGGACTCAATGATACGAACGGCGCTCTCAATCCTGATATTGAGCTTTGGGATCCCGACGGAACGAACAACTGGGAACTGCTGGGCCAGAGGACTATCCCGTATTACCCATATCTTCACGTCCTGCCCAGCGGGCTGGTTTTCCGCTCCGGACCGGACAATCAAACGGAGACGTTCAATCCGGCCACGGCAACGTGGACACCGGTGGCGGTGACAAACTCTCAGGCGCGCTATGAAGCGCCCTCCGTGCAGCTCCCGCCGACCCTCAATAGGGTGATGCTCATCGGTGGCTTTACGGGTGCCGGTCTCCCTACGAATTCGGCAGAGATCATCGACTTTGCGGCGCCGACGCCGGCCTGGACGCTCACCGCACACATGAGTTTTCGCCGAATGGAGCTCAACGCGGTATTGCTCCCGTCCGGGAAAGTTCTTGTGATCGGCGGGAAATCGAGCGACAACGGCAGCCCAGACCAACCCGTGTTGATACCGGAGGTTTTCGATCCCCAAACTCAAACATGGGACTCTCTTGCACCGCACCAAATCCCAAGAATGTATCATTCGACTGCCATTCTATTGCCGGATGCGCGGGTGCTTGCAGCCGGCGGCGACTTCGAGCCCACCGGGGAGATTTTCTCGCCGCCTTATCTGTTTCAGGGCGCGCGTCCGACGATCACCTCCGCTCCAAGTTCAATTGGCTATGGGTCGAACTTCAACTTGCAATTCGCAAGCTCGACAACGACTAATCGCGTGGTGTTGATCAGCCTGTCAAGCGTAACTCACTCCGTAAACATGGGGCAGCGTTACGTTCAGCTCGCGGACGGAGTGTCACCAGGCAGCCCAATCAGTATCCCAGCGCCGGCTAACGGGAACATCGCGCCTCCAGGTTCTTACATGTTGTTCGTCGTCAATGGGAATGGCATACCATCAGTCGCCAGAAACGTTCAGGTTCGTCAGGCAACCGCGATTCCAGCCGTCTCTGAAGCAGGTCTAGTTGTTCTGGTGGTATCCATACTGATCGTCGGGTGCATTCTGTACTTGCCGAAGAAGCTAAGGGCGAGGTTGTGCGCAAACGGATGAGCCTGCTCGGAAACACGCGACGAAAGTGGTTGGCGCTGGCGATCGCGCCGTGGCCATATTGCCTTGCGTCATGTGCGACTGTCGAACATGCTGACGAGATCGGGCAGGCTGCGCAACAACTGCGGGCGACGTCGGGTTTGGAGTCGCGTTGGAGCGTCGATACTGAGTTGCAAGTGCTGCAACTCAACGAAGAGGGCGCACTGCCATTGGACCGCGCCGTCGAGCTTGGTCTGGCCAACAACCGCTCGCTGAGGGCGGACCTGGAGCAGATCGCATCGGCCAAGGCCGACCTCGTACAGGCGGGCTTGCTCAGCAATCCCATTCTTTCGTTCATGGTTCGTTTTCCGGAGGGCGGCGGGCGCGCGAGTTTGGACTTCGGACTGTCCAAGGACATCGCCGACCTGTGGTTGATTCCGAGCCGCAAGCGGACGGCGCAGCGGATGCTCCAGCGCACAATCCTGTCGTTTACGGACGGCGCGGTGGGGTTGGTGAATGAAATCAAGAGCACCTACTTCGCGCTGCATTATCAAGCGACGGCGATTGAGTTGCAGACCCGGAACCTGCAAGTGCTTCGCGAAACGCTGGAGTTGGCCCAAGCCCGCTTTCGGGCCGGTGATTCGTCGCAACTCGACGTGAACCTGACCCGCGGGCGGCTGATCGAGGCGGAACTGGAGCTTCTGACGTTGCGAAGCGCACTCGGCGCGACGCAGCGAAACTTGCTGCGGCTCATCGGCGTAGCCGACTTTCCCGGTGAGTGGAAGTCCCTGGCGGTCGCCGCACCAGCTCTTCCGAGTGTCGAAGGCGAGTCCGTGATTGTGAATACGGCGTTGGAAAGGCGTCTGGACGTACAGGCGGCCTGGTGGGAGGTGGAAGCCGCCGTCGCGGAAGTGGAGCAGCAGCGGCGGCGTGTCATTCCGTTCTTCGGGCTCGGCATATCAGGCGAAAGGCCGGAACGACGAGCGATGCCGGGGCGGAATATTCTCGCCGATACGGTTCGCTCGTCCGTGCGAGAGGGCCAACTCACGGCTCCGGAGATCCAGTCTCGTTCCGAGCGCCGCAGAGAGCGCAGCGCCGAGATCGATTTAATCCTGGGACCGTCGATCGAGGTTCCGTTGCCCATCTTTGATCAGAATCAGGCGCAGGTGGCCAAGGCACAAGCGCGGGCCCGCGAGCTCAAGCAGCGTTATGAAGAAACGCAACAACGTGTGATTGAGGGAGTGCGCACCGCATTGCACGTCTACCGGCTCGCCAACGAACGGGCGCGGTTGTTCCGTGAGTCGCTCCTGCCGCAACAGGAGGCCAACCTGCGATTTGCGGAAAAATCGTACCAGTCGGGGCAGGAGAACATCCTCACCGTGCTGCTGGCTCAAGAGGCGCTAATCCGATCCCAAGTCGGCGCGGCCACCGCGGAGCGAGATTGGGCCGTCGGCGCCGCGAACCTGGAGCGACAGCTTGGCGGGCGAATTCCGGGATTTCTGCTGGGGACGGAGGAACCGGCGGGCGAGGGAAAAGCGCCCGATCGAACAGACGGGAACTAATATGAGTTTTACGGAGTGAGTGTATGCCGCCTCAATCAACCGACAGTTCGGGGTCGCAAAACCGAACATCGCCGTCGTCGCTCAGCCGAAACCGGACGTTCATCCGGATCATGAACGTACGTCTTCGTTTTGTTTTCCTGATGGTAATTGTCGGTCTCGTCACCGGTTACTGGGAAACCATCGTGAATTACTACGACCGGTGGACTCGGCCGGCAATCGTCGCGGACACGGTCGAAGTTTCAGAGGTCGAATTCTACTGCGCGATGTACCCGAACATTGTGCGGTCGACCAGAACAGAGCACGGGCACGCTGCCCGCTCATCGCAGATGGCCAGAACGCTGCGGACCAGGCAACAAAGTCCGTAGGCTCATGCTGCAAGAAGAGGGCTTAGCGTCGATGCGTGCTAACGATTGTCCTGCCATGGTTACCAGCGCTTGCCGCAGTTCGGAGCCCTGAGAATGCGAAAATCGAACTTGCCGGTCATACCGGAACAAGGAACCGAAAGCTGGATGCGGCGTTACGGCCGCGAGTTGCACTCGCTGTATCTCGCTTTGCGCGATCCGCGCACACTCTGGTACGCGCAAGCGATCGCCTGCTGCGTGCTGGCCTATGCCCTGAGCCCCATTGATTTGATACCCGATCCAATCCCGGTTTTGGGTCAACTTGATGATCTGTTGCTTGTCCCGCTCGGGCTATCTGTCGTCTGGCGCCTAATCCCCGCCGACGGGCTCGCTGACTGCCGGAAAAAAGCAAAAGACCATGCAGCCTTCACCATTCGGGGTCGTTGGCTCGCGGCATTTGGCGTTCTTGTTGTGTGGGCCGCCGCGCTCGTGTGGCTGGGAATGTTCTTTTACCGGCTCGTACCGCCTTGGTTCAAAGGTCACGGCGGGGCTGCACCGCTATAACGACGGCACCGGCAGCGGTTAGCAGCAGCATCAATGTGATAAGTCCCCACTGGGAGACCGTAGGAACAGGTGGACCGGTCGTCTGCACGACCCCAATGCCAAGTGGGTCGTTGGAAGGTCCCTCGGCGAAGAGGCGCACTTGGTCCACAAACTCGCCGTCAGGGACGCCGAGTGAAGAGAGATCAATTTCCGCAGCCGTCACATCGAACGTGGATGGCCCGGTTCCGCCGTAGAAGTAGCTCCGGTCCACGCCCGTGTCGCCGAAACTCGTGACGACGATCTGTTGCGAAAATCCGTCGTGGCTGGTGGCAATCAGGTAGACGTTCAGATCGTCGTTTGCATCGAAGAGCACGAGGTCATACGCCGGCCCGTTGTGCAAGGCGCCCGAGGCGAATGTCACGACAATGGTCGTTCCGGCGTTCGCGTTGGCATATCCGTCCGCAATGATGCTGAATCCGGTGAAGGCTTCATTGATCGACACCGGAGCATTGACAACGTTTAGCCAATTGAACGACGCCCCGCCGCCCGAAGTTAACGTGGCCATGATAGGCGCTTCAACGATCGTGTAGGGTCCGATGATCTCGCTGCCGAAACCGTACGCGGCGTTCGGAATACCCAGTGCGATCAGAGCGATTTGTGACTTTTGCAACTTCATCGGTCGTTCCCTCGAATCGACGTTACGGTGCACTGAGATGATGCAAGCCCGTTGCTCAAATCAAAACCCATCTCTCAGCGAAAGTTCGCCCGTATGGGTCAGCACACCAACGCGCTCGTGCATTATATTCGCGGGCGTTCTCGAAAACAGCCAGTCGCGGATCTGACCTGATGTTTGATGAGTGGGTACCGAACCCAGGTGCGCTCGGATAGGGGTCCGCTCGTGACCTTCAAACGTTTTTATGCAGCGGCTGTGCTGCACAGCACGTCCTTGGTAGAATGGTAGTCGCCGGTTTGTCTGCATCCTTTTGGGCTGCACGGCAAATCGACGCGAATGGGGGTAGTCATGCTAAGTCGATACTCACGAAGCGTCATGGCGGCAGCCATCGTGTTCAATGTTTCGCACGGGTTAACCTCCGGTGACGCCGATCCTGGAGAAGACCCGAGACCAACCGGCGGTGAGTCCGTTTTTGCCGGTGCCGGCTTGCCGACACCGCAAGAAATCGCCGACTTTTGGGGCACGGTCTTCGCCGGACCGGACCCTCCTTTGAATGCAACTCGGTTCAATCAGCGAACGATTAGCAACTGCACGGTGTGGGACGTGCGCTTCGACTCCTACAAGGACCCCGAGACCGGCCTGCCCGTTCGCCTGGGCGGGGCCTTCGCCGTACCCAACAACATCGCACCACCCGGTCCGGGTGGGACCTTCCCAGGCCTCGTCGTGACGCACAGCGTGGGAGCCATGCCGCCTGCCGGACCGGCGCCCGACGACGTGGAAGGTATGTCCGTGTGGTTCGCTCAGAAGGGATTCGCGACCCTTGCGTTTTACATGCGCGGCTGGGGTACGAGTCCCATGTCGGTGACGGTCGATCTGTTCACCGACTACCTGGCCGATGAAAACGGGCAACCGCTGGATTACAGGTGGACGGGGATGGCGGTTGACGCTTTTCAGGCAGGCGAGTTCCTTGCGGTGCAACCAGAGGTTTGGGACTCCAACAACCTCACTTATATCGGCCACAGCGGCGGTGGATACGCCGTTCTCGCGGGCGGCGTTTTCTCGGATCGGTTTAAGGTAATCTGCGCGTCCGCGCCGGCGGGCGCCTGGCCGAGCGCAGGCGAATGGTTGGACTACGTCTGGGGCAACGGATCGTTCCTACCCATTCTGATCTGGGTCAACAGCCAGCCCGATCCGGCCTATGCAAGATTGCTCGTCGAACGATCGCTGACCTTCATCAGCATGTATCACGTGATCGACAACCCCTTTATGGCGGTGCAAAACCCCGCGTGGAGATTGGATGAAACTGCCATCTTCTTCTACGGCGGCCAAGCTGATACCGCGATTCCGGCTTGGGACGTTGCCGCGAACTATGAGCTTGCCGACCCTTCGACTCCTGAATTGAAGGCCTTTCATTGGAGTCCGACCGGTGGGCACGGCGGTCCTGAGTTCTGGAACCGCGCCCAGGCGTGGATCGCAGGACACCATCCGAGCGCGTCCGGGAGCCTTCCGGTGGCCGCACTGGCAGTGACTTCCATCAATGGTGCTTCGGTTTCTTTCTCCGCTGCGGGGAGTCAGGTGTCGCAGTATGACTGGAACTATACCGGCGGCGGAATGACCACCGACAACTATAACGTGGTCTCCTGGGATTACGACTTTGGCGACGGTACGACGATGAACTGGGGACCAACCGTTTCGCACACCTACGCGCAGTCCGGAAATTACGTCGTGACCCTTACGATTACGGACGGAGCCGGACTCCGAGACAGCGCCTCCGTGCCGGTAATGGTTACTCAAGGGTCCGGCAGCAATGCGCAATTGCAAGTCGTCGCCGACGTTCCGGAGATCGTGACCGAGGGCCAACAAAACTCGTTTCTGGTTCGACTTACCGAACATCCCGAGGGCAGCGTCAGCGTGTCTGTTGACAGAACCGGCGGCGACGTGGATCTGTCGGTCAGTACTGGTGCGAATCTGTTCTTTACCGCCGGCAACTGGAACTCGTTTCAGATTGTGACGCTTAGCGCCGCACAGGACGCCGATCAGACATCGGACTCGGCCACCTTCGCGGTAAGTGCACTTAACATGACGACGATCAATGTTAATACCATGGAGCGCGATGACGATGCCGAGTTCACACTTGTTGTCGGCAGCGCGACGGCAACACCGGGTACGGCGGTGTCGGTCCCGATCACGCTGTCCAACCTGGACAGCGCTCCGCTCGCGTCGTTCTCCATCACCATGAGTTTTGATGGGACCACGTTGACCAGCCCCATTGCCACCCGCGGGTCCGACCTGCCGGATGCTGCTTTGTGGGATTTCAGCGCCAGTATGCCGAAGGCCGGTGTTCAGGTAGTGGCCGGGAATGAGTTTGTTCAGCCATCGGACCCGGTGATCAGCGGAGTCATCGCCGATGATGCGTTTACTGTCCCCATGGGTACGGCTCCGGGCGTATATCCCATCACCGTGGTTGCCGCTTCGGTCAATGGAAATTCATCGCCGGTCGTCGAAGATGGATTCATCACCGTCACGCTGGGGCCCGCCGTTCCTGCGGTTTCCGGTGGGGGCGTGGTCACACTAGCGCTCCTGCTTATCTCATCTGCTGTCGTCGTCCTAAGGCGGCGGAAAGTGCGCTTGCCGGTCTCAGCGGGAACGACCGGTTGCGGGACAATAGAAGCCGTCTGACCGTGCCGCGAGTTTCCGTCGCAACACGACCGTTCCGGCGCCTAAGAGGGTGTGTGAGAAGGGGTATTCTTGCCGATAATAGCTGAAATTCGGCAAGGAGGTCCCAGTTATGGCAAGGAGTGCCTATCCCAGCGATCTGACGGATGC
>Ga0187893_10006129_pt1 | contig 20832 bp, 15 predicted proteins | sample MA1701074metaG_FD_139574 | JGI IMG/M metagenome (GOLD analysis project Ga0187893, IMG submission 139574) | White microbial mat communities from a basaltic lava cave in the Kipuka Kanohina Cave System on the Island of Hawaii, USA - MA170107-4 metaG ...
CGCCATGCTTCGTTGCTCCTCGTCGACGATACTCTCCGCCGTATCGCCTCCTCGTCTCGCCTCGCCTGACGCCAAAATCGCTCCGGCAAACCCTAGCCGGACTTATGAACGGGAGCACTAAGACTGAAGCGGAAGTCAAACCTTGGTCACAGAGGGCCCAGCTTGGGCTCCTGGTAGGCCCCGTCGAAGAGCGTACAAGGGGTGGAGCTGCCGTCGGAAGGTCCCGCAAACCCCTTTTGTCCAGAAATTCCGCAGAATTCCCGTTAGGTTCTCGCCCTCCTGGTGCTTTTACTCTTGGGTGGCCCGTCGATGAGGCCAGCCGAAGAGGCCAACCAAAAGGATAGCGGCCCGATGCACCCACAAAGTCCTGACTAGGTACCTGCACCGGGGACTGTTCTCCGCCCAGGGAACCCTGGGCGAGGGACTCTCCCTCTCCGTACAGCGACCCGAAATCAGGCCCATGCCGGCGTATTCACGGTCCCGCATGCGTGCGCGACTGCACCCATGCGAGAAAGACTGGTGCGCCGGACAACCCGCTCCCTTGATTGATGGGGAGACGATCCTGGGGTGGATTGGGAGATTCTGCCGCGGCCGGAAGGCCGCGGCAGTTTATTCTGCCGCACGGGTCATTCGGCCACATGGGCGCTCCGGAAATTACCCCTTTACACCACCCGACTCGACTCCCTAAAATCTGCGTTCGATCCATGACGACCACAGTCCGAGAAGTCGCTACCACGCTGCGGCGCCACCCCGGAGCCCATCCGCCCCATCATCGCGGGCTGGAGCGGGTCTCATCCGCCGGACGGTAGACGACTTTCGGATTCCGCGGCGAGAGGATGACCCCGTAACAGACGTTACGGGTTTTTTTTTTGTGCCGAACCAGCGAGCCAAGCCACAACGAGCCATCGAGCAAAGCACCGAGCCTTCGAGCAGAACACTGAGCCTCCGAGCAAAAGCGAGAATCCCACCATGAACCGTCCCAGCGATACCATCCCGGCGCGCCTTCGCATCGCCATCCCCAAGGGGAGCCTCGAGGAGGCGACCCTTGCCCTCTTCCGCAAGGCCGGCTTCCACTTCAGCGTCTCGGCGCGCTCGTATTTCCCCGCGGCCGACGATCCGGAGCTCGAGGGGATGCTCATCCGCGCCCAGGAAGTGGCCCGTTACGTCGAGGAGGGCGTCTTCGATGCCGGCCTCACCGGCAAGGACTGGATCCTCGAGAACCGCGCCGACGTCATCGAAGTGGCGGACCTCTGCTACTCGAAGCAGTCCATGCGTCCCTGCCGCTGGGTGCTCGCGGTGCCCGAAAGCTCGCCGGTGCGCTCCGTCAAGGATCTCGACGGCAAGCGCATCGCGACGGAAGCCGTCGAGCTGACGAAGGATTACCTCCGCCGCCACGGCGTGGAAGCCCACGTCGAGTTCTCCTGGGGTGCAACCGAGGTGAAAGCGCCCGACCTGGTCGATGCCATCGTGGAGATCACCGAGACGGGATCCTCGCTTCGGGCCAACAAGCTCCGCATCGTCGACGAGGTTCTCCTCACAACCCCTCGACTCATCGCCAACCGCCGCGGCTACGAGGATCCGTGGAAGCGCCGAAAGATCGAGAGCATCGCGCTCCTCCTGAAGGGGGCGATCGAAGCGGAGGGGCGGGCAGGCCTCAAGCTCAACTGTCCCCGGGAGCGGCTCAAGGACGTGCTGGCGGTCCTCCCGGCGATGAAGAAACCGACGATCTCGACCCTCTCCGACGACGACTGGGTCGCGGTGGAGACGATCCTTCACGAGTCCGAGGTGCGCACGATCATCCCGGCCCTCAAGCGGGCGGGCGCCTCCGACCTGATCGAGTACCCCCTCAACAAGGTCATTCCCTGAGCGCCATGGCGGAACCGCAGGACATCACGGCTTCGGTGGCCGAGGTCATCCGCGCCGTGCGCGAGCGCGGGGATGCCGCCCTCCTGGAGTACGCGCGGCGGTGGGACCGCGTGGATCTGCCTCCGGGGGCCCTCCGCGTGCCGCCGGAGAAGATCGAGGCCGCCCCGGCCCGGGGCGAATTCGCCGATGCGTTCCGCCGGGCGGTGGAGCGGATCCGGCGCTTCCACGAAGCGGTCAAGCCTCGCTCGGTGGCGCTCCAGGACCCCGAAGGGGCCGCTCTCGAGATGCGCTGGACACCGATCGGGTCCGCGGGGCTCTACGTCCCCGGCGGCAAGGCGAGCTATCCGTCAACGCTGGCGATGACGGCAGTTCCCGCACAGGTTGCGGGGGTCGCGCGCATCGCCGTCGTCTCCCCGCCGGGTCCCGATGGCGAAGTGTGCCCCGAGATCCTCCTCGGGGCCAAGATTCTCGGCCTCCGTGAGGTTTACCGCGCCGGGGGGGCTCAGGCGATCGCCGCCCTGGCCCTCGGGACGGCCTCGATCGCGGCCGTAGACAAGATCTTCGGCCCCGGGAACGCTTACGTTACCGAGGCGAAGCGCCAGCTCTTCGGCGAGGTCGGCATCGACCTCTTGGCCGGTCCGAGCGAAATCGTCGTCTACGCCGACGAGACCGCTGACCCCGAGTGGGTCGCCGCGGACCTCATCGCGCAGGCCGAGCACGATGAATCGGCGCGGCCGATCCTGATCGCGTCGAGCGCGGCCGTCGCGGCCGCGGTCCGGGCCGCCATCGAGCGGAGAACGGCCGCCGAGGCCCGTCGCGAGGTCATCCGTGCAGCGCTGGCGAAGAACGGCCGGTTCCTCGTCTCCGCGACCCTCGATGGCGCGGCGCGGGAGATCAATGCGATCGCCCCCGAGCACCTGTCGATACAGTCGAGCGACCCGCGGGCGCTCCTGGCCAAGGTGCGGAACGCCGGCGCGATCTACCTCGGCGGGACGAGCCCCGTCGCCCTCGGCGACTACTACGCGGGGCCGAACCACGTCCTCCCGACCGGCGGTGCGGCGCGGTTCGCCTCCTCGCTCTCGGTAGAGGACTTCATGAAGCGCTCGAGCGTCATCGAGGCCACCGCCGCCTTCGTCCAGAATCGCGGGAGCGACGTCGAGGTCCTCGCCGCCGGCGAGCGGCTTCCCGGCCACGCCTCGTCGATCCGCGCCCGGCGGCGTGGTATCGCCGGCGCTCGGGCCCCCGTTGATCGGGCCTCGGGCACGAGGGCCCCCAGCGCTCGGGCCCCCAAAGCTCGGGCGGGCCTTCGGGCCGAGAGGGGCTACACGCTCGTCGAAGAGGAAGCCGGCATCAAACTGAACCAGAACGAATCGCCCTGGGACATACCGGACGACATCAAGGACCGGATCTTGCGGGCGATGCGCGATCTCCCGTGGAACCGCTATCCGCAGCGGCTCCCTGAGGAGCTGCGCCGGCGCATCGCACGGGACGAAGGCTTCCCGTACGAAGGGGTTCAGCTCGGAAACGGGTCGAACTTGATCCTCCAGTGGATCTTCGAGGCCTTCGGCGGCCCCGGGCGCCGCGCGCTCGTCCCCAAGCCTTCGTTTTCCCTCTACGGCATGTGGGGGAGGATCAGCGAGACCGGCATCGAGGAATTCGAGCTGGGGGAGGGGTTCGAGTACCCCTCCGGAGCGATCCTCGAGCGCATGGAAGCGCTCGAGCCATCTCTGACCGTCCTCTGCCTCCCCAATAACCCCACGGGCTCGGACCTCGAGCCGGACGCCATCGCCCGGTTCGCGGACGCAGCGGACCGCTTCGGCGGTCTGGTCGTCGTGGACGAGGCCTACCGCGAGTTCAGCGCGGCCCGCTTCGACCGAACCCCCGTGGCGCGCGAGAGGCCGAACGTGGTCCTCGTGCGCACCTACTCGAAAGCGTTCGCGGCCGCCGGCCTGCGGCTCGGCTACCTCCTCACAAGCGCCGCCATCGGAAACGAGCTGGGGAAGATCGTGCCGCCCTTCCACCTGAGTCAGTTCGCCGCCGTGGCCGGAGCGGCGCTCTGGGGCGAGCGGCCGCGGTTCCAGGAGCGCATCCGCCGCATCGTGGCCGAGCGCGAGCGCCTCCGGGTGGCGATCGACTCGCTCCCCGGCGCGAGGACGCAATCAAGCGAAGCCAACTTCTTCTTGATGTGGGTCCGGGAGCCGGAGAATGTGCTCGCCGCCCTGAAGGCCAGTGAGATCCTCCTGCGCCGCCCGGGCGACGAGGGAAACCTCGGGGGAGCCCTGCGGGTCACAGTGGGCTCGCCGGAAGAAAACGACAAGCTGATCGAAGCGCTCCGGGAAGTCTTGCAGGGGAGGTGAGATCCTGTGCAACGGACGGTGATTGACCACAGAGGACACAGCGGAACACAGAGGGAGCCGATTCCCATCCTTCAAACGTCCTCTGTGACCCACTGCGTCCTCAGTGGTTACCCTTCGTCGTCGTTCACCAAGGGACCATCGAATGGCCAAGGGTAAGCGAGTCGCAAGATCGACTCCAAGGCGAGCCGAAGTCGTCCGCAAGACGCGCGAGACGGACATCAAGCTGTCGGTCGACCTCGACCGCGCCGCGCCGCCCAAAGTTCAGACCGGCGTCGGCTTCTTCGACCACATGCTCACCGCGCTCGCGACCCACGGCCGATTCGGCCTCGATGTCGAGGCGCGCGGCGACCTCCACGTCGACGCTCATCACCTTGTCGAGGACGTCGGGATCGTCCTCGGCGCTGCGTTCCGCGAGGCGCTCGGCGCCGATCTGCGGATCGGCCGCTTCGGCTCCGCTTACGCGCCTCTCGACGACGCGCTCGCCCGTGCAGTGGTCGACGTGAGCGGCCGCGGATTCCTGCACTACGAGGCCTCTTTCCGTCGGGCCAAGGTAGGGGACTTCGAGGTCGACCTCGCGCAGGAGTTCTTCGCGGCCCTCGCCGCCAACGCTCGGATGAACATCCACCTGACGGCGCTCCACGGCCGAAACGCGCATCACATCCTCGAAGCGCTCTTCAAAGCGCTCGCCCTCGCGCTGAGGCAAGCGCTCGCGCGCGACCGCAGCATCGAGGAAGTCCCATCGACGAAGGGAGCGTTGAGCGAGCACGAGGCCCGCCGGCCTCCCCGGAGGAGGCGATGAGCGCGGCGAAGGGCCTCGCGGCGGGCCCCGCGCGCCCCTCGATCTTCCCCGCGGTCGACCTCCGCGGCGGCCGCTGTGTGCGGCTCGTGCGCGGTGCGCGCGATGCGGAGATCGGCTACGGCGATGACCCCGTGGGGGCGGCGCGCCGCTGGTGTGACGAAGGGGCCGAGTGGATCCACGCGATCGACCTTGGCGGCGCGCTGGGGGAATGCGACAACTTGCGGTCGATCGTCGCGATCGCGCGAGCCGTCGACGTCCCGGTTCAGGCCGGCGGCGGGCTCCGCGATGAAGACCGCGTGGCGCGGCTCCTCGAAGGAGGAGTGCGCCGGGTCATCCTCGGCACGCGCGCTCTGCGCGACGAGGAGTTCCTCCGGAGCATGCTGGAGCGCTTCGGGTCGGAGCGCATCGTCCTCGCGATGGACGTGGTGGGGGAAGCGGTGCGGCTAAAGGGTTGGGAGGAGGAGAGCGGCCTGGACATCGATTCCGGCCTTGCCTACGGGTCGTCGACCGGCGTTCGGCACCTCCTCGTGACGGCTATCGACCGCGACGGTACGTTGAGCGGCCCCGCAGTTTCGCTTGTCTCCCGCGCCCTTGCCGCAGGGGATTTCTCCATAATCGCCGCGGGCGGGATCGGGACCCTGGAACACATACGCGGGCTCTTCGATCTGCGCCGTCCGGGGCTCGAGGGCGTGATCGTGGGCCGGGCACTCTACGAAGGAACCGTGGCGCTGCCCGAGGCGGTGGAACTTTCCCGGGAGTATCGGACATGAGCACGGAGACCGCGGGGCAGACGGGGGCGGACGGCGATGACCTCGTGACGTTCTTGAACGGGATCAAATTCGAAGCGAACGGCCTCGTGCCCGCCGTTGTACAGGATCGCGGGGACGGGCAGGTCCTCATGGTCGCCTACATGGACCGGGAGGCGCTCCGGCGAACTCTGACCTCGGGGGCGACCTGTTTCTACAGTCGCTCGCGCAAGGAGTACTGGATCAAGGGGGCGACGTCCGGGAACACGCAGAAGGTCGTGCGGGTCGCGGTCGACTGCGATCGGGACTGCATCCTCGTCATCGTGGAGCAGAAAGGCGTGGCCTGTCACACCGGAAGCCGCTCGTGCTTCTTCCGTCAGGTCGATGGGAAGGGAACCGTCGCCGAGATCGACACGAACGCGCCCATCTACAAGTTGCATCGGTAGCGGCCGGCAAACCGGGCCGTCAATAGACGATTCCCGTGTAACCGACGCCGGCGGTGAAGTTCCCCGACGGGCGGACCTCTTCGCTGGTCGCATGTTCGAGGACGAGGCCCTTCTCCGCGCGGCGGGCGCGGGCGAAGGCCGTGGTCGCCGCCAGCGCCCCGGGCCCGCAGGCGTTGTGGTGGGTGGCGACCTCGGGGGCGATCTCCTCCGCCAAGAGCTCTTCGAGGAGCTTGATGAGCCGCTCATCGTTGCTCTTGAGCCACTCGTGAGCCGCGGGGCCCGTTCCGCGCGGCGCGAACCCGTACTGCCGCTCGCCGTAATGGGTCAAGTCGGACGAGCCGACGGCGACGACGGGTAGCCCCTGAACGAGGTGTCCGAGGAGGTCTCCAAGCTGGACGGCGTTCGATGAAGAGGGGACGGCGATCGGGACCACCTTTGCATCGGGCAGGATCGCCTTGATGAACGGCATCTGGACTTCGAGCGAGTGCTCTCCGTCGTGGGCGGCGGCGTCCTGGGCCACCAGGTGCTCGATGGAGCTCGAGATCTTCGACGCGAGTTGCGAGTCGACCTCCACGGGCCCGAGCGGCGTTTCCCAGGCGCCCTCGGGGTAGAGGCTGTTTCCGCGAACGCCGGCGTGGTGGACCGCTCCGAGAAGGATGATCGTCTCGGGATGGGAGCGCTCGGCGATGGTCCGCCAGACGCGTGCCGCGATCTTACCGGAGTACTTCCACCCGGCATGGGGAACGATGCCCGCCACCATCTCGGCCGGCTCTTCGGGGGGCGCGAAGCCATCGAGGAATTCATCCACTTGCTTCCGGCAGTCGCCCGGATAGAAGTTGCGGCTCTGCATGGGCCTCAAAGTCCTCATGGGTGAGTATGATAACGAGCCGGCGGATGCAAGGTAAAGTCCGGCCCGGGAACGTTCATGGGTGATGCGCACGACGTCGGTCGGACATGGGACGACTCCTCCCAGTCGGAAGGTCCGCCCCCGCTGCCCGCCCGTACGGCCCTGCGGCGGATCGTCGCCGCTCTGGCTTGCGTCGCCATCCTCGCCGCGCTGATCGCGGGACTCCACTGGAGCGCCCGCGACAGCCTCTACCGCGGGAGCCTCTCCTCTCTCGGCTCCGGCGTCGAGGTGACGCGCGGCGGGACTACCGCGGAGGTCAAGACACTGCAGATTATCGAGCTGCGTGCAGGCGATCTCGTTCGCGTTTCCTCCACGGGGGAGGCCCGCCTGAGCTGGGCGGCGGGAGGCACGGCGGAACTGCGCGGCGGAGCCGCGATCGCCATCACAGAAGGCCTCCGAGGACTACGCCTTGACGCCGGCCGGGTTGTCCTCCGGTGCGATACGGTCACCGTCGAGCTGGAGTGCAACGGGAAGCGCTACGGCGTGCGAGGGGCGGAGATCCGTGCATCGCCCGAAGAAATCGAAGCAACGCGCGGCGACACCGAAATCCTCACGGCGAACGGGAGCCGGTTGATCCTCCGGCAAGGGGAAGCCAGATCGTGGCCGTGAGGAGAACGGAGATTGACCACAGACACAGTGGATCACAGAGGGAACTTGATCTGCTGCCTCCTCCTCCTTTGTGATCCTCTGTGTCCTCTGTGGTTTATTTCTTCAACGCGGCCGCCCGCGCAGCTCCTTTCGCAGGATCTTCCCCGTGGGCCCCTTCGGGAGGGAAGGGAGGATTTCGACAATGCGCGGGTACTTGTGCCCCCCGAGCCTCTCCCGGCAAAACTTCGTGATTTCCTCGGGGTCGGCCGCCGCACCGGGCTTCAGGGCCACGTAGGCCTTCACTTCCTCGCCGTATTCCGGATCCGCCACGCCGACGACGGCCGCCTCGCCCACCGACGGATGGCCGTAGAGGACCTCTTCGACCTCCCTCGGATAGACGTTGAACCCGCCGCGGATGATCATGTCCTTCTTTCGGTCGACGATGAAGAGGTAGCCATCCTCGTCCTTCCTCCCGAGATCCCCGGTGTGGAACCAGCCGCCGCGCATCGCCTCGCGCGTAGCCTCATGCCGACGCCAGTAGCCCTTCATGACATTCGGCCCGCGGATCACCAGCTCGCCGACCTCGCCCGTGGGAACTTCGCCGTCCTTCTCATCGAAGATCCGCACATCGACCCCGAGGATCGGGAGACCGATCGATCCGGCCTTCTTGGGCCTCCATAGGACGTTGAACGTGGCGACGGGCGACGTCTCCGAGAGGCCGTAGCCCTCGAGGATGTTCACCTTGAACCGATCATCGAACTCCCGCATCACCTCGACCGGCATTGCCGCTCCTCCCGAGGAGCAAAAGCGAAGCGAAGAGAGGTCTAGGCCGGCCGGGTTCCCGGCCCTGAGGAGCTGGAAGTACATCGTCGGTACTCCCGCGAAGATAGTCACCCGCTCGCGCGCGATCGCCTCGAGGGCCGCCTGGGCGTCGAACCGCTCGAGGTAAGCGACCGCCGCACCGCCGAAGAGGCACGCGTTCTGGATGCAGGTCTGTCCGAAGGAGTGAAAGAGCGGCAGCGCCGCAAGGCCGACGTCGCCCGGCCGCATCGGTTCGCTCTGCGGGGCGCCCGAAAGGACCCGTTCGGCCGCGTACTGGGCGTTTGAGTACATGTTGAAGTGGGTCAGCTCGGCCCCCTTCGGCTCCCCCGTCGTCCCGGAAGTGTAGAGGATGACGGCGGTGTCGTCGGGCATCCTCAACGCCGGCTCGGTGAAGCCGGCCGGGTCAATGGGAGCCCCGTAGACGGTGGTGAGGGGCCCGCGGTTTTCGGAGGCGATGAGGAGTTGCGGCCCGTGCTTCGAGCCCTGAACCCCTTCTCGGGCCACCTTTTCTAGGCCCTGCGAGGCGATGAGGAAGTTCGCTTCGCTGTCCCGGAGGGCGTAGGCCACCTCGCGGCCCACGGAGAGGTAGCTGATCGGCACGACGATCCCTCCTGCGTGGAGGATTCCGAAGTACGCGACGCTGAAGCTCGCGCAGTTCGGCATGAGGAGGCCGGCGCGGTCGCCCGGGCGCAGGCCGAGCTTCTGCAAGTGGAGGGCGACGGCCGCGACTCGCTCCGAAAGTTCGCGGTACGATATCCGTTTTTCCCCGGAGATCAGGGCTGTGTGATCCGCGTGGAGCTGCCGGGAGTTGTGGACGATCGAGGCCAGGTTCAAGGTCACGGGGCCCGGTCCTCCCAGGATGGATTCGTGTGGAAGAGCGCCATCAACACGTGAAGCCGCCGATGTACGGCAGACGGCTCGCGACGGCCTCGATCTCCTCGAAACGGTCGGTGAGGAGCCCGGTCGCGTCCCAGATCCCCCTCAAGAACGCGTCGCGCGGGCACGCCGGAAGACGGCCGGCGATCCGGGTCCCCCCGAATCGGACCTCCTCCGCGGCGATGTCGATCGCCACGGCGGTGGAGGGGTCACGCTCGACGGCGGCCATGAGGGGCTCGATGCCGGCGCGGTCCGCAGTGAGGCACGGAATCCCGAGCGCAACGCAGTTGCCGAAGAAGATCTCGGCGAAGGACTCGCCGACGAGGGCCTTGATTCCCCAGCGCAGGAGCGACTGGGGGGCATGCTCGCGCGAGGAGCCGCAGCCGAAGTTCTTGTTGACGATGAGGATCGATGCTCCGCGAAACCGCGGATTGTCGAAGGGATGGACCTTTCCCTGGGCCGACAGCCCCTTCCGATCGTCCGCGAAGGCGTGATCGCCGAGCCCTTCGAAGGTCACGCAGCGGAGATAGCGCGCCGGAATGATCCGGTCGGTATCGATCGCATCGCCCCGCACGGGAACCGCCCGCCCCTCGATGCGCTCGACACGGAGCGAAGCCGGACCCAGTGGGGATCGATTCGAGCTCATTTCTTCCCCTTGGGCGGCGATGGGGCTCCAAGGAGAGGCCGCACGTCTACGACTTCGCCCGCGAGCGCCGCCGCGGCTACCATGGCCGGGCTCATGAGGAGCGTGCGTCCCGTCGGGCTTCCCTGTCGCCCCTTGAAATTGCGATTCGAAGACGAAGCGCAGACCTGGCGCCCCTGGAGCTTGTCGGGGTTCATGGCGAGGCACATCGAGCAACCGGCCCCGCGCCACTCGAAACCGGCCTCGGAGAAGATCCGGTCGAGCCCCTCGGCCTCCGCGGCCCGGCGCACGGCCTGGGAGCCGGGCACGACAAGCGCCTTGACGCGCGGTGAGACCTTGCGCCCCTCGACCACCCGCGCCGCCTCGCGCAGGTCGGAGATCCGGCCATTGGTGCAGGAGCCGATGAAGGCGACATCGATCGCCGTGCCCGCGATGGGCGAGCCGCCGCGGAAGTCCATGAACTCGAGCGCCTCACGCACCGACGCGCGGTCGGCTTCCGGGACGTCCTCCGGACGCGGGATGCGCTCACCGACCCCGACCGACTGGCCGGGGTTGATTCCCCAGGTCACGACGGGCGAGATGGCCGCTCCGTCGAGGACCGTCTCGTCGTCGTACGGCGCATTGGCGTCGGATGCGTGGGCTTTCCACCACTCTCGCGCCCTAGCGAACGGTTCCCCCTTCGGAGCCAGAGGCCGCCCCTCAAGGTACCGAAAGGTGGTCTCATCGGGATTGACGTAGCCGCAGCGGGCGCCGCCTTCGATGGACATGTTGCAGAGCGACATCCGCTCTTCCATGCTCATGCGGTCGACCACTTCGCCCGCGTACTCGTAAGCGAAGCCGACGCCGCCGTTGACGCCGAGCCGTCGGATGATGGCCAGCGTAACGTCCTTGGCGTAGACGCCGACTCCCAGCTTGCCCGAGACTTTGATGCGGCGAACCTTCAGCCGGTCCATGGCGAGGCACTGCGAGACGAGAACGTCGCGCACCTGGCTCGTCCCGATCCCGAAAGCGATCGCGCCGAATGCGCCGTGGGTCGAGGTGTGACTGTCGCCGCAGGCGATGGTCATCGCGGGCTGCGTGAGCCCAAGCTCCGGCCCCACGACGTGGACGATTCCCTGGCGGGCATCCTTGAGATCGAACAGCTCGATGCCGAACTCGCGGCAGTTGCGCTCGATCGCGCTCATCATCTCCTCGGCAAGATCGTCCAGGAACGGCCGGTTCTGATCGTGGGTGGGCACGATGTGATCCACCGTGGCGAAGGTGCGTTGCGGAAACCGCACGCGCTGTCCGCGCGTGCGGAGCATCTCGAAGGCTTGCGGGCTCGTCACCTCGTGGATCAGATGGAGACCGATGAAGAGCTGGGTTTGGCCGTTCGCCAGCTCTCGCACCGCGTGCGCGGCCCAGACTTTCTGGTACAGGTTTTGATGCATGTGGCTTTTGGAGGCACCTTCGCACGGCAAAGACCGCCGCACAAGGAGGCGCATCCTCCGTTCGGAAAAACTCGAATCCTACCGGAAGACGATCTCTTTCTCCAGGATCCGAAATCGTCTGGAGGGTTCTCCGGTCCGGCTGTGCGAACCTCTAACCGCAGGCCCATTTCGAAGATAGCCGCTCCAGAAAGGTGAGGGTACAATTCACCCCGTTGTTCGGGGTCCAAAACCGACGGCTCTGGAGGAAAGGCTCATACATGCGCCTGCATACGGTGGTTCTTGCAGTTCTTTTCGTTCTTGGGACGAACGGCCGGCTCCAATCCCAGGTGAATTGCCCACCCGGCGTGCTCACGTGTACCCCGGACCTAGGGGGGGGCGATCCTTCTTTTTATCAGGATACCGTGACCGACGTCGCGTACCGGCCCGGGAAGAAACAGCTCTGGGCGATCGAGGGTCTCCTGCCCACCACCCGGATCGCCGTCTACAGCGAGAACCTGCAATCGGCCCCTTCGATCCTCATCAACACGCAGGGGCTCGGAGTGCGGGGTTTCGGCATCGCGGAGATCCCCGCCCACATGCCTTTCTCTGGCAACCTTTACGTCCTCGCTCCGCTCAGCGCCGGCAACCAGATCGTCCCCACAATCGGAATCCTCAACGACTCCGGTCAACTGATCCCCGATATCGAGGGGGCGTTCACGCCGGTCCTGAGCGACCCCGGTGCCGGGATTCCACCCGGCGGATTTCTGGCGGCCCTCGATGCGCACCCGGCCGAAAATGAGATTGCCATCCTCGACGACGGCCGGGCGGGCGGCGGCATACACATGATTTTCGTCAACTCCCAGTACCACGTCATCCGCGGCCCGTTCACTCTCGAGGGCCTCGGGGGCCTGTTGGGGGGTGGGATTGCTTACAACAGCAACGAAACCGTCCTTGTTCTGGCGCAGTTCCGATCGAGCTTCGAAGTCCGCCTGGCGATGGAATACAACCGGATGGATGGAACCTACACGGGGAGGAGCGTGACCTTGGATGCCATCGCCACCCCCGCGGTTCCGCCGCTCGCGCTCGCGATCGACACCGGCTTCGTCGGGAACGAACCGTCCTTGTTCCTCTACAACATCTACAACGACGCCCTGTACGGGTTGCCCCTGGAGCTGGTGTCCATGCCTGGGCCCGTCGCCGGGGTTCCCCCGGACTGCGTGAGGCTCGAAGACGGGCGGGTACGCCTGACCTGGACCAACAACCCGGCCTACGCCTACGACCAGATCGTCATCGTGGAAAACGGAGTCGAAGTCGCGAGCCTCCCATCCACCGCCACAGAGTTCGTTTCATCCCAGCCGGTGGCCGGAAAAACGCTCTACTGCGTGGAAACTCGCCGGGCGGGATCGGTCAACGAGATCAGCTCCTGCTGCGAGGCGCAGAGTGCGGTCTTGCCGCCGTTCATTCCCGTCGACGCCCCCGCGGCCGTAGCGCTCGATGTCGATCCTCAGCCCGGACGGGGCCACTTCGTGGCAGGGCTTGCCTCCGCATCGATCGTGGATTCGAAGGATGACTTCCGCCTCCACCTCCTCGGCTCGCACGACAACCAACTTCGCATCTTCGACTTCAAGCGCGACCCGGTCGTGGCTGAGACGTTCACCACGCAGCCCCAGCTCATCTCGCTTGTGCAGAACGGCCAGCTTGTGAACGTCGCGGCGACCGGCATCGCCCACCTCAACGTGACGGTGGGGGACACAGAAGTTCCGCTTCTGGCGATGTTCGACGTCGATGGGGCCATCAACGGCGCGGGGCCTCGAGCCTCTTTCCACTTCCTGAGGGATACGACGCTACCCGGCGATCCGACCCTGCACCTGGCGGGAACGCGCTTCCAGGACCGGGATGTGAACTCCATCGACATGACTCAGATCTCCCCCGGGGGAGGCTTCATCCTCGACTGGGACGCCGACGCCGAAGGGCGGCTCATCGCCCTGGATCTGGATGTAAGCCTGAACCGGGTCATCAAGTTCGCGTACAACGTCCAGGAGCACACTCTCCGGGCTATCCAGGAGGGCGAAGTCCCGTTTGGGGAGCTGAGTCCCTTCACCGGGAGACCCTTCCCTCTTGGCGGCATCACTGTGCTTCCGAGTGGACACTACATGGTGACTGGGGGCGACAGCTTCGACACGACGGTGACACGCGCCTTCCTGTTGACCCCACTCGATGCCGACCTGAACAAATCGCTCAAGTTCACCGGTTATGCGGAAGGGCTGCTGACCTTCGGTCAGTTCATCGCGCTCGACCGTGCCGGCCTCGTTCAGGGGCCGCCGGAAGAATATGGAATCGAATCGGTCTTCTTCAAGAACGAAGGGGAAGACGGCAAGGGACTTGGCGTCCTCTACTACAGCATTCCGCACTTCTTCCCCACCCCGGCCCGATCTCTGACGGGGAACTTCCTTGTCAGCTTGGTGAGTCCGGCCGTCCATCCCAACCTGAAGGCGGAGCGGCTGGATGACCGGCTGGGTTCGATGATCGACGGCGGGACATTCGACAGCAACACTCTCCTGCCTTCGTTCGCCGATCAGGTGTCCCAGATCGACTACCACTTCCACGTGTTCAATCCATCGCTGACCCAATCCGTGACCTTCAACCTGAAGGTCCTCCTCGAAGGGACGGAAGTGGCCGCCTTGGGGGAGATGGGAATGACGATTCCTCCGGGGCGGAGCCTCTACCGTGCGGCCCGCGGGCGGGCGGAAAAGGACATCCGGATCGTGCTCCAGAACCAGAGCTCGCAGACTCGGGATGTCCGGCTCCTCGTTGGAGCCCTCGGGGTTCCGGGGGCCGGCCCCGTTAAGCCGAAGTTCCGCCGCGCGGACTTCAACCAGGACGGCAACGTTGACCTCACCGATCCGATCTCCACGCTCAATTACCTCTTCCTCGGAGGAGAAGGTCCACTTTGTCCCGACAGCGCCGACGGCGATGACGACGGCCGGCTTGAGGTGACGGACCCGATCTTCGTGCTCAACTACCAGTTCCTGGCTGGGCCCGTCCCCCCGGCGCCGGGCCCGACGGACTGCGGGGAGGACCCCACGGCCGAAGAACCCGACCTCGGTGCGTGCGCCTTTATCGGCTGTCCGTGAGCGAACCGGCTCGGTCGGTTCCCGCAAGCCCCACCAAGGTCCTTCGCTCGCTCCTGGCTCGCGAGGGGCTCATCGTCAGCGTGGGAGCGCACGACGTCTTCACGGCGCTCCTCGTGGAGCAGGCGGGCTTCGAGACGGTGTTCCTCGGAGGGTTCGGGGCCGCGGCGAGCCTCCTCGGCCTCCCCGACTACGGGCTCATCACGCAGGCCGAGATGGCCGATCAGGTCCGCCGCATGGCGGGCCGCGTGAAGATCCCCGTCATCGCGGACGGCGACGACGGCCATGGGGACATCCACAACGCTTTGCGGACACTCGACCTCTTCGAGCGGGCCGGCGCGGCGGGGATCCTCATCGAGGACCAGGTGCACCCCAAGAAGTGCGGGCACTTCGAGGAGAAACGCGTCGTCCCGAAGGAGGATGCGCTCCGCAAGATCCGCCTTGTCTTCGAAGCCCGGCGCGACCCCGACTTCGTCATCATCGGCCGCACGGATGCGCGGGCGGTCCTCGGCCTCGACGAGGCCATCGATCGAGCACGGCGGTTCCGCGATGCCGGCTGTGATCTCGTGTTCATCGAGGCGCCCGAATCTCGAGCCGAACTGGAGCGGATCGCCCGCGAAGTGCGCGCCCCCATGCTCGCCAACATGCTCACGGGGGGGAAGACGCCGATCCTGAGCCGCGAGGAACTCACCGATCTGGGCTTCAAGATCGCGGTCTATCCGATCGAGAGCCTGATGGTCCTCGCGCGGCGATTCGGGCGGATCCTCAAGTCCCTCCGCAACGAAGGCAGCCTCCTTTCCGTGATGGATGACCTCGCCACCTTCGGCGAGCTGAAGGAGATCCTGGGCCTCGGCGCGATGGAGAAGCTCAGCCACCTATGAGCCGCTCGATCGCTTCGAGCTGCTGCTTGGCTTCTCCGATGCGCCGGACCGTGGCCTCGACGACCGCCGGCGGAGCCTTGGCGGCGAAACTCGGATTCTTGAGCTTCTGCTCCTCGCGTTCGATGTAGGAGATGAGCTCCGTTCGCCGGTGGATCTGGTCCTGCCGCGCTTTCTCCTCGTTCGCCGCATCGACGGCCGGAAGCGGGACGACGATCTCCAGTCGGGAGAGAACTTCCACGGCCGAGTTCTCGACTCGCGCCTTCGCCGTGGTGACCTCGAAGGCGTCGAGGGCAGCGAGGCTGGCGATCACGTTCCTATGGGGCTCGAGTCGCGCCGCCAGCTCCTTGTCGGCGCATATCACCGACGCTCGCGGAGTGGCCTTCGAGCCCAGGTTTCGGTCCTGGCGGATCTTTCGGACGCGCTGGATGATCTGGCGGACCCACTCGAATTCCTCCTCGGCCGACGCATCGCGGCGGCGTGGGTCCTCGACGGGCCAGGGGGCCACGATCACCGACTCAACAGGGGCGGGTCCGGCAGGTTCGCCGCCGAGCGAGCGCGTCTCCCCGGCCTCGGCCAGGAGGTGCCACAGCTCCTCCGTGATGAAAGGGCAGACGGGGTGGAGGAGGCGGAGGGTCGCGTCGAAGACGTGGGCAAGCACTCGGCAGCAAGTTTTGGCATCCTTCGACGAAGTGCCGGCGCGGAACCGGAACTTGATCAGCTCGACGTACCAATCGCAGAACTCGTTCCAGACGAAGTCGCGGACGCGCTGGGCGGCTTCGCAGTAGCGAAAGCCCTCCAGCGCCTCCGTCATCTCGGCGACGGCGGCGTTGAGCCGAGACAGGATCCAGCGGTCCTCGAACCGGAGTGCCGGGGAGCCGGGAGAGAGGTCCAGCGGCGCCGCGGGCCTTTGGACTCGGGGGTTCTCCCCGGTCGCAAGCTGCGCCAGGGCGAAGCGGCCGGCGTTCCAGAGCTTGTTCGTGAAGCGCTGGCCGTCGTCGAACCGCTCGGGCCAGAGCTTCAGGTCCTGGCCTTCGGTCGAGAGAGTCGCGAGTGAAAAGCGGACCGCGTCGGCGCCGTAGGGTCGCGGGTAGGTCGCCCCCGTGTTCTCGTCGATGCCGCCATCGATGAGCGCGAGGGGATCGATCCCGTTGCGCAGCGACTTCGACATCCTCCGCCCCTGGCGGTCCTGGATTGTGCCGTGGATGTAGACGTCCGAGAAAGGCTCGCGGCCCATGATCGTCTCTCCCATCATGACCATGCGGGCGACCCAGAGGTACAGGATGCCGCGATCGGTCACGAGGGTGCTGGTCGGGTAGTAGTACGCCAGCTCCGGAGTCTCGTCGGGCCAGCCGAGGGTCGAAAAGGGCCAGAGGTCCGAAGAGAACCAGGTGTCGAGGACATCCCCGTCCTGGCGGATTGCCGCGGCCGCGCCGGCTCCGAAGCGCTCGCGGGCGATCGCACGGGCGGATTCTTCGTCTTCGGCGGCGATCGGGCTGCCGTCGGGTGCGTACCAGATCGGAATCCGGTGGCCCCACCAGATCTGGCGTGAGACGCACCAGTCGCGGACGTTCTCGAGCCACCGGATGTAGATGTCGGTCCACCGTTCGGGATGGAAGCGTACGCGGCCGCTGCGAGCCGCTTCGATTGCCCGATCCGCAAGCGGGCGCATCTTCACGAACCACTGGAGCGAGAGGTACGGTTCGATGATGTCCCCGCTCCTGTAGCAGTGACCCACCTGGTGGACGTGCTCCTCGACTTTTTCGATCAAACCGTCGATCCGGAGGGCCTCGACCACCTCGTCGCGCGCGCGGAAGCGGTCCTGGCCCGCGAACCTTCCGCCGTTCTCGTTGATCGTGCCGTCCTCGTTCAGGATGTTGATCTTCGGAAGGCCGTGGCGCTCTCCGATCTCGAAGTCGACGGGATCGTGGGCGGGGGTCACCTTCACGGCGCCGCTCCCGAAGGTACGGTCGATCGCGGAGTCGGCGACGATGGGGATCTCGCGCCCCAGGAGAGGGAGGACCAGCGTCTTGCCCACGAGGTTTTGGTGGCGTTCGTCCTCCGGGTGGACCGCGACGGCCGTGTCGCCCAGTATGGTCTCCGGGCGAGTCGTGGCCACGGTCAAGAAGCGGCCGGCTTCGTCCTTCACCGGGTATCGGACGTGCCAGAGGCGCCCGCGGACTTCTTCGTGGTCCACCTCATCGTCCGAGAGGGCCGTGCGGCACTTGGGGCACCAGTTGACGAGGCGGCGGCCGCGATAGATGAGCCCATCGCGGAAAAGCCGCACGAAGACCACGCGAACGGCTCGCGACAGCCCTTCGTCCATCGTGAAGCGCGTGCGCTCCCAATCGCAGGAGGAGCCGAGCTTGCGGAGCTGGAGGAGGATCCGCTCGCCGTACTTCTCCTTCCACTGCCAGATGCGCCGGAGCATCTCCTCCCGTCCGAGCTCGTGGCGCGTCTTGCCCTCCTTGCGGTGGATCTCCTTCTCGACGATCGCCTGCGTCGCGATACCGGCGTGGTCGGTGCCGGGCATCCAGAGGGTGCAGAATCCCTGCATCCGCCGCCAGCGAATGAGGATGTCCTGGAGCGTGTTATTCAGCGCGTGGCCCATGTGGAGGGCGCCGGTGACGTTGGGCGGCGGAATGACGATCGTGTAGGGCCTCCGAGCCGGATCCGGAGTCGAGTGGAAGTGGCCGCGGGCCATCCAGTGGCGGTACCAGCGCTCCTCCACCGGGCCGGGCTCGTAGCGAGTCGGAAGGTTCTCGAACTTCTCCTGAGGGGTCAAGGTCGCTGTCTTCCCTTAATTGGCGCCCGCAGATGGAAACGCAATCGGCCGCAGCGCGAAGCCCGCGACGGCTCCGCGGATCTTGTTGAGGAGAGCGATGTAGATGAACCGATAGACGCGGTCGCGCGCGAGGTCCTCGAGGAAGTGGAACTCGCCGATGTGCACTCCCTGCTCGATGAGGAGGTAGATGTGGACCGGCATCGGCACCCCTTCCTTCGCCGGAAGTGCTTCGAGCCCCGATGTGTCGGCTCCGATCAAGATCGCCCCCTTCTCTTCGACGAGCCATCGCGCCGCATCGAGGTCGATCCCCGCGCTGTCGTATTTTCCGATCGTGGCGTTGTCCGCCCCGGCCTCTCCCCAATGACGGAGGGTTCCCGTGCGGATGAGAACGACGTCGCCTGGTCGCACATCGGTCTTCTGCGCGGCCAGCGCCGCCCGGAGATCGGCGGCCGTGATCCTGGTGCCCGAGGCGAGCTGCTCGACGTTCTTGTTGCCGGCGACGTCGATGAGGACCCCGCTCGAGACGATCGGGGGGATGCCGGCGGCGTCGCAGCGGCGGATGCCGAAGTCTCCACCCGCCGTGGCCTCGTTGAACCCGTTGTACCAGTGGTGGTCCGACCCCGTAGTCACGTGGCCGAGCCCGTCGATCTGCGTGCCGATGTTGTCGCTGATGAAGAGCGCGCAACTGTGCCAGAAGCTCCGCCCTGGATTCGGTCCCGGCGGTGCGTCGCCCTGGCGATCGACGCCTTCCGGGCTCCTGAAGGTCATGATCTCGCCCGGATTGTGGCCGGGCCACTTGTAGGAGCGGCGGTCGTAGGGGACCCCCAGCTCGTAGACTCTTCCCGAGGTGACGGTGCGCAGGGCTTCGAGCCGCGTTTCGTCGGTGAGGGCGTTCAGGGCGCCGATCTGGTCGTCTTTCCCCCAGATCCAGCCCCAGCCCCTGCCCTTGACCCAGCCGCGGAGCGCCGGAGCCGCCGCCGAGGCCGAGAGCATCGACCCGAGGAGAATGGCGGCGAATCCAAACGCCGTGATCGCCGGGAAGTAGCTGCGAAATCCGGTCTCAGGCTCGCGCGACGCGCTTTTTTTTCGTTCCATTTCTTTTTGGTCCATGGCGCCTTGAAGGCTCCTTTCTCGTCTTGAATTGCTCCTGGATGGCCCGCGGGAGAAATTCGATGAGGTCTCCGGCCGTCAAGGAGACCTCGCCCAGCTCCGCGGCTCCGATGTCGCCCGAGCGTCCGTGGAGGTGGACCGCGAGGCGCGCGGCGGCGAAAGGGGCGAGCCCCTGCCCCAGAAACGCCGCGATCATCCCCGAGAGGACGTCGCCCGCGCCGGCAGTCGCCATGCCGGGGTTCCCCGACGCGTTGACGGCCGACCGCTCGGCGTCCATCACGACCGTGCGGTGACCCTTGAGGACCAGGACGCCGCCGAACCTCCTCACGAACCGCTCCGCGGCGGCGAGTCGCTCTGCGTCTCCCTTGGGACGCTCTCCGGTGAGACGCTCGAACTCGCCGGGGTGAGGCGTCCAGATCGTCTCGGCCCGCCCGGCAAGAATCGAATCCAGCGGAAAGGACTCTCGCGCGGCCGCGATGATGTTGAGGGCGTCCGCATCGAGGACGATCGGGCCCCGCCGCCTCTCGATGAGCCAGCGGAGGAGGCCGCGGTCGGCTTCGATGCCGATTCCGGGACCCGCCAGGACCGCGTCGAAGCCGCCGAGGACCTCCGAAGTTAGCAGCCGCCTCCAAGAGCCGCCGTCCAGAAAGATCGCTTCCGGAACGGCGGGACTCACCGCGGAGAAGAGCCGCCGGTCGATGCCGACGGCGACGAGACCCGCTCCCGCGCGGTAGGCGGCCCGCGCCGCAAGGATCGCCGCGCCCGTCATCCCCTCGGAGCCGGCGAGAAACAGCAGTTTCCCGTACGTGCCCTTGTGGCTGTCGGGTTCGCGGCGCCCGAGCGCGGGAATGAAATCCTCCCTGGTCATCGAGGGTCGCACCTCGCGTTGATGACCGCCGCCATGTACCCGGCGCCGAAGCCGTTGTCTATGTTGACGACGGCGACGCCCGCCGCGCAGCTATTGAGCATGGTCAAGAGAGGGGCGAGCCCTCCGAAACTAGCGCCGTAGCCGACGCTCGTCGGCACGGCAATGACCGGCGCGGTCGCCATTCCTCCCACCACGCTGGCGAGCGCTCCTTCCATCCCCGCCACGACGACGACGACGTTGGCATCCATGATGCTCCGGGCCGAGCCGAGAAGCCGGTGGATGCCCGCCACGCCGGCATCGTAGAGCGTCTCGACCCGCTGGCCCATGATCTCCGCCGTGACCCGCGCTTCCTCGGCCACGGGGACGTCCGATGTGCCGCCGGTGACGACCAGGATTGCTCCCGTGGAGGATCGTGCCGATTTCCTCTTCGCGTTCCTGTTCGCGGGGCCCTTCTCGACGGTCACGCAACGTGCCCGCTCATGGTACACGGCCCCGCGATCCACTTTGCGGATCGCGCGAAACGCCGGCGGGTCGGCTCGCGTCGCGAGAAGACGGTCGCTCCCGGGGAGGATCGCTTTCGCGATGGCGGCGATGTCCGCCG
>Ga0187893_10006130_pt1 | contig 20832 bp, 19 predicted proteins | sample MA1701074metaG_FD_139574 | JGI IMG/M metagenome (GOLD analysis project Ga0187893, IMG submission 139574) | White microbial mat communities from a basaltic lava cave in the Kipuka Kanohina Cave System on the Island of Hawaii, USA - MA170107-4 metaG ...
GACTGGGTGACGAACGTCGACAACACCTTCTACATCATCGGCACCGTGGCCGGGCCGCACCCGTACCCGATGATGGTGCGCGACTTCCAGTCGGTGATCGGCGAGGAATGCCTCGCGCAGATGCCCGAGCTCGCCGGCCGGCAGCCCGACGCGATCATCGCGTGCGTGGGCGGCGGCTCGAACGCCATGGGGATTTTCTACCCTTACCTGAAGAACCTGAAGGTCAGGCTGATCGGAGTCGAGGCGGCCGGCGAAGGCCTTTCGACGGGGAAGCACGCGGCATCGCTGTGCGCCGGAAGACCGGGCGTCCTGCACGGCAACCGCACCTACCTGCTGCAGGACGCCAACGGCCAGATCACCGAGACGCACTCGGTCTCGGCCGGGCTCGACTACCCCGGCGTGGGCCCCGAGCACGCCTGGCTCAAGGACAGCAAGCGCGCCGAGTACGTCGCGGTGAGCGACGACGACGCGCTCAAGGCGTTCCACGCGCTGTGCCGCGACGAGGGCATCATCCCGGCGCTCGAGTCGGCGCACGCGGTGGCGCACGCCATGAAGATCGCGCCGTCCCTGCCGACTGATTCCATCCTGCTCGTCAACCTCTCGGGCCGGGGCGACAAGGACATGCACACCGTCGCCGAGCGCATGGGGACGAAGCTCTGACGATGTCGCGCATCCAGGGGCGCTTCCGGGCGCTTGCCAAGGCGAAGCGCAAGGCGCTGATCCCCTACATCACCGCGGGCGACCCGCACCCGAAGCTCACCGTGCCGCTGATGCGCGCGCTGGTCGAGGCGGGCGCCGACATCCTCGAGCTCGGCGTTCCGTTCTCGGACCCGATGGCCGACGGCCCGGTGATCCAGCGCGCCGGCGAGCGGGCTTTGAAGCATGGCGTCGGGCTTTCAGACGTTCTTTCCCTGGTGGCCGACTTCCGCAAGAGCGATCAGGCAACCCCCCTGGTGCTCATGGGCTACGCCAATCCGATCGAGGCGATGGGCGTGGACAAGTTCATCGCCGCCGCCAAGGCCGCGGAAGTCGATGGTGTGATCGTGGTGGACTACCCGCCCGAGGAGTGCGAGCAGTTCGCCGCGGCCGCCAAGAAGGCCGACATCGACCCCATCTTCCTGCTGGCGCCGACCTCCACCGAGAAGCGCATCAACGACGTGGCGCGGATCGGCAGCGGCTACCTCTATTACGTCTCGCTGCGCGGGATTACCGGCGCCTCGCACATAGATTTTTCGGAAATAACCTCGAAAATCCCCAGGATCCGCGCCGCCACGAAGCTTCCCATCGGCGTGGGCTTCGGCATCCGCGACGCCGAGTCCGCGCGCCGCGTCGCGCAGGCCGCGGATGCAGTCGTCATCGGCAGCCGTATCATTCAGGAGATCGAGGCGGGAGCTGCCGACCAGGCTGTTTCCCGCGTAAAAGCATTCCTGAAACCCATCCGGGAGGCGCTCGACGCCTCATTTGCCAAATGAGCTGGCTCCAGAAGCTGCTGCCGCCGAAGATCCAGCGCACCGGCGGCGCGAAGAAGACCGTGCCGGAGGGGCTGTGGACCAAGTGCGCCGCGTGCGACGCGGTGCTCTACAGCACCGACCTGGAGAAGAACCTCAACGTCTGCCCGAAATGCGGGCACCACGAGCGCCTCGCCGCGCGCCCGCGCCTGGACGCGCTGCTCGACGCCGACGGGCGCTTCGAGATCGGCGCCGAGGTGCTGCCGGTCGATCCGCTCAAGTTCAAGGACTCGCGCCGCTACCTCGAGCGGATCGCCGAGGGCCAGGAGGAGACCGCCGAAGGCGACGCGCTGGTGGTGATGCAGGGCTCGATCAAGGCGCTCGGGGTGGTGTGCGCGGCGTTCGAGTTCAACTTCATGGGCGGCTCGATGGGCTCGGTGGTCGGCGAGCGCTTCGTGCGCGGCGTGCGCGTGGCGATCGAGCAGAAGCTGCCCTTCATCTGCGTCACCGCCTCGGGCGGCGCGCGCATGCAGGAAGGCGCGCTGTCGCTCGCGCAGATGGCGAAGACCACCGCCGCGTTGACTGACCTGGCCGAGCGCGGCCTCGCCTTCGTCACCGTGCTGACCGACCCCACCATGGGCGGCGTGTCGGCGAGCTTCGCCATGATCGGCGACGTGGTGATCGCCGAGCCGAAGGCGCTGATCGGCTTCGCCGGCCCGCGCGTCATCGAGCAGACCGTGCGCCAGAAGCTGCCCGAGGGCTTCCAGCGCGCCGAGTTCCTGCTGGAGAAGGGCGCGATCGACATGATCGTCGACCGCCGCCAGCTGCGCGACAAGCTGCACGCCGTGCTTTCGCTCCTGCTAGGGCAGCCCGCCGAAACAGTGGCGTGACGCTGCTCGCCGAGGTGGTGCGCGCCTCGGCCGCGGTCGCGGCGACGTCGAGCCGGCTCGCCAAGATCAAAGTGATCGCGGACTGCCTGCGCTCGCTCGAGCCCGCCGAGGTCGAGATCGCGCTTCCCTGGCTGAGCGGCGACATCCGCCAGGGCAGGCTCGCTCTGGGTTACGCGACATTGCAATCCGCCATGGGCGGCCCGGCCGCCGCGCCGGGGCTTGCCGTTCGGCAGGTCGACGATGCGTTCGAGCAGCTGAAGCGCGTAAAGGGCAAGGGAGCCGCGGGCCAGCGCACGGCCCGGCTCAGGAATCTCTTCTCGAAAGCAACGACGGAGGAGCAGGACTTCCTGCTGCGCCTCATCGTCGGCGAGCTCCGGCAAGGCGCGCTCGAAGGCGTGATGCTCGAGGCGGTCGCCGCGGCCGCCGGCCTGCCGGCAGCGGAAGTCCGGCGCGCCGCAACGTTCGCAGGGGGAGTAGCACTCGTGGCTCGCGCGGCTCTTTCCCGGGACCCCAATGCCCTTCAGACATTCTCGATCCGGCTGATGCAGCCGGTGCTGCCGATGCTCGCGCAGCCCGCCGAGGACCTCGCCGCGGCGCTCGCGCAGCTCGGCGAAGCGCTCCTCGAATGGAAGCTCGACGGCGCGCGCATCCAGGTCCACAAGTCAGGCAGCGACGTGCGCGTATTCACGCGCAACCTGAACGAGGTGACGCCGCGGGTTCCGGAGGTGGTTTCCGCATTAAAGAGTATTGCTGCCGATCTGATTCTCGATGGAGAGGCGATTGCATTGCGCCCCGACGGCCGCCCGCATCCGTTCCAGGTCACCATGCGCCGGTTCGGCCGCAAGCTCGACGTCGAGGCGCTGCGCGGCGAGCTGCCGCTGTCGGTATTCTTCTTCGACTGCCTGCTGCGGGACGGTGAGGCCCTGGCGGACCGCGGCGCGCGTGATCGGCACGACATCCTCCGGCAGGTCCTGCCCGCCGGGATCGTCGCCCCCTCTCTTGTCACTGCCGATCTGGCCAAAGCCGAGGCGTTCCAGGCCGATGCCCTGGCGCGCGGCCATGAAGGCTTGATGGCGAAGGCGCTCGGCGCGCAGTACGAATCCGGGCGCCGCGGCGCCGGCTGGCTCAAGATCAAGAGCGCACATACGCTCGATCTGGTGGTGCTCGCCGCGGAGTGGGGCAGCGGCCGGCGCAAAGGCTGGCTCTCGAACCTCCACCTCGGCGCGCGCGATCCGGCGAGCGGGGGCTTCGTCATACTCGGCAAGACCTTCAAGGGCCTCACCGACGAGACGCTCGAGTGGCAGACGCGCGAATTTCTGGCGCGGGAGACCAGGCGCGACGACTGGACCGTGTACGTTCGCCCGGAGCTGGTGATCGAGATCGCGTTCAACGACGTGCAGCAGAGCTCGCAGTATCCCGGCGGAATGGCGCTGCGCTTCGCGCGGGTCAAGGGCTATCGGCCCGACAAGCGGCCGGCGGAGGCGGACACCATTGACACCGTGCGCGCCATCTACGAGAAGAGCCTTTCGTGAAGACCCTCGCGGAATGGCTCGCGTACATCGAGCGCCAGCACCCCCAGACGATTGCCCTGGGGCTGGACCGGGTCGCTCGGGTGCTGTCGGAAATGCGGATTCGCCTGCAATGCCCGGTGCTCACCGTGGGCGGAACCAACGGCAAGGGCTCGACCTGCGCCATGCTCGAGTCCATCCTGCGCGCCGCGGGCTACCGCACCGGCCTCTACACCTCGCCGCACCTCGTTCGCTACAACGAGCGCGTGCGGATCGCGGGGGTTGAAGCCGAAGACGAGCCACTCGTCGAAGGCTTCGCGGCAGTCGAGAAAGCGCGGGGCGAGACCCAGCTCACCTACTTCGAGTTCGGCACGCTCGCCGCTTTCCGGCTGTTTGAACAAGAGAAAGTCGAGATTGCAATTCTCGAGGTGGGCCTCGGCGGCCGGCTCGACGCGGTCAACGTGCTCGACCCGCATTGCGCGGTGCTGACGAGCGTCGGCATCGATCATGTCGACTATCTCGGCGCGGATCGCGAGTCGATCGGCCGCGAGAAGGCCGGCATTTTCCGCGCCGGCAGGCCCGCCGTGATCGCCGAGCCGGATCCACCGCAGTCCGTGCGGGATGCCGTGGGGGAGAAGCTCTTCATGGGCAAAGACTTCGGCTACGTCGTCGAGCAAACCCAGTGGAGCTACTGGGGGCCGCGCGGCAGGCGGGCCGGGCTCGCGCACCCGGCGCTGCGCGGGGGCGTCCAGCTGCGCAATGCGGCCGCGGCGCTGTGCGCGCTCGACGCGCTCGAGCTGCCGTTGTCGATGCAGGACGTGCGGCGCGGGCTCGCCGAGGTCGCGCTGCCCGGGCGCTTCCAGGTGCTGCCCGGCCGGCCGCAGGTCATCCTCGACGTCGCGCACAACGTGCAGGCCGCGCAGACTCTTGCCGACAATCTGCTGGTCTCGGGTTTTGCAAGCGAAACGATTGCCGTGTGCGGCATGCTGCGCGACAAGGACATCGGCGGCGTATTGCGCGCGATGGCTCCGCGCGTCACGCGGTGGCATCTTGCTTCGCTGCCCGGGCCGCGCGGCGCATCGGCGGACGAGCTTGCGAAGAATATCGATGGATCAGTCGAGAAGTTCGACTCGCCGGCTCAGGCCTTCAGCGCTGCGAAGGCGATCGCCGGCGAGGGCGACAAGATCGTCGTGTTCGGGTCATTTCTGACCGTGGGCGAGGTCCTCGTCAGCATCCGCCGCTGACGCGGCGGCCAGCTTCCACAAGCCCCGGCTTTTTACCGCGGCCACGATGAGGCAGGCTGCGCACACGATTCCGGCCGTCCAGAAAACGTGCTGATCCCGCAGGTCCGTCTGCGGCCTGATCCAGTCGATCAGGAACGCGATGCCGAGGACCGCTCCGGGGGACGCGATGCCCGCGGCGAACCAGCGCATTGCAGGGAGCCAGCTGCGCCAGCGCAGGACCACGTAGCCGAGCGTCGGGATCGCGACCAGGCCCAGAAGGGGGTCCGGGGCCAGGATCAAAACCACCAGAAAGAGCGCCCACATGGCCAGCACGAAGCGCAGCGCGCGCCCGGCGTCTGCGACCAGGGGCGCAACCCCTGCACGCAGCGTGAGGCCCCAGCCGGCGAGCGTGCCCGCAAGAAGCAGGGCCAGGGCGATCGCGAACGCCGGCTCCAGGTAAGGCGCGCCGTAAAGCACCGACAGCCGCCGGCTCCACTGCTGCGCGAAGGTCTCGGGCGCGAAACTGCGCACGCCGGACTCGCGATCGATAAAGAAGCCGCGATGCGGGTAGCTGAGCAGCCGGGGCTCGACGATCGTGCGCCCGTCACGGTCGATGAATCCTGCCTGGTATCCCGCCTTGTAGTAGTAGGTCTCACCCCCGCTGACGTCGGTCAGCTCGTCGAATGCCGCCGACACGGCCTTGCCGTCCCGATCCAGCAGGCGCGTCCCGTGCTGCCCGCTCTGGAGGAAACGATCCGGCCGGCCGGTGAGGCGGATCGAATGAGGCCCAGGCACGATGACTTGCTGCGCGGTCTTTGCATTGAATACGCCTTCCTGCCCGTCCTGCGAGAAGACGACCAGGCCGTCGTCTCTCGAGAGGTCGGCAAAGCCGTACCTCGCGTCGCTTTTCAGCAGCTCGCGGCCTGCGGCATCGATGAGTACGTGCTGCTTGCCCAGTCGTGCGCTGACCAAGCCGGGCTTGTGGACGTTCAAGTCGTCGTAACGGGGGGCGACGATCACGCGTCCGGTGTGGTCGACGACGCCGAGCTTGCCGTCCCTGCTTACCCGGTAGAGCGAAGGCGGCTGGCTATCCAGCTGATACTCGATCCGCAGGTCCGGTGCGGCAAGACTCCGGCCGGATTTGTCGATGAGCCGTCGAGTGCCACAGGCGGGTTTGGAAGCCTTGGGATCTTTCGCTTCGCAGACGATGGCCGCCCCCTTGTGGAGGCGCCCGCGCTCTACCAGCCGCACCGGAGCTTGGTACACGACCTTGAACCGACGATCGATCAGGACATGCTTGCCGTCCTTTTGCGCCCAGGCCACGCCGTCGCTGAACGGCTCGGTCGATTGATAGCTTCCTTCGTTGACGATCTTGCCGCTGGCGTCGAGATATCCGTAGATCTTGTCGCGCCTGAATGGAAAGGGCCCGTCGCCGCGGATGCTGAGGCTGTTGAAATTCACCTCGGTGATGCGTGTGCCGTCCGGCGCCATCAGTCCGCAGGGACCGACGATCCAGCCGCAATAGAGGATGAGCTTCAGGGACGGCTGGTAGGTGACATCTCCGTACTTCGGCTCAAGCAGGACCTTGCCCGCGGTCGTCGCCAATCCTTCGCGCTCAAAGTAGTTCTCCGGGCTTCCGGTCAGGCTCAGCAGCCCGTCGCCGAGGGGCACGATCTTTTCGTACTTCGGCGGCAGCAGGGTCTTGCCGTCGCTCGACTGCAGCCCCCAGCGCTCGTCCGATTCGTCGAAGAACGAATAGGAGACCAAGACGCCCAGAATCGCGTAAGTTGCGAGAAGCGCGATGCCGATCGCGATCGCGCGGAGTTTGGCGCTGCGGTCCATGGTTCCCCCTTGGCACTTCACCATGCCCAGTGACGGATGTTACCCCCGCCTCGTCAGGGCCGATGCGAGGCCCGGGCTATAATTTTTTGCAATGGCCGAGGCCCAGGACGTCGAAACACTAAAGCGCCGCGGAAGAAGGCGGCTCGTCGGCGCGGTGGCGCTGGTACTCGCTGCGGTGATCGTGCTGCCGATGGTGTTCGACCCCGAGCCGCGTCCGGGCGCGCCGCAGGTCAGCGTGCGCATCCCCGGCGAGGACGAGACCCCGTTCACGCCCAAGCTGCCGGCGAAGAAAGTCGAGCCCGTCAAGAAAACCGAGCCAGTCCAAAAACCCGTTCCGGCCGGGGAATTCGTGGTGCAGGTCGGGGCATTCGCCAACCCGCAGGGCGCGGTCGCGAAGCTCGAGTCCGCCAAGCTGCCGTACTACACCGAGAAGATGCAGGGGAACCTGACGCGCGTGCGCGCCGGCCCGTTCGCCTCGCGCGAAGCCGCCGAGAAGGCGCTCGAGCGTCTGAAGGCGCTCGGCTTCGAGCCCGGCGCGGTGACGCCGAAGTCCGGGTGAACTGGCTCGACGTCGCCGTGGTGGCGGTGGTCCTGGGCTCGATCGGCTGGGGCATCTGGCGCGGGCTGGTGCGCGAGGTCATGTCGCTCGCCGGCTGGGTGATCGCGTTCCTCGCCGCCAACCTGTTCGCCGCGCCGGTGGCCGAGGTGCTGCCCGAGACGGTCAAGCGCCCGGAGGTACGCATGCTGATCGGCTACGTGCTGGTTTTTCTGGTGGTGCTGATCGCGTGCACCGCGGCCGCGGTGCTGCTCGGCAAGATCATGCGCGCGGTCGGCCTCGGCAGCCTCGACCGCACGCTCGGCGGCCTGTTCGGCCTGCTGCGCGGGCTGGTCATCGTGGTCGCGTTCGCCCTTGCCGCCGGCCTGACCGCGATCCCGCGCCAGCCGTTCTGGAAGGAGTCGGCGAGCGGCGCCGCCCTGGCGGGCGCGGCGCTCGCCATCAAGCCCTGGCTGCCGCCCGCATTCGGCGACCGGCTGAAATATAATTAGCCCTTAACCACACCCGGGACCTCGCGGAAAACTCGCTCCCATGTGCGGCATCCTCGGAGTCGTCGCCCGATCGCCCGTCAACCAGCTGCTCTACGACGGGCTGCTCCTGCTCCAGCACCGCGGCCAGGACGCCGCCGGCATCGTCACCGCCGAGCGCAACCGCATCCATATGTACAAGGCGCCCGGGATGGTGCGCGACGTGTTCCGCACCCGCAACATGCGCTTGCTCTCCGGCAACATGGGCATCGCGCACTGCCGCTATCCCACCGCGGGCTCCGCGTTCAGCTCGGCCGAGGCGCAGCCCTTCTACGTCAACTCGCCCTTCGGCATCGTGCTCGGCCACAACGGCAACCTGACCAACTCCGAGAGCCTGAAGGAGGAGATGTTCCGCACCGACCTGCGGCACATCAATACCGGCTCGGACTCGGAGGTGCTGCTCAACGTCCTCGCGCACGAGCTGGAGAAGGCGTCGGTGACGCTGCGTCTCGACCCGCAGACCATCTTCACCGCGGTGGCCAACGTGCACCGGCGCGTGCGCGGCGCGTACTCGGTGGTCGCGATGATCGCGGGCTACGGCGTGCTCGCGTTCCGCGATCCGTTCGGCATCCGTCCCGCGGTGATCGGCTACAACGAGACCGGCGGCCACACCGAGTACATGGTGGCCTCGGAATCGGTGGCGGTGGACGCGAACGGCTTCCGCGTGCTGCGCGACATCGGTCCCGGCGAAGCGGTCCTGATCGACGAGGACGGCAAGCTCCACAGCCAGCAGTGCGCGCCGCACGCGAGCCTCAACCCCTGCATCTTCGAGTACGTGTACCTGGCGCGCCCGGACTCGTTGATCGACGGCGCGTCGGTGTACGAGGCGCGCCTCAACATGGGCGAGAAGCTCGCCGGGAAGATCCGGCAGAAATACAGCGGCCTCAAGGTCGACGTGGTGATCCCGATCCCGGACTCGAGCCGCCCCTCGGCGCTGCAGCTCGCCGCCGGCCTCGGCGTGCCGTACCGCGAGGGCTTCGTCAAGAACCGCTACATCGGCCGCACCTTCATCATGCCCGGGCAGGCGGTGCGCACCCAGTCGGTGCGCCAGAAGCTCAACCCGATGGCGATGGAGTTCGCCGGCAAGAACGTGCTGCTGGTGGACGATTCGATAGTCAGGGGCACGACCAGCCGGGAGATCGTGCAGATGGCGCGCGAGTCGGGCGCGCGCAAGGTGTTCTTCGCCTCGGCCGCCCCGCCGGTGCGCTTTCCCAACGTCTACGGCATCGACATGCCGACGCGCGCCGAGCTGATCGCGGCGCACCGCAGCGAGGAGGAGGTGGCGCGCGAGATCGGCGCCGACGCGCTCATCTACCAGGACCTGGATGCCCTGAAGGACGCGGTGCGGCGCTGCAACCCGAAGCTCACCAGCTTCGAGACCTCGTGCTTCGACGGCTACTACATCACCGGCGACATCACCGCCGACTACCTGCGCACGATCGAGACCCGCCGCCACGCCAAGCGCGACTCCGGCGACGACGAGGCCCCTCAGCTGGACCTGAATTTGGCCGCCTGATATAGTCCGGTCTCGCGCCGATTTGAGGGGCCACAGCTTGCGGGCGCGTAATAAATCCAGCTAAAGCGTGCCGATAACCCGGTCCGCTGCACAGAGGCCCGGGTTTTTTTATGGCCAAAACATACGAGATAGCGACGAAAGGCGTGCGCGCCGGGACGGCGCGCAGCGAGTTCCAGGAGCATTCCGAGGCGCTGTTCCTCACCTCGAGCTTCGTGTTCAAGAACGCGAGGCAAGCGGCGGCGCGCTTCGCCGGCGAGGACGAGGGCATGGTGTACACGCGCTACACCAATCCCACGGTCGCGATGTTCCAGGACCGCCTGGCCGCGCTCGAGGGCGCCGAGAGCTGCGTCGGCACCGCGTCGGGGATGGCCGCGATCCTCACCACCGCGCTGGTGCACCTCAAGAGCGGCGACCACGTCGTGTGCTCGAACGCGGTGTTCGGCGCCACCATCCAGCTGTTCAACAACGTCCTTTCACGCTTCGGCATCGAGACCACGTACGTCTCGCCGACGAAGGTGGAGGAATGGAAACGTGCCGCCCGGCCCAACACCAGGTTGCTCTTTCTCGAGACCCCGTCCAATCCGCTGACCGAGGTCTCCGACCTCGACGCGCTGGCGAAAGTCGCGAAAAAGACCGGCGCGCTGCTCGCCGTCGACAACGTGTTCTGCACGCCGGCGCTGCAGCGGCCGCTCGAGCTCGGTGCCGACATCGTGATCCACTCGGCCACCAAGTACCTCGACGGGCAGGGCCGGGTGATCGCGGGCGCGGTGGCCGGGTCGAAGAAGCTGGTCGGCGACCCGATGACGGTCTTCCTGCGCAACGCCGGCCCGACGCTGTCGCCGTTCAACGCCTGGGTGGTGCTGAAGGGCCTCGAGACGCTCGAGCTGCGCATGCTCGCGCAGTCGGCAGCGGCGCTGGAGCTCGCCCGCTGGCTGGAGAAGCATCCCAATGTGTCGCGAGTGCATTACCCCGGCCTGGAGTCGCATCCACAGCACGCGCTGGCCAAGCGCCAGCAGCGCGCCAGCGGCTCGGTGCTGTCCTTCGAGGTGAAGGGCGGCCGGGACGCGGCGTGGCGGGTGATCGACGGGACGCGCCTGGTCTCGCTGACCGCCAACCTCGGCGACGTCAAGACGACCATCATTCACCCCGCCAGCACGACTCATGGCAGGATCACGCCGGAGGCGCGCGCCGCTGCGGGCATTACCGACGGGCTGATCCGGGTCGCCGTCGGCCTGGAGGCGGTGGCGGACCTGAAGGAAGACTTGCTGAGAGGACTCGAACCGGAGGCTGAATAGCGTACGCGGGACAGCTGGCGCTTCTCGCGGCCGCGTACTTCGGCGCCGCGAAGCTGTCGCTGCTGCTGGCGATCCCGCCGGGCTACGCCACCGCGGTCTGGCCGCCGTCGTGAATCGCGGTCGCCGCGCTGCTGATGGCCGGCAACCGGCTGTGGCCGGCGATCGCGCTCGGCAGCTTTTTCGCCAACCCGCCGCTGATCCTGAGCTGGTGCCGGCCGGGCTCGGTGGCGTGGAGCCCGCGCAAGATCGCGGAAGCGGCGCTGTTCGCGGTCCTGCTGCTGATTTCTTCGCACCTGGTGTTCAGCGCGGGGTTCGCGCGCACCTTCCTCATCGTGCCCCTCATCGTCTGGGCGGCGTTCCGCTTCGGGCAGCGCGAGGTCGCCACCGCGACCGCGGCGGTCTGCGCGGTCGCCCTCTGGTACCTGCCGCGCGAATCGCTCTCGCTGCTGCCGCTGTTCATCAGCACGCTGGTGTTCATGGGGCTCGCGCTGAGCGCGGTGCTGAGCCAGCCCGAGCGGGCGATGAGCGAGCTCGAATCCCGGGTGCGCGACCGCACCGCCGAGCTCGAGGAGGCGATGCTCGCCGCCGAGAGGGCGAACGAGGCCAAGTCGCAGTTCCTCGCCAACATGTCGCACGAGCTGCGCACTCCGCTCAACAGCCTGCTGATCCTCGCGCGGCTGCTGGCGGACAACGCCGGCGGCAACCTCAGCGACAAGCAGGTGAAGTTCGCGCAGACGATCCACGCCTCGGGGATCGACCTGCTCGCCCTGATCAACGACCTGCTCGACCTCGCGAAGATCGAATCGGGCGCGGTGACTGCGCTGCACGTCGCGCCCGCGAGCTTCGCCGACCTGCGCGAGGACCTGGAGCGTAACTTCCGCCAGCTGGCGCAGGAGAAGGGCCTGCAGTTCGCGATCACGCTCGACCCGGCGCTGCCGCCCACGCTGCGCACCGACGCCGCGCGGCTCAAGCAGGTGCTGAAGAACCTGCTCGCCAACGCCTTCAAGTCCACCACGCGCGGCAGCGTGACGCTGCGCATCGCGGCGCGGCCGCCCGACCGCGTGGTGTTCTCGGTGAGCGACACCGGGATCGGCATCGCGCCCGACCAGCAGGAGATGATCTTCGAGGCGTTCCGCCAGGCCGACGGCACGACCAGCCGGCGATTCGGCGGCACCGGGCTCGGCCTGTCGATCAGCCGGGAGCTGACGCGGCTCCTCGCCGGGGAGCTCGGGCTCGCCAGCCGGCCGGGCGAGGACAGCACCTTTACCCTGGTGCTGCCGCTCGTCGATCAGCGCGCCGCCGTGTCGACCTGAGCGTAAGAGTTACTTAGAAGCGCACCAGCCGCGGGGCGGCGCCGCTCACCTCGATGTAGCCGCCGCGCCCGTACCAGTCGGGCAGCACCCAGCGCTCGGCGCGCTCGCCGTCGAGGTCGAGCGCGTGCCGGCCGGGCCGGTGGGTATGGCCATGGATCAGGCGGCGCACGCCGTGGCGGCGCAGCGCCTCGCGCACCGCGCCGTCGTTGACGTCCATGATCTGCGCCGTCTTGCCCTGGACGACTTCCTTGCTCCTCTCGCGCATCTGCACCACGGCGAGGCGCCGCTCGGGCAGCGATTTCGCCAGGAACTGGGCCTGGAAGGCGGGGTCGCGGGCCTTGCGGCGCCAGGCCTGGTACTCGAGATCGTCGGTGCACAGCGTGTCGCCGTGCATCAGCAAGGTTTTCACGGAACCAATTTCAATTACCGTGGGGTCGTCGAGCAGGCTTGCGCCGGTCGCGGCGCAGAAGCCGGCTCCGATCAGGAAGTCGCGGTTGCCGTGCATCAGGCTGACTTGCACGCCTCTCTTGGAAATATCTCTGAGTAAACCCGCAACCACGGCGTTGAACGGCTCGCCGAGGTCGTCGTCGCCGATCCAGTACTCGAAGAAGTCGCCCAGGATGTAGAGCGCATCGGCCGAGCGCGCCTTGTCCTCCAGGAAGCCGATGAAGCGCTCGTTCGCCGCCGGCCGCTCCTCGGTGAGGTGCAGGTCGGAGATGAAGAGCGCGCGCAACGCGAGTCGGGGCCCGGGTCGGGGTCCCTACTTGCCCCCGACCACCGTGGCCGACTCGATCACGATCGGCGTGCGCGGGACGTCGTTCGGCCCGGTCGGGGTCTTCGAGATCTTCATCACCACGTCGAGCCCGGACACCACTTTCCCGAACACCGCGTAGCCCCAGCCGTCCTGGCCGGGATGGTTCAGGAAGTCGTTGCTCTTGACGTTGATGAAGAACTGCGCCGAGGCGGAGTGCGGGTCGGGGGTGCGCGCCATGGCGATGGCGCCGACCTCGTTCTTCAGGCCGTTCTTGGCCTCGTTCTGGACCGGCTTGCGCGTGGGCTTTTCGCGCCCGTTCGCGCCCATGCCGCCGCCCTGGATCATGAAGCCGTCGATCACGCGATGGAAGATGGTGCCGTTGTAATGCCCGTCGCGCACGTACTGCAGGAAGTTCTCGACCGTCTTCGGCGCCTTCGCCGGGTAGAGCTCCAGGCGGATGGTGCCGGCGCTGGTGCGCACGTCGACCTGCGGGTCGGCGGCGAGCGCGCCGGGGGAAGCCGCAGCCGCCGAAAGGATGAATAGGTGCTTGAGGTTCATCAGCCGCTCCTCTCCTCGACGATCAGCCAGCGCCCGCCCGACTTCGCCAGCACCAGCGTCTTGCGGCTGTTCGCCTTGAGCACGTCCGACTTGTAATTCTGGCGGAAGCTGACCGTCGCCCGGTCGGCGCCGTCCATGGTCACTTTGTGCGAGGCGAGGCTCACCGAGATGGACTTGGGCGCGGTCACCCGGGCGCGCCGCGTCTTTTCCCAGGCATCGCGTGGCTCGCCCCCGGGCGTCTTGAAGTCCTTGGCGTAGTAGGCGATATAGGCATCGGCGTCCTTCTTGGACCACGCCTGCGCCCAGCCGTTTACCGCCTTCAGGATCTCCGCGGAGGGGTCGGCGGCCGGGGGGGCAGCAGGCTTGGGTTTTTCCGGCGCCGGCTTGACTGCAGCCACGACTGGAGGCTTGGCCTCCTCTTTGGGAGTGGGTTTCGCAGCTTCCTTGGGTGCCGCGGCTACCGCGGTGGGGGTGGTGGGGCGACCGACCAGCTCCCGCACCAGCGACAGCTTGTTCTTGGCGGCGGTGTTGGACGAGTCGATCTGCAGCGCCTTGTCGTAGGCCTGGCTCGCGAGCTTGGCGTAGACGTCGCCCAGGTTCTCGTAGGCGGTGGCGTAGCTCGGGTGCGTGCGGATCGACTGCTCGAGCGCGGCGCGGGCCTTGTCGTATTGTCCCTGCGAGGCGTAGATCACCGCGAGGTTGTTGTAGGGCTCGGGCAGCTCGGGATAGTCCTTGGTGAGCTGGGTGAAGATCTCGATCGCTTCCTTGCTTTTGCCCTGCTCGGTGAGGATCAGCCCCTTGAGGAAACGCGCCTGCGGATCGCGCGGCTTCGCCGCGAGCACCTTCTCGACGCGCTGCAGCGCCTGCTTGTGCTGGCCGGCCTTCAGGAGCTTGGCGGCCTCCTGCACCTCGTCGGCGTAGGCCGGAGCCGCGCAGGCGAGCGCGAGCAGAAGCGAACCCAGGCGGGCGGTCAGGCTAAGCATTGTGCTAATATTTTCAAGGCCCTACGAAAGCATCGGCATTCTAGACTAATCCTGAAGATCTTCAACTCCCTCGGCAGGGCCAAGCAGGAATTTGTGCCCCTGCGACCGGGCGAAGTGCGCATGTACGTCTGCGGGATCACCGTCTACGACTACTGCCACCTCGGGCACGCACGGATGCTGGTGGTATTCGACATGGTGCAGCGCTGGCTGCGGGCGAGCGGCTACCGCGTCACCTATGTGCGCAACATCACCGACATCGAAGACAAGATCATCCGCCGCGCGCACGAGAACGGCGAGTCGATCGACGCCCTGACGGCGCGCTTCATCCGCTACATGGACGAGGACTGCGACGCGCTCGGCGTGCAGAAGCCCGATCACGAGCCGCGCGCAACGGCCTACGTGGAGGAGATGAAGCAGCTCATCGGCAGGCTGCAGGAGAAGGACCTCGCCTATCAATCGGCGAGCGGGGACGTGAACTACGCGGTGCGCCGCTTCCGCGGCTACGGCAAGCTGTCCGGCAAGTCGCTCGACGAGCTGCGCGCCGGCGAGCGCGTCGAGGTCGACGAGTCGAAGCACGATCCGCTCGACTTCGTGCTGTGGAAGCGCTCCAAGCCCGACGAGCCGAAATGGCCTTCGCCCTGGGGCGACGGCCGGCCGGGCTGGCATATCGAGTGCTCGGCGATGAGCGGCAAGATTCTTACCGAGCCGTTCGACATCCACGGCGGCGGCGAGGACCTGCAGTTCCCGCACCACGAGAACGAGATCGCGCAGTCCGAGGGTGCGAGCGGCGGCAGGTTCGTCAATTACTGGATGCACAACGCCTTCATCCACGTCGACAAGGAGAAGATGTCCAAGTCGCTCGGCAACTTCTTCACCGTGCGCGACATCCTGAAGAAATACGACCCCGAGGTGGTGCGCTTCTTCATCGTGCGCTCCCACTACCGCAGCCCGGTCAATTTCGCGGACGCGCACCTCGACGACGCGAAGGCGGCATTGACCCGGCTGTACACGGCGCTGAAGGATTCGAATCCTAAGGGCAGCATCGACTGGAGCGAGCCGCACGCCAGTCGCTTCAAGCAAGCGATGGACGACGACTTCGGCAGCCCCGAGGCCGTCGCAGTCTTGTTCGACCTCGCGAGCCGCGTCAACGCGGGCGACAAGGCGCTCGCTTCGCAGCTGCGCGGCCTGGGCGGCGTGCTCGGCCTGCTGCAGCGCGATCCGGAGGAATTCCTGGCCGGGAAGACCGAGCGCTGGATCCTCGATGCGATCGCCGAGCGCGACGCGGCGCGCAAGCGCAGGGATTTCGCGGCCGCCGACCGCATCCGCAAGGAGCTCCTCGACAAGGGCATCGTGGTCGAGGACGGCGGCGGCAAGACCACCTGGCGGCGCCAATAGAATAGAGCGCCATGGCCCCGTTCGAGCTGGCTGAGCCGACATCGGTGTCTGAAGCCTTGAATCTTCTGGACTCCGATGGCGCAAGGCCCTTGTCGGGCGGCACCGCGCTGATGCTGATGATGAAGGCCGGCGTGCTGCGGCCGACGCGCCTGGTCAGCCTGCGCAGGCTGGGCCTCGAGCGCATCGAGGCGAACGGCGGGCTGCACGTTGGCGCCATGACCACTTTGCGGGCACTCGAAACATCTTCACTAATCAAACACCATCTCCCGGTGCTGTCGCGCGCGCTGCGCACGCTGTCCAACGTGCGCGTGCGCAACGTCGCGACCGTTGGCGGGGCGCTCGCGCACGCCGATCCGCACATGGACCTGCCGCCGCTGCTCGCCGCGCTCGGCGCCAAGGTGAAGGTTGTCGGGGCAGGGGGAGAGCGCAGCCTGGCGGTCGAAGACCTGTACTCGGGTTACCTCGAAACGACCCTGAGGCCCGGCGAGCTGATCACGCACGTAGAGATCCCGACGATGGGCAGGCGACGCGCGGCCTACCTCAAATGCACCACTCGCTCCGCCGACGACTGGCCCGCGGTAGGCGTGGCGGTGGTGCTCGGCGACGAGCAGCGCATTTTCGTCAGCGCGGCAACCGACCGGCCTACGCGGGTTGCCGACGAGGCTTCCATTGAAAGCCTGACGATCGAAGGCGATCTGCACGGCTCGGCCGAGTACAAGAAGCAGCTGCTGCGCGTCTATCTGAAGCGGGCCCTCCATGAAGCGCGCAGCGCGGTCTACTGAGACGCCGCAGGTCGGGCGCTCGGTGCCGCGGCTCGAGTCGTGGCTCAAGGTCACGGGGCGCGCCGAGTACGTGCACAACCTGCGCCTGCCGGGGATGCTCTACGGAAAGATCTTCCGCAGCACCGTGGCGCACGGCCGCATCAAGCGCATCGATATCACAGCCGCGCAAGCCCTGGCCGGGGTCTATCGAGTCGTTACTGCAAAAGAAGTCTGCGCGCTGATCCCGGAGCCCTACTACGGTCCGGCGTTCCACGACCAGCCGATCCTCGCGCTCGACAAGGTGCGCCACGTGGGCGAGCCGGTCGCGGTGGTGCTCGCGTCCGATCCGCACGTCGCGGAGGAGGCGGTGCACCTCATCGCCGCCGAGTACGAGGAGCTGCCGGCGGTGTACGACGAGGTCGAGGCGATGAGCTCGAAGGCGATCGTGCACGATGCGCTGAAGCCCGCCGGCACCTTCCCCGACCTGAAGCATTTGAAGGGCAGGACGAGCACCAATATCGCTCTCGACTTTCACCTGCGCAGGGGAGACGCCCCGGGTGCAATGAAGAATGCTCACCGCGTCTTCGAGCACCGCTTCCGCACCCAGCAGGTGATGCACACGCCGCTCGAGCCGCTGGTCTCGGCCGCGGAGTCCACCGACAGCTCGCTCACCATCCACACCTCCTCGCAGAGCCCCTCGTTCGTGCGCATCGAGGTGGCGCGCCTCCTCGGCTGGCCCGAGAACCGCATCCGCGTGCGCGTGCCGTTCCTCGGCGGGGGCTTCGGCGCCAAGCTCTACATCAAGCTCGAAGCCCTGGTTGCGGTCTTGTCTCTCATCGCCCGCCGGCCGGTAAAAATTTCTCTCGGCATGGAAGAGCAGTTCTTCACCATCACCAAGCACGCGAGCACCTGCCGCATCAAGAGCGGCGTATCCAAAGACGGCCGCATCGTGGCGCGCGAATGCGAGGTGTGGTGGAACGGCGGCGCCTACGCCGACATCGGGCCGCGCGTGACGCAGAAGTCGGGCTTTACCGCTTCCGGGCCCTACGACATCGAGCACGTCGCGATCGACTCGTACGCGCTGTACACCAACCTGCCGCCCGCGGGCGCGCTGCGCGGCTTCGGCATCCCGCAGCTCGTCTGGGCCTACGAGGGCCACACCGACATGATGGCGTGCGAGCTCGGCGTCGACCCGGTCGCGTTCCGCAGGCTCAACCTGCTGCGCGACGGCCGGCCGCAGGCGACCGGCACGGTGATGCGCGATGCCGCGATCGAGAAGGTTCTCGACCGGCTTGAAACCTTGATGGACTGGAAAAAATCCTTCGACAAGGGAAGCGGCACGATGCGCCGCGGTCGAGGGATCGCCATCGGTTTCAAGGCCTGTGTATCGCCCACCACCTCGCTAGCCGCGGTCAACGTCAACGCCGACGGAAGCTGCATCGTCTACTGCAGCACCGCCGACATGGGGCAGGGCTCGGACACCGCGATGGCGCAGATCGCGGGCGAGGTGCTGCACATGGCGGCCGAGTCGGTCACCGTGGTGCACTCCGACACCGACGTCACGCCCTACGACATGGCCACGCTCGGCTCGCGCTCGCTTTTCCACATGGGCAACGCGGTGAAGCTTGCCGCAGAGGATGCCCTGGCGAAGCTGAACCAGCTGAGAAAGGAGCTCCAGCTGCCCGCGGATTGCCCGGTGCCGGACATCTTCAAGAAAAAGTACGGCATGCAGGCGGGCAACGTGGTCGGCACCGGAAGCTATGTCCCGATCTACAAGTCGCCCGACTCGAACGGCCTCACCGACAACGCGACGCCGTTCTGGATGGTGGGCGGCAGCGGCGTCGAGCTCGAGGTCGACACCGAGACCGGGCGCGTGCGCATCACGCGGCTGGCGAACGTCGCCGACGTCGGCACGCCGATCAACCCGAAGATCGTCGAGACGCAGCTCTCGGGCGCGGCGATCATGCAGCTCGGCTTCACGCTCCACGAGAAGATGGTGTTCGACGCGCAGGGCCAGCTGCGCAACGCCTCGCTCGCCGAGTACAAGATTCCCGGGTTGCTCGATCTTCCGGGAGAAATAGTCAATGAAGCCGTCACGGTGGAACAGCGCACCGGCCCGTTCGGCGCGAAGGGGGTAGGCGAGACCGGCACTTTCAGCGTCTCGCCGGCGATCGCGAACGCGATCCACCACGCGGTCGGGGTGCGCCTCACCTCGCTACCGTTGACGGCCGAGAGCATCTGGGAAAAGCTCAAGTGAGAAGAGAAATCCATTTCCGGCTCAACGGCGAGGCGGTGTCGGCGCAGGTCGCGCCGCACGAGAGCCTGGTCGAGGTGCTGCAGGAGAGCTTCGGCCTGTACGGCGCGCGCGAGAGCTGCGGCCAGGGGCTGTGCGGCTGCTGCACGGTGCTGGTGAACGGGACCGCCGTTTCGGGCTGCCTCTATCTGGCAAGCTTGGTTGAAAATTCCGAAGTGCGAACCATCGAAGCGGACAGAGAGCTCGATGCGGTTCAGCAGGCGTTCATCGAGGCGAGCGCCTTCCAGTGCGGCTTCTGCACCCCGGGCTTCATCCTGATGACGCGCCAGCTCCTCGACGAGCACCCCGACCCCAACGACGAAACGATCAAGCACTACCTCTCGGGGAACCTGTGCCGCTGCGCCGCCTATCCCGAGATCATCGAAGGCGTGAAGCTCGCCGCCAAGAGGAGGAAGCAAAAATGAGACTTGCCGCGCTGTTGCTGCTTGGTGCTGCAACCCTCGCCCAAGCCCAGGACTACCCGAATAGGCCGATTCGCGTGTTGGTGCCCTTCGCGCCGGGCGGCGCGGTCGACACCGCGGCGCGCGTGCTGGCGCAGGCGATGCAGGAGCGCGTGAAGTGGCAGTTCGTGATCGACAATCGACCCGGCGGCAACGGATTCATCGCGACCACGGCGGTGGCGAAGAGCGCCCCCGACGGCTACACGCTCCTCATGGCGCACACCGGGGAGTTCGCGGTGAACCCGGCGCTGTTCGACAACGTGCCCTACGAGCTCGAGCGCGACTTCGTCGCGATCACGATGGTGAGCGACGCGCCGATGCTCTATCTCGCCAACGCCAAGGCGCCCTTCAACACGTTCCAGGAGCTGGTCGCGCAGGCGAAGGCGAAGCCCGGCGCCATCAGCTTCGGCTCGGCGGGCAACGGCAGCATCAATCACCTTGCGGGCGAGTGGCTGGCGCAGGCGGCGGGCATCCAGCTCCTCCATGTGCCGTACAAGGGCGGCGCGCCGGCCGCGGCGGCGGTGGCAGCGGGCGACGTGCACTTCGGCGTGATGGCGGCGCCGGGCGCGATCCCGCACATCAAGTCGGGGCGCGGCAAGGTGATCGGCATCACCACCGCGAAGAAGTCCCCGCTCGATCCTTCGTGGGCCACGCCGCGCGACGCCGGCATCCCGGACCTCGACGCTTCGATCTGGGTGGGGCTGTTCGCGCCGAAGGGCACGCCGCAGGCGCTCGTCGACCGCGTCAACCGGGAGGTGCGCGAGACGCTCAAGCTGCCCGAGGTGCAGAAGAAATTCGTCGAGAGCGCCGGCGCCGAGGCGGTCGGCATGACGCCGGCCGAGTTCCTGGCGCGCATCAAGGCCGATGCCGAGCGCTACAAGCGGGTGGTGCAGAAGGCCGGCGTCAAACCCGGCTAGAGCCGTCTTCTTGAAGCGGCCAGGACCATGCGCATCGGCTGCAGCTTGCGGCTCAAGGGGTTGAGCTGGAGTCCAAGCGTCTCGAGGGTCACGGCACCGAGCAGCGCTTCGTCTTCGCTTTCGCCCAGGACGACCGGGGACGTCGCGCGCCGGCCTTCGAGCTCGAAGTTGGCCTCGCTGACACCGCGCTTCAGCGTCGTGCCGTCGGCCAGGACGAATTCCAGTTCGCGCTCCGGCTTCAAGCCCAGGCTGCGCCATTCGCTGCTGCGCAGAACCGAGTAGACGGCGCCGGAATCGACCAGGAATCTAACGCGGCGCGCTCGACCCCGGCGACCCGGCGCGCGCAGCTTGCCCTCGACGTAGGTCAGTCCCATCGAGCGAATGCTAGCACCGCGCGACTCTTGGTATGAATGTCCCCTTTCGACCCGAAGCGGACATTGCTGACAGGAGCCTGGAGACCGGACGCGGAAAGGATAGATCCTATGTAGGGCCGCGAAGGTTAACCTCTGGTGGCTTTCTCAACCCGTTAGAAGAGAAGGAGCCAGGAGATGAACCCCGCGACCCAAGCGATGGAAGGTAACGCAGCGGCGCC
>Ga0187893_10006131_pt1 | contig 20831 bp, 11 predicted proteins | sample MA1701074metaG_FD_139574 | JGI IMG/M metagenome (GOLD analysis project Ga0187893, IMG submission 139574) | White microbial mat communities from a basaltic lava cave in the Kipuka Kanohina Cave System on the Island of Hawaii, USA - MA170107-4 metaG ...
ATCGGATTCATGCGGCCGAGCACCGGACGCGTGGCGGTGTTCGACGAACCGCCGTGGGGGAACGCGCGCGTGGCGCGGCGGGTGGGGTATGTGTCCGAAACCGAGGCCGTCGACTCGACGCTGAGCGCGCGGGGGTTCGTCGAGTTCGCGATGGCCATGAAAGGCCTGCGCGACCCGGACCGGGTCGACCGCGCGATCGAACGCGTGGGAGCGGAGAACTTCGCGGGCCGGGGGGTGCGGGCGCTCAGCCGGGGGATGCGGCAGCGGGTCCGGATCGCGGCCGCCATCGCGCACGACCCCGACCTTCTGATTCTGGACGAGCCGATGACGGGGGTCGATCCGGTGGAGCGGCGCCGGCTCATCGAGCTGCTGCGCGGCTTCGCGGCCGAGGGACGGACGCTGCTCGTCTCCAGCCACGTGCTTTCGGAAATCGAGGCGATGACCTCGAAGATCGTGCTGCTCGTCAAGGGGCGTCTGCTCGCCGAGGGGGACGTGCGGGAGATCCGCGGCCTGATCGACCGGCACCCTCACACGATCCGGGTCCGCTCGCCCCGGGCTCGCGAGCTGGCGACGGCGCTCGCCGATGCTGAGGAGCTGCGCGAAATCGGCTTCGAGCCGGGCGAGGTCCGTTTTCGCACGCACCAGCCGGCGGCGTTTTACGCCAGGCTCACGCGCGCGATCGCCGAACGCGGGCTCCCCGTGGAGGAGCTGACCTGCCCCGACGACAATCTGGAGGCGGTCTTCCGTTACCTGACGAAAAAATGAGCGTGTGGATCGCCGCCCTCGCCCTGGCCCGGCACGAGCTTCGGCGGACGCTGTCGCTCGGCCGCTGGATCCCTGTGATCCTCTTCTGCGCCATGCCGATCGTACTCCTTGGATTCCTGACCGCGCTCCTCAACGCGCGCGACGAGGCACGCGCCCTCTTCTACGTGAGCACGGTGTTCTTTCTGCGGCTGACCCCGATGGCCGCTGCACTGCTCTACGGATTACAGTCGACGGCATCGGAGCTGAACGAGCCGACCTCGACGCTCGTGTTTTCGTCGGTCCTGCCCCGGCCCGCCGTTTTCCTGATCAAGTGGGCGGTCGTGACGCTGATCATTTCGCTGCATGTGTCGGTCGCGTCCGCAGCGACGCAGCTTGCCTTTTCGGCGGAAGCCGCCGGCGCCGTCGCGTCCAATCTGTTTTATCTGGGAATGCTGGCGTCGTTCGCCGCGGCGATCTGGACCGCGTACTTTATGACGTTCGGATACTGGGTCCGATGGCCGCTGGCGGTGGCGCTGGGGATCTGCCTGATCCTCGAATTCATCCTGGGGGCGATGCCGTTCGACATTTCAGCCTACTCCGTGTATCAGGCGTTGAGGGCCGTGGCGCGCGAAACCGTCCTCGTGGGGGGCGCGCTTCCCGGCGGATGGCTGCGAAAGCCGGGGGGGACGGTCGACTTTTTGTCGGGCACGGAGGCCATGATCTACCTTTCGATCCTTCTCGCCTCCCTGATCGCGCTGGGAACTCTGGTGCTGTCGCGGCGGCCGATCGCGGGCCGACAGACCTCCGACTGAAGTCGGAACCGTCGTGCCAGGCACAACCGTTCCAAAACTAGTCCGGGGTCCCGCGACCGCTATAATAGGCGGCCGAGACCGGCAACAAGCGACGCTTGGCCGCCTCAGCCCGGGCGCGTGGCGGAATTGGCAGACGCGCTAGATTCAGGTTCTAGTGGTGTAACAGCCGTGGAGGTTCGACTCCTCTCGCGCCCACACCCCTTCGCCTCGCAAGCGCCCGCCCGCGAAGGGCTTGCAAAGCCGCGCGCTAGATTCCTGTACCCACTCATTGCGTGACCTTCTCCGAAGGGCGATCTGTACCCACTTCCGTACCCACTTGCTTGTCCGCGGGGGCGGGGAAACGGACCGGCGCCGGAGTCGCGATCGACTCGACCGCCATCCGCAGGTGCGGCTTTTCCGGGTTGGTGTATCGCATCGCCACCTGCGGGTCGGTGTGGTCGGTCAACTCCATGATCGTCTTGATGTCGAATCCTCGCTGGGCCAGCCAGGTCGCGAAGGTGTGTCGAAGGTCGTGAAAGCGCAGGTTCTGGATTTCAGCCCGCTGCAAGGTGGAGCTCCACCGCGTGCGAAAGTCCTTGATGCGCCGGCCGTCCTGATGGAACACGAACGGCGATTTGATGTGGCGGGTGATGGACTGGAGCGTTTCGTAGGCGGGAGCGTTGAGCGGAAAGCGGCGCGGCTCGATCTTTCGATCCGGCCTGTTGATCTTGGTCTTGAGCACCGTGACCAGGCGCGCGCCAAAGTCGATGTCCGTCCACTTCAGCCCCAGGAGCTTTCCCTCCCGAAGCCCCGTGTTGACCGCGACGATGACCAGCGGCTTGAGCCAGGAATCGCAGTGCGCGAGCAGCGTCTGGTATTCCTCCCACGTCATCGCCCGTTCGCGCCCCTGCTCGGGGAGCGAAGTCACCTTGGAGCGCGGGTTAAATCGGAGGTAGCCCCAGTTCTCGGCCCGCGAGAGCATCGAGCCCAGGACGGCCAGGTATCGATTGACCGTGGCGCCGGCGAGCCCCTCGTCGACGAGCCGGGCCTTGAGCGACTCAACGGCAATCTTGTCGATGCGATGGATCGGGGTCTTGCCGAAGATCTCGACGAGCCGGGCGACCAGATGCCTCATCCAGATCTCCCAGCTGCCGAGGTTTCTGCCGTGATGTCGTTCGAAGGTCTTGGCGTATTCATCAAAGGCGATCGGACCCTTTCCGCCGAGGTTGTCGGCGCCCCCGCCCTTGGAGGCCAGCAGCAGCTCGCAAAACTGATCCACCCGCCAGACCAGCGAGTGGTAGCGGCCCTTGTATCGGAACTTGACCAGGACGCGCTTGCCCCGGGACTTGTGTCCGTCCGCCTTAACCTTTAGCCGCATAGGGCCTCATCCTCCGTTCGATATGGGCGTCCAGGTCGCGGCGCTCGATGCGGATCCGGCGGTGGTCCCGAAGGGCGGGGATGATGCCCCGCCAGACCATCATGTAGACCGCCGCTTGAGTCATGCCGAGAAACACGGCCGCTTCCTTTACGGTAAAAAGGCGTTTGACCAAGGGATTCGGCGTGCCGTTCCCGACCGGGGTATTAGGTTCAGGCGGCCGTATTAGGTCGTGGTCGGGCCGGGTGGGCGTTTCCGCCGCCTTGGAGATTCCGCCTCCCATTCTGCCGACCGGCTCGAGCGAGTCAAGCATGGACTTGACCCAGCCGCGCTCGGTCAGGACCCAAGCGGGGATTCTGCAGTCCGAACCCGAGTCGGCCTGGAAGGCGGGCAGATGACCCGAGGCGATCAAGCCATCGACCACGGCCGGGGTGGTCCGCAGGAGCGAAGCGAATTCCCGGACGGAGTAGCTCCGTTCGGACGGCGGATCAGCGATCGAGGCGGTCGGATAGGAGGACATGCGTGTTCCTGTCAAATGGGTGGAGGACCTTGTCCGGATACACAGGAACACAGAACAGACCGCCGGCACCGCGAGGCTCCGAGGCCTCGGGCCGGTGGGGGGACATGGGCCGATGCCGTCGCGGCCCGAACACACAACCGAGAGGCCAGGATCCTCCGCCCACGTCCCAAGTGCGGGGTCCGGCGGATCGAGTCTTCCCGGCCATCTTCTTCTACTTTGTTATCTGCGGGATGGGCCGGATTTCAGAGGGGTGGATTTTTTTCAGCCCGAGCCGATCCCGAGGGTCGGCCCGCTGGAAAACGGGTCCTTCCAGTCCCGCTCGGGGTCGATCCGCAGCTTGGCTTTGAGGCGGTTCCAGTAGGGCACGCCGGCCACGCCGGGGAGCATCTTGTACACCGTCCGCAACCAGGACTGGACGGTTTCCTCGGTCACGGTCGCCTTGCCTTGTTCCCGGAACTCCCAGGCGATCTGGGCGATCGATTTGCGGTTCAGGTGACGCTGGATAAAGGATCGCATCATGTCCTTTGGGATGTCCGTGAGCATGCTGAGCGCTTCCAGGGTCTTGCTTCGGCCCAGCAGGTGCGTCGTTCGGTGGAACATGATGGCCCCCTGCAGGTAGCGGATTCCTCGATCGATTATCGTCTTGACCTGATTGAGCGTGAGGCCGCGCTTTTCGGCGATTCGCTCGTAAGTCAGCTTGAGAATGACAAGGTCCGAGATGACCAGACGGTCCGGCAAGCCCATCGACAAGAGGGCCTCTTCTAGGACCACTTCGTCGTCCTCTTCGGTGGCACTCTGTCGCGGGTCGGGGGCCGGATCGACCGGCCCCTGAACACGGTTGTCGTCGTCAGGTCCACCCAGGTCCAGGGACGTGTGCGGCCGCCCGGTCTGCGCCTCGCGGAACCAGCCTTGCGCTTTCCACTTGGCCAACTCAAAGATGAAGGAGGTGGGCGGGGAGCGGTCCGGGCTATACTCTTCCACGAATCTGGTCAGCGCTTCCTGCACCAGGTCGTCGATCTCCTGCTCGGGAATCCCCTTTTTGCGCAGGAGGTTGCGGATGATGCGCTGGTACCGATCGAAATCCTCCGGGGTCAGATCGTCGATTTCGCGCCGCGGTTTCCCGGTCATGGTCGGCGTTGTACTTGATCGGCGAATTCAGGTCCATGATTGCCGCTGCCCGGTGCGATGGCCGTAGCTACCAACCGGACATGGGCTTGGGGCGTTTGCTCAGCCGAGTCTTGCGATCCCCATCGAACTAATCCTTCTCGGCGGAAAGCCGGATCAATGCGGGATTGACTTTCGAGTTAATGCAGCGTGGGGGGTTGAAGCGCGATACCTCAGGGATTTGGACGGCCTCCCCCTTGTTTCCCTGCTGCTCATATCCCGCAGTTACCTTTCTTCGCGGAACCAGACCTGAAGCCGCCCATCCGGGGACGGACATTCCAGTCGGATCTTGCAGGGAGGCCCAACGATACCCTGTCGTACGCGCAGAGGGGAAGCACCGTCGATCATGGTCGTGCCTCCCCCTCCCGAGCCTGGATGATCTATTCGAAGCACACCGCGTCCTGGCCCCGACCAGCTCAGCCGAGCGGTCACGACGCCGGGCCCCTCGATCGGAACTTGGACGGTGCGCTCCCACGAAACTGCCTGGTCGACAAGAAGAACACCCCGATCCCATGAGGCGGCGAAAAGCAAGGCTCCTATGACTACGGCGATTGCGAGTATTGCAGCCGCGACAATCCAAGCCCGGCAGAAGAGGCGTTGACGATCGAGCGGCATGATCGTGGCTCAACGTTTGGTCTAGACCCAAACCAAGCGGATGAAGTCTACTACCTCGATCTGAAACGGGCAATCGGATTCAGGGTGGGCGGCTGCCGGTCAGCTCGCCTCTGCGAAGCAGCTCAGCCAAGACCGGGGCCACGAAATGCTAATTGGCGAAATAGTTGCAGATTGGCCACCGCAAGATCACTCGGTCCAACCCGGCACTCACCAACCAGGTACCGTCCAAGCTGAACGCGACGCCCGTAACGCTCGCCCCATGCCCGTGCATTTGCAGGATCAGATCCCCGGTCCGGAGGTTCCAGAGCCGAATCGAGCCGTCCGACGCACCCGCGGCGACTATCTGCCTCGCCGAGTTCACGTCGACGGCCGTCAGTTTGGCGGAGGGATGAACGAGTCGAAGCGATTCCGCCGCAGAGCTCCAGTCCCAAATAATTGCCGCTCCGTCGGCCCCTGCGGAGACGAGCCGGTCGCCGGCTGCGGTCGACGAGAGAGAGGAGACCGCATTTTGGTGGGAGCCGAGAACGCGGCTCTCGGAAAGTTCGGGAACCGACCAAACCAGGATCTTGCCATTGATTGCGGCGGACAGGACGAATCGACCGGCCGGGTGAAATTTTACGTCCATCACGCCGGCGGCTGGTTGCGAGGCCTTGGCGACGAGCTCGCCTGTGGCGACGCTCCACAAGCGGAGTTCGCCGTCCACTCCGCCCGAAAGGAGGAGCTTCCCGTCGGGAGAGAACGCCACGCAGGTGACCCCGGCAGAATGACCCCGCAGGATCGCAAGCTCCATCCCGGATACGCGCCAGAGCCTAATGGTCCTGTCCTCTCCCGCCGTGGCGAGATTTCTGCCCGTAGGATCGAACGCAACTGCAAGCACGCCGCCCTTGTGGCCGAACAAGGTTCGCGGGGGAGGCGGCGGCACCGAAGGCCCATGCGCCGCGGTCCACAGCTTGCACATCCCATCGTTGCCCGCCGATGCGCAGGCGGGCTGGGAAGGATGAACCGCGACATCCCAAACTTCGTGAGAGTGCATTCCGATGACTGTGGCGAAGCGGCGGAGGTCCCAGATCTTGATTTTTCGGTCAAAGCCCCAGGACGCGATGGTCTTGCCGTCTTGTCCCCCGCATGCGAGCGCGCGGACCGGACCCACATGTGCCCGGATCCGGAACAGTTCTTCCCCGCCGCTCCAATCCCAAACCCGAACGAAGCCGTCGAGTCCTCCCGTGATGAGGCGTCCATGCGACGGATGCGACGCCAGCGCCGGGACCGCGCGATCCACATGCCGGTTCCACAACTCGTTCGCCCGATCCACAGACCAGACCCGGACGATCCCTTCAAAGCCAGCCGTCGCGAACGAGCGGCCGTCGGGTGCAAAAACGGCCGAAGCGACTCCGCCGGGATGGCCGGAGATCGTCGTCTCCAGCGCCCTTCGAGAGACGCTCCAGAGTCGGACGGCGCCATCCGCACCGCAAACCAAGAGACGCTCGCCGTCCGGAGAAAATGCGAGCGGGCCGGCCGCGTCGGGCCCTTCCTTTAGCGTGCCCAGGCTCGTTCCCTTTCCCTCTTGAACCTGCCAGAGCTCGATCCCAGCCCCGCGAAACGCGGCGGCGAAACGCGATCCGTCCCGGCTCCAGGCCATGGTGATCGGCTCGCCGGGCACCGATCCAAGCGCGGTCGATCCGGCTCGGCCGTCCAAGCGGCCCGCGGTCAGGACGCCGTCGATCACCGCAGCGATCACGTGTGGCTCGTTGCCGGGCGATATTGCCAGCCGCTCGGCACCTCGAGGATATCCGGAGGGCGGCAGAGGCTCCCCGTGCGGGATCGACCAGCGCCCCGGTCCCTCGGCACGCGAAAAGGCAAAGACCTCGCGTCCGGAGGAGAGCACGCAAAGCTCGATCGCCGCCGTGGTCGCCGTCTCGAGTTCCAAGACCGCTTGGCCCGATGGATCCGAATGCGAATGCGGCTCCAGGGTCGTGTGAGGATAACCCTGAAGATGTGGATGATTCTGGGAGTGCGGGTCGGGCGCCGGGCTAGGGTTCCGTGTGGCCGCAGTCTTCTGATCGGAAACGGGATCAGTCCCCGTTAGAGGCGCTTCGGGGGTCGCAGGTGCCAGTAGGAGGATCTCGGTGCCCTCGGGGTTAGCGCGGTTCAGAAAGGGGATACATGTCGTATCCTCGGGCTTCGAGCAGCCAGCGATTGCTAGGAGGATTGCTACGAGGGGAACGTGCGCAATGGCTGCGGATGCCGCCGTCCCGGTCGGTGTGTCGGCGGGATCCCGCCGGGGCGCGATCTTGTGGGCGCGAGGCGAACGCAGCAGGGTCATTTCAGCGCCCGTGAATCGTGCGGGGCTCGGAGAATACCTCCCGCCCATCCTTGTTCTTGCATCGGGCGCGGACCACCGCCCGTTCCGACCTGCACTTGGCGCGGAAGGTCTTCCAGTTGACTTGGACTATCTCGGCCTGCCCTTCCATAACGTCTAGGGAGATCGAACCCGTTCCGTTCGTCTCGACGATCACCAGGTCTCCGCCTTCCTGGCTCACCGCGGCAACGTCGCCGATAATGATGATCACTGTCGTCCCCTGGGCGGCGAAGAAGGTCCTCGCGATCGAGTTGAGGCGGTTTCCATGGATGTCTTCGATCCCAAAGTCCTGTAACTCGTTCGCGCCGATCGTGCGGTTGATGCAGGGGCCCCACACGGCGGCCTCCTCCGGGGTCATCCCTTCCAGCCCCACAAGGTAGACGGCCATCATCGCCCCGGTTGGACTCTGGCCCGGCGTGAGGGGAAACTCGATGTCGGCGCAGTTGCGCACGACATAGATATGGCTCTCGATCGTGGGACTGTTCCGCCATCCGTCGGATAGCTGCTGGGGCGCAAACGGGGCGAGAGTCCCGTCGATGCTCTTAAACTCCGCGTCCAGGGGCTTGGCGAACACCGCGGTCGGCTTGTTCTTCATTGAGACCGGAAACGTAAGGGTGACCTTCATCGACCCTTGTGGAATCCGGACGGTTCCATTGCCGTTGCCGTGTCCGTTTCCCCCGCCGTTAGTTGGGCCATCCACGAACGAAATCACACCCCCTTCCCCTTCGAGCTCGATATCGATCCTGACCGGGACGACCCAGATCGGATTGGTCTGGAACTCAAAGCGCTCGCTTTTCTTTTGCGGAACCTGCGCCGGAAATCCGAACAGCGTCAGGGCGAACGGCTCGAGGGCGATGACCGGGCCGTCGACAAAGTCCAGGAGCTCCTGCTTGTACGCAGGAGCCTGGGAATTGACGTCGGAATCGTGGCGATCCAGCCGGCGCACGCGATTCCTACGGAAAAAGACGCCTGTGTCGGTCGTCCCGCGGAGCACGCCCGGGCCGGCGACGCGATCCATGACGAGGAGTGCATCCACTTCGGCCGGGGTAGGCGCTTTGAACTCCTGGGAGCTTCGGATGATGTACTTGACCCCCGGACGCGTGAAGGGAGTGGCCACTACGACGTCGTCCTCCTGGAGTTCCGGCTGTTCGCCGGTGATGAGCATCGTGCGGAGCCCGTCGTAAATGCCGCCGCCGCCGATCTTGCCGTCATCGTTCTCGTAGTCAAGGAGGGCGCCGTGGAAGCTGTGTTTGATACCCCCAGGACCTTTGCCGTCCGAATCGTAGCGCAGGTCGCTGTCGAGTCGAAACGCACCGATCGGTCCATCGGTCAGGACGAGGCGCCCGTTCTTAAGCGCCTCGATCGCCCCCTTGAGGATGTCCGCCTCCTCGGCGGGGATTCCCCCCTGCTCGTCGGTATCGACTAGCTCTAGGTAAGAGCGGGCCTTGGCGAAGGCGTTGTCGGTGAGAAGGCTCCGCGGCGTATTGCCCAGGTTCTTGCTCAGCTCGGCGAAAAGGGTCTTGAGCTCCTTGGGCAGAGACGCCGCATCTTCGGACAACTGCGCGCTGAGCGCGTTGAGCTGGGCGACGATCTCCGCAATCTCCGCCGGGGTGAGCGTATCGCCCTTCTGGGTCAGCGCTTGACTCGGATCGGCGGTGATGGCGGCCTGCTTGGCCGCGACGTTCAGAAACTCGGATGCAACGGCAGCCGAGGCTGCTGTCGGCATTCCGCCGGTGCGATACCCGAAATCGCCGTGCGCGTCCGAGCCGGCACCGATGAAGGTCTTGCGGATGAAGATCTGCTGCGGCCGCTGGTGGAAGCTGTAAGACAGCCCTTGGCTGACCAGCTTGTGGTACTCGACCACCCCGCGGAAGTACTCGTCTTTGTACCCTTGGTTCTCAGTAAAGACACTCAAGGGGTTCGCGGTTCCGAAATGTGGGTCCATGAAGTCAGGATTCATGATCCGGAATCGCGTATGAAGCCCCTCTCGCATGTTCCAAATCTGCAGTCCCTTGACGATGAACCGACCGTTAACAGCGTCCTTGAGCTCGTCCCGGCGCTTGAATCCAAGAAGGAGCTGAATGTCGTCCGGGTCGGTGTGAATGCTGAGCCCGGGCGAGCCCGAGAACGGTACGTAGGGATGCGCAATGTAAGTGAACCCTTCCCGCCCCCGGAGCTTGTCCACATAAGCGGCAGGATCGGTGTCGTTCGCTCCGTCCGCGGGGAAATGAATGCCTCCCGCCGATGCCGTTCCTCGTCCGCTCGTAACCTTGAATCCGCCATGCCACGGCCCGGGGATCGGCGAGCTTGTCTGGTAGCTGAGCATGTGCGACCCTTGGTCGAATTCAAAGCGGACGTCGCTGATAAAGGGATCGATGATGCCGCCCACGACCTTTTTGAACTTGAAAGGAGGAATCCCTTTCTTGATCGCGGTCTCCTCGCCAGCCGTCTCGCCGAACAGGGCGCGATAGATCTTGAGAAACTCGTCGCCGGCACCGAACCCCGTCGCTGTGCGCAATCCGACGGGCGGGAACTGATCGTCGGTGAGGAATAGGTTATGGTCCGTCGTGAAGATCCGGTTGACTTGGTCGTCGAGGCGTCCGCTGTTGCTCACCCCGATCGAAAACGCGCCGCGGGCCTCCATCACGAGCGGGCCCGCGTAGTTGTAGTGCGGCACCGCCAGCACCTCTGCCTTGCTCAGGCCTGCCAGGACGAACTCGGCGTCGGTATGATTGTGGATGTCGTAATATCCCCATACCCCAAAGTTGGCCTTCTCTAGGCCGGTTTGAATCCTGGGAAGCTTCGGAGAGCAGTTGACCTTGAACGACGAGACACGGATTCGATGGACGGAGTTCGTAAATGACATGAGAAAGCGTTCGGTGACGAATAGCCCCGTCAGCGTGCAGCTTCCGTCCCCGGCGGCGACGTCCGACAACGGGAAGAGGATCACGCGGTGGCGCCCGACGCTGCCGACCTTGTTGTCCGCCGGCATCTGCGCGATCTCGTGCCGGCCGTGCCCCTTGAGGAAGGCGAACTCTCCCGCCCCTCCCAAGGAGAAGTCCTGCGGGGCGAAAAAGTCCTGTGTCCCATCGACCGCGTCTGATTCGTTCAGCCGGACGGGACCGAGGGCGAACGGAGATCGGCGGAACTGGGACTTGTGTCGGAAATCGAACTTGAGGTTGGGCGAGTTCTCGCCCAGACTTATCCCCAGGACCGGCTTTGCTCGGATCGCCGCGCCCTCGGTGGCCGTCAGCGGCCGGTTCAGCACCGCAAAGCGCCGGACGAGGAGCGCGTCCCAGTGGATGTCGGGAAAGTAGACCAGGAACGGGACGTCCTCCCGGCCCTCCTCCAGCCGATGAGGCGCGTCGAAAATGACGTCCTCCAGCGGGAGGTCGACGTACTGGAACCGAACCGCGAGGTCGTCTGGCGCCCACAGAAACCTCATTTGCATTCGGTCGTTGTCAGGATGGGCGTCCTGCTGGTTTCCGTCGACTGAGACCGAAACCTCGGCCTGGAGCACGAATTCCGGCCCTTCGCGCGAATCGGGGGACTCGATTCGGACCCGTTTGATCCGCGACTGGCCGGGATTCAGGCGGGGAATCCGGAAGGTCGCCATCTGGCGCTCGCCGATCGTCGCCGTTCCTCGGACATCGCGGATCGCACTGGTGGAGTTGTTGCGGACATGGATGAAGAACGAGTGCCGAAGCGGCCGTCGGGGGTTCCCATCCAAGGGGAGATCCTCCCCGTCGGGCGCGTCCATGTCGATGCGGATGATCGAGACGTCGTGCACCGGGGAGGAGGCCACGTCGACCGTCCGCTCGCGGACGTTGTTCGCGGGATCCGCGTCATCGGCAAAGGCGGCCTCAGCCCGCAACGTATGTGCACCCGCCTGCCGGGGCGTAAAGTCGAAGTGAACCTGGGCGGTAAAGGAGCCGGCGACCCTGACGCGATGCTGACGGCCGATCTCCTCCGAGCCCGTTCGAAGCGAGACTGTAACATTCGCCGGCTCGGCGGAGAGGTTTTGAACGCGGACAAGCACGCGGCTTCGCTCTCGGACTGTCATCCGAAGAGGATCCGGGACGATTTCGACGACAGCCACGTCGGGCCGACTCTTAGAGGCCATCCGGACCGCCTTGAGGGCGTTTACCCGGCCAAGCCGACTCCAGATGGCGTCAGGATCCTCCAGCGCCAGCGGATCCGTCGCCGAGGCAACGATGCGGATAAGGTCCCTGGGACCGAGCGACGGATCGACCGACTTGACAAGCGCCGCGATACCCGCGGCGACGGCGGCCGAGGCGGAATTACCGCTTAAAAGGATCTTCCCCCGGCGCTCGCCCGTTACAGTGAGAATGTCCTCCCCTGGAGCGAGGACGGTCGTGTCGAACCCAAGATTGCTCGTCCACGTTGGCCAGTCAAAGGGGTCGCTCGCCCCAACCGAAAGGACTGCGAGTCCACGATCACCTCCGCGCCCACGCCCGCGAGACCCCCGACCTTTTCCTTCGTCGTTGTCGTCTCGGTCCTGATCGTCATTTTCGGCATGATCGTCTCGGCCGTCGTCATCGTGATCTTCATCTTCTTCGGCGTCGTCATCCTCGTCCTCGTCGCGGTCCAAGCCGCCATCGATACGGCAGGCTTCTTCTGGCGAGAGGCCAAAAGCCGCTGGAAACAGACTGTGATTAGCTGCTTGGTTGCCTGCCGCGGCGACGACAAGGATCCCCTTGGAGTTCACGAAGCGCACAGCGTCGCGCAAGGCTTTGCTGCGGTGCAGTCCGCCTGCGGCCACGAGAGCAATGTCTGCGTCCAGTTCCTCGGCCTTGAGCAGCCCCGCGATCAAGGCGCTGTACGTGGTAAAGCCAAGATCGATCGCTACGTTGATCGGGATGATGTTTACGTCGGGGGCAACGGAGATTGTGTCAGATCCGCGGGCGGCGATGATTCCCGTTACTTCTGTCCCGTGGGTCGTGCGATCGTCGGGCGGGTTCTCCGGGTCGATCAGGTCATGTCCCGCCGAGATGCTGGGATTGCCGTCGAACGCCTGGTGGGCGAACGACAGGCCGGTGTCCAGGACGGCTACCTTTACGTCGGGACTGCCCCGCGTGATCTGGTGTGCCTGCTCCAGCCCAATCCTCTCGGCGAACCAAGACAGGGTGACCGGGTCCTGCGGGCCGAGCTCGCGGCGATGGCTGCTAGAGCTCATCCGGACCGCCCGGTCAGGCTCAACGCTGCGGACTCCCTGCTCGTTCGAGAGGCGCTTTGCCTCCTGGGCAGAGGCTCGAACGAGGAGGATCTTCGCCTCGGGGTGGCTGTAAAGGACGGCTTCGCCCCACTTGCGGCGGAGCGACTCAGCCGCGGCGCGGGATTCGGCCCGCACGAGATACTGTCGCCGCTCACCGGCCGAGGCCCCTCCAGCCGAAGGTCCGAACGCCAAACCGACGGCAACGGCCAGGACGGCGATCAGGCCGAACGTTCCGAGCCTCGTGGATTTCATCTAGATTCCTCCTTGTCGCATGGTCCGCTTGCTTCAATTCACTCCTGGCCTTGCATCAGGTCTGCGATGTGCACCAGCACCGCCTCGCGCGTGGACAGATAGACAATCTTTCGCTCCTCGTCAGCGAAACGCACCGCGGTTTCGTACGCTGTCGGGCCGTGTGAGGGAAGCCGCACGAGAAGCTTCCGAGACCGAAGATCCACGAGCGTCACTCCGGGCCCCGACGTCACGAGCACGGTGCCGTCCATGGAGAGCGCGGCATCGAGCTGTCCCAGGGCTTCGCCCTGACCCAGTCCCTCGACCTGCGTGATGTCGAATTTGGAAGGCCCCTTCCACACAGGCACCTCCCAGACGTACACGCGCGTCGGCGAGGTGGCTGCGAACCGGGCGCCGTCGCCCGAAAAGGCGATCGGATTGGACCCGAATTCCGGTTTGGTCAGCTCGGCACGCACGCTCCAATCGGCGACCGAATACACGAGGAGCTTGTCCGACTGCTTGACGTCGACGGCCAGCCAAGCGCGGTCCGGGGAGAGCTTGACATGGCCGACGGGACGGCCTGCGGGAATGAGCTCGGTGCCCGCGTTGGCGTCGAGGTCCCAGACGACAAGCGCATGGCCGAGGAAGTGGCTGGCCACGATGAGCGTGTGGTCGGAATTGCCGAACGTAACAACGTTGATCGAGTTCTTGCCCGTGGCCCGGTCCACCCCGTATGGGGCAAACTCCGAGCGGACCTGCCACGAGGCCGCATCGATCAGATGGACCTTTCCGTCGCCGCACCCCGCCGCAACGAGCTTTCTGGAGGGGGAGACCGCGAGCGACCGGACGTCCGCGCTCAGCTGGAGCTTGCGAAGGGTCGAGAGGTTTTCGGTTTTGACGACGGAGAGCTCCGATCCTCCGATCGCGATCCAGGATTCCTGAGGGACCAGAAGGGAATAACAGAATACTTTTGGGCGGAACGTCGCGCGGATCCTGCGGGGGGCGTCGTCCCGCTCGTCGGCGCCCTGGCTTCGGGGGGTAAGGATGTCATGGGGACGGGCCGGGTGGGAGCGGGTTCCGGGTCCGGATCGATCCTCGGCGCATCCCACGATCATCAGGGCGAGGAGGCTCGCGACGCCGGCCGGCATGAGCTTAGAAATGTTCATTCGCAAGCCCCCATTGCCGGGGCCGCGCACCGAGTTGCTGTGCCGCGGCGTGAAACCTGCAGGCCAAATCGCGCGTGGCGTCATTCTTCCCGCTACCTTTCTCCGCCTGGTCCGGCAAGCCTCAGTAGCAGCTCCTGCGCGGGGCCCCTGGCGGTCTTGGTCTCAGGAAGCGTCGTGCGGATTTCTATTAGGAATTCAACAGCCGCGTCGGGCTGTCCCTCCTGGAGACGGGCTTGGGCGAGGGAAAAGAGCGTGACGGCCTTGCGCTCCCGATCAAGGCCGACGTCGATCCTGATCTTGAGGTCCGACAATTCCGCGGAGGGACCGTCGTTGGTCCCCGACCGCGCCATGCGGATCAGCTCTTGCGCGGCTGCGGCCGCCTGTTCGAGCCGTCCCTCCGCGTAGGCAAGCTTCGTCTCGCGCAGACGATCCTCGCCAGCTGGGCTCGATGTGCCGGGGTGAAGACGATCTGCGAACATGGCGAGCACCCCCTTTAACCGCTGCAGCCGATCCATCGCAACAGAATCGTTCCCGCCGAGCTTGATGTGCTCCTCATAATGCCGCTTCGCATCGGCAAGCCGGTCCTCGAATTTGTCTTCGTACAGGATCCCCAGCATCTTGTGCGCCTGGCGCCGCATCCGGATGTCCGGCGCCTCGATGCAGGCGTTCAAATCCTTGCCGGCGTCCAAGTACCGTCCGGGGTAGCAGAGCGCCATCGCTCGGTTGTATATCGCCTCGGACAACGCCGGACTCAGGTCGATCGCCCTTGAATAATCTTCAACCGCCCGCTCGGCCAGATCGACCCCGGCATCCGCCTTGGCCGTCCCGATCCGCCGAAGATGGCAGTTCGCCCGCATCAGGTAGGCCTCCGCGACACGAGGATGAACCTCGATCGCGCGGGAATACAGATCCGCCGCCCTGGCATAGTTCGAGGCTTCGTACGCCCGCGTAGCATCGGCATACAGCGACGCTGCCGCCTCTTCTGCCGGCAGCGTCTTGCACGCGACAAGGGAGCTCGCAAGCACGATGACCGCCGCCAGCATCGCGATGCGCTCCCCAAGGGACACGAACCTCCCTTTCGTCATCGCCTCTCGCCTCCCGGCCGAAGGGGCGCATCAAAGAGGTGCTGCAACCACGTCTTGGTCTCGAAATCGAGATCCCTCTCCGAGATCAGCTTGAGCCTCGATTTCTCCAGTGTCGTCAACTCGTCCATCTCGCGTTGGCTGTTGACGACGTGCGGGGTCAAAAAGATCATCAGCTCGCGACGCTGCTTGAACCGAGAAGTCCTGGAAAACAGGGCGCCGATCAGCGGCAAGTCCGCCAGTATCGGAATTCCCGACTTGGTTGCCTCCTCCATCTCGCGGATGAGACCGCCCAGAACCACAGTCTGGCCGGCCCGCACCGCGACCGTCGTGTCGGCGAGGGTGACGTTAAAGCTGCGGGCCTGCTCGCCGCCGCCCAGCGGCGCCGTCTGCGAGAACCCTCCCACTTCGGACACCTCCGGCTGCACGAGCATCGTCACCGTGCGGTCCGAACTCACGTGCGGGATGACGTTGAGCTGAATCCCCACGTTTCGGTACGTGATGCTGTTGACGATCCCGCCCTGCGGCGTCTGCTGCGACGTGACCAGCACGGGGACCTGCCCGCCGATCATGATGCGGGCCGGCTGATTGTTCAGAGTCAGAATCCGCGGCGTGGCAAGAACCTTGAGGTTTCCCTTGCGCGCAAAGGCGTTCAGGCTCGCCTCAAGTTCGGCGGAGTTCAAAAAGTAGCGAAGGCCCGGCGCGAGAGGATCGATCCCGAACCCGGTTTCGATGCCGTGCGTGGCGGGATCCCCGCCAGGAAGTCGGAGTTTGTTTTGCCAGAACCCCTCCACTCCGAACTGCATCTCGTCGTCGAGGGTCACTTCGACGACCATCGCCCGGATCAGGACCTGAGCGCGATGTCGGTCGAGCTGTTCTTCGATAAGCCTTTTGATCTCTTCGACAAGATGCGGGGGCCCTCGCACGATGATGCGATTGCCTTCCGGATCAGACCGGAATTCGGGCTTGTCGGGATCCTGCTGTCCGAGGGGATGAGGCTGCGGAGGTTGACCCTCTTGCTCGGGTCCTATCCCATGCGCGGGCGGTTCCGAACCCCGCATCGGTTGGTGTTCCGCTTTCTGAGACTGGGGTTCGGCAATGCCGGGTCGCGGCTGCTGCGGCGGCGGCGAAATCTCCCCGGAACCGGTCGGCCTGCCCCGATCCTCCATCAACCGCCTCGGGATCGGCAGATTCCAGCCCACCTCAGGGGGATCGGTTCCCAGGTAAATCGACTTGAGCAGACCCTCGACGTACTCGGCGTTGGCGTGCCGCAGCTCGATCGCCTCGGTCTTCCGCAACACCGGCTGCTTTTCGGCATCCAGGCTCTCGATGAGCTTTTCGAGCTGGCCCAGATGATCTGCCGGCGCGGTCACGACCAGCAGCCCCGACTTGTCGTCGTGGCTGACGCCGAACGACGGCTCGGCCGCGTTCTTTTGCTCCCCCTCGACGGGGCTGCCTCCTCTTTCTGCGCGTTCGAGCTGCCGCAGAAATCCTTGGACGAAACCCGCCACCTGGCTCGGAACGCGGCGTAGAAGCGCAAACGTCCGGGTCGCGACGGCCCGACCGGTGGGCTGATCGAGCGCCTCGATCATCACTTCCAGCCGCCGCATGTCCTCCGACGTCGCTGCCAAAATCAGCGAATTGCCATGCTCGGCCGCCACGACCCGCAGGGGCCTCTCTATGCGCGCCAGCTGCGTGCCCGGGGCGGCCCTGCCATAAGGCGTACGGCCGGGGGCCGATTCCGCCAGCGCTTGAAACAGCGCCGGCGCGATCTTTTTGGCCTCCGCATGGCGCAGATAGATGATCTTGATCCCCAAGGCGTTCGGGTCGGATATGTCCATTCGGCCGATCATGCCCTCAATGACCCCCATCTGGACGCCGGTTGCCGTGACGATCAGCGTATTGTTGGCGACGTCGGAGACAATCGTAACGGGGTAGGACTCGCTCGCCGGCCATGGTTGCTCGGGCTTTTTGCCGGTGGCGCCCCCACTGGAACGCGCGTCGAGGCTCAAAGACTGCTTGAGGACCTGCTCGACATCCGATGCAACCCCATGCTTCAAAGGGAAGAAACGAACCTGGGCGGCGGAGCCCCTACCTTGGTCCAACATCGCCACGACAGACTCGATCACCTTGAGGTTCTCCTCCGTGGCGATGACGACGATTGAATTCGAGCGAGGGTCGGGAACGACGCTCACGAACATGGCGGTCGGTTGCTGGCCGGCCAGAACCTTGTCGACGTCGATCACGCGCGGCCGCGCCTGGCCGCTCATCAGCTCCGCCCAGCTCAGCTGGCCTGATCCGGCTTGCGGCCCCCGCACGCCCGAGGGAGGGATTCGAAAAAGGCTCTGTACGGTGTTCGCAACCTCGGCCACGTCGGCGTTCTTGATTTGGATTACACGGGTCTTGAGGGGATCGAACCGGGATTCGTCGAGCTTTTTCAAGAGCACGAGAAAGTCCCGGATCGCCTCGGCGGGGCCGGTCATGACGAGCGAATTGTTGCCGGCATCGCGGATCACTTCGGTATCCTTGGGCAAGGTCTTGGCCAAGTCCGTCCCAAACGTCTTGGCGTCGAGGTTCTGCAAAGGCGCGATCACGGTCACGATCCGGTCGCTGGGCTGCAGCAGATCGGGGTCGGAGCCGACGATGATCGGTACCTCTTTGCGCTTCGCCTCTTCAAGCGTGAGGACCTCGTAGATCTTTTCGTTGAATCTGCGCAGGTAGAGCCCTTGCGGCCGCAGCACCCGATTGACCAAGTCGATGATCTCGACCTTGGTCAGCGGAGCGTCGCTTACGAAATCGATCTTGGCATCCGAACCGCTGCGGGGAACAAACACAAGTCCTGTGGTCTTGCTGATCGCTTCCAAGACCGCGAACAGGTGTGCATCCCGGAATTTGGCGCGTATTTCGTATCGCTCCTCCTGCGCGGGTTGGGGATCTTGGGCGGCGCTAACTTTGCCAGCCGCGAGGAGAATCCAGCAGCCGAAGAGGAAGGCACCTGCAACACGCGATGCTGCGCGGTACGCCAGCCGAAGTTCGTTCCGGTCTCTCGCCCTTGCCACGAGATACCCCCTCCAAGGAGTTTGCCCGCTTCCCCTCCCCTCCTTCTCAATCCTTGACCCCTTGAGTGTACCCAATTCTCCACCCACGGTTCAAGCGAACAGCCCATCGAAAATTCGCTCGCTTGGCACCGCGCCCCCGCCGCCCCCCCCAGCGCACACGCGCGTCGACAAGGTGGGAGCAAATCCTGAAATGCAAAAGGGCAGGTCGGCAAAAGCCGGCCTGCCCTCTCAGCCTCTGCGTTTTTCAGGGCCAATGGGACGGCGCTCCATCGCGATCCCGGAAAGCGGTCAAGGAAGGGTCGCTTCCGGGTGCAAGGTGGTCGCTACAGGCGCCGCCTTGCTGGCGAATTCTAGGCAGGAGCCCTTCTGTTCTCCAGCACCTGAGCGTCTCGAGCCATCCGAGAAACTCATGCAGAAAGACCCCGCTCCGCTTGATGACTCTGGCATGCGTGGACGAAAGAGCTCATGCATTATCCGCCCGCCTGATCAATATGCTTCGAGAAGGCGCTCCATCGTAGCGCCAGCGCATTCAGCCCCGAGTTTGTCTGCGCCCCCTCGTAACCCAGGTAGAGCGCGGTGACGTCGGGCCGATCGGGCCCGTGCCCGAGCCGCTGGGCGACCTCCCGGGCGGCCTCCTCGGGGCTCATCCCCTGCCGGCAGAGCTCGAGATGCAGCTTGCGCGCGTGCCGGTGCCTGGTCGAATGCGTGTTGGTCGGCGCTCCCACGCGCTTGCAGGCGTCCCTCCAGGCCAGCCGATGCCCGTCGTAATCGTCCAGCTTGGCGCCGTCGTTGGTCCTGTAGTAGATCCAGAGCCTCTCCCCCAGCCACTTGGGGATCCAGGCCGCAAAGCGCTCCTTGCCTCCCTTGCCGCACGGCACCACGAATAGGCATCGGTCCGCGTCGCCGGCCTGCCGAACAGCGAACCGGCCCTCGCCGTCCAGCCATCGCAGATTCGATGTCGCCTCGGCAAGCCTCAACCCCGCGCAGACCCGCAGCAGGGCGGCCAGCACCTTGCCCTCATCTTCCATCAACGGCAGCACGCGGGCCAGCTCCTCATCGGAGATGACCCGAATCGGGCGCGCCGCCGGATAGTCATGTCCCTTGAGAGGAACGTGCGCCGGTCGGTCGAACAGCTCCCTCCGGCCCATGCACTCTCCCAACTTGGTCAAGGCCGAGGCGACTTGCCTGGCGTACAGTTTCCGCCAAGAACGCTCGCGCAAGCCGCACTCGATATAGCTCCTCACGTGCCGCCGCTTGATCTCGCGAACGCTCCTCAGTCCCAGGCCCCACAGATACTCCGCGAACCGTTCGGCGATCTGGACGTAGCCGAGGTATGTCCTCCGGGTAAAGACAAGCCCCCGCAGATAATGATCCCGATGCCTGCCCTCCCGCCTTGCCCGGTTCTGAAGGTACAGCTTGTAGTTGGGAATGCGCTGATCCTCCGGGACGTCCTCTTGAGTTCCTTGGCGATAGGCCTCGATCAACTTCCATCGAAAGAACTTGGCGATCGCGTTCATGGCGTACCTCTCTATCGGTCGGTTCGGTCGGCATCACCTTGATCGGCGCCCGCACTTGAGATCCGCGCGATGCGGACTCGGGCGATTCCGCCCGAAAAGCGCGATTTCGCGGGGGACACACCCCGGCACCCGCACTTTGGTGTGTCCGCGATGGCCCGTCCGACCCGAGGCAACCGCGCAGAGCTCGGGATCGAACCCATGGGCCCGGTGCTGCCGATTGCAAAGGAGCTACGCGGCCGGCGAATCCGGCGGGACCTTCCCTACACAGAACAGGACGCGCGAGCAGCCCGGGCAGGTGAAGAGCGGCTCGGCGTCCAGGACCTTCTGCAGCTCCAGGGCGGCCAGGATTCTGCCGCACGCCGTGCAGGACGGCTGCGGTCCCTGGGCCACCTCGGCTTTCCAGTCCCCTGCCCTTTGGGCAAACCGCCACAGGACGGCCTGCAGGGCGGGGGCCAGGTCCTTGACCGCGGAACACAAAGACGCGCGAACCTGCGCGAGCGTGTCCTGCCGCAGAGCCTCGTACTCCTTCAAGAGCCGGGCCTGCCGGCAGCCGCGCACCTTCCCCTCCGCCTCCCGCATCTTGGTCAAGAGCAGGAAGCAGTCGGAGACGGTTTCCGCGTTGCGCAGGATCGCCTCAGCACTCATAACACACAACCTCCCCAAAACGTCGGAGATCAATTCGCCCACTGAATGCCCGGGCGATTGGGCGGGTCGGTTCGCCCGACCTGCGAACGCAGCGATGGGCCGGCCGGACTGTCGCGGAAGCGCGCACCGGCCGGGGGCCCCCATCGCGGCGTTTGACACGAGACGAACTACACTGGCAACGGACGGCATGGCGAGGCGGCCATACCCCTCGGTTTGTCGGCGCCGGGTGGGCCCACGTTTCAGGTGCCGACGCGCGAGGCGTCTGCCGAAGAGAAGGCGGACGGCCGCCGGACTTGCGCGGCGGGTCGATGAAGATCGACGCGGCCGCGG
>Ga0187893_10006133_pt1 | contig 20829 bp, 13 predicted proteins | sample MA1701074metaG_FD_139574 | JGI IMG/M metagenome (GOLD analysis project Ga0187893, IMG submission 139574) | White microbial mat communities from a basaltic lava cave in the Kipuka Kanohina Cave System on the Island of Hawaii, USA - MA170107-4 metaG ...
CAACTTTAAATGAACGATTCAAGTCCAGTCAGTTGACAGGTTGGGAAGGTGGGCTTGCCCCCGCTCAACTTTCGCTACCATAGAACTTTGAATGAACCATTCAACTCTAATTAATTGAGTGGTCTCTTTAAAGTTGTGGTGGCGAAAGTTGAGCGGGGGCAAGCCACCCTTCCCAACCTGAAAATTTGCCCAGTTGAGTGATCTTTTCCGAGCGGCTAATTTTTTTTCACAGCTTCGGAGGGCCGCCCCTACAGATGTTTCGAATCAGCGAGGGATCTTGTCACATGGGGAAGGAGTTGGCGGCGTTCGAGCTCGCCCAGGACGCGGGCAACGCTCTGGTCAACCGATTCACGGGCAGAGTGGATTATCACTTCGGGAGACAAGGGCTCCTCGTAAGGGTCTGAAACACCTGTAAAGCTTTCGATGGCACCCGCCAAAGCTCGACGGTAGAGTCCTTTCACATCGCGTTCGATCAGCACTTCCAGCGGGCATTCTACAAACACTTCGACAAAAGCAGTTCCGTCTTGCTCCACTGAATTGCGCACCTCATTCCTCACTTCCCGGTAAGGAGCAATGGCCGCGGTGATTACTCCCACACCGTTGCGCGATAACAGGCGGCTGACGTAACCAATGCGGCGGATGTTTGTATCCCGGTCTTGCTTGGAAAAGCCCAAACCCTTCGAAAGGTTTGTCCGCACCTCATCGCCATCCAACACTTCAACCGGCACGCCGCGCTGCCGAAGGTGCGGTGCAAGCGTTTGGGCCAAGGTACTTTTTCCGGCGCCTGAGAGGCCGGTCAACCATAAAGCGAAACCTTTTCGATCTGTCATTACTGCTCCCGTAAGTTTCGATGATTTGCGATGCGGCCACTTTCCAACACTTTAGCCTGCGAAGCAGGCGACAGCATAAAGCCTGGGGTGGAGCGAAGCGGAACCCCAGGAAAATGTTGATTCAAGACCGCCAGCCCGCGCAGCGGGCGACAGCCCGATCGTATCCAAGAAATTTCTAATCACTTTTACGCTGTCGCCCGTTATCACGGGCTTATTGTTGATACCCGAATGTTGACCTGGGGTTCCGCTTCGCTCCACCCCAGGCTTTATGCTTTCGCCTGCTTCGCAGGCTAATTGAATAGTTAATGCCGACAAACATCTTCGCAAGCTACTGCATCAGACCGGTTTGCCGTAGCGCCTCAATCAGAACCCGAGCAACTTCCGGGCGCGTGAACTCAATCGGGGGAATTTGGCCGGCACTCAGCAACTCGCGCACCTTTGTTCCCGACAGAGTCACATGGTTGATCGTTTCATGAGGGCAAGTCTTGCTCGAGGCCATCCCGTTGCAGGAACTGCAATAGAATGTGTGCTCAAAGAACAAAGGCGTCACTCCTAACTCCTCAGCTTCAAACTCGTCAAAAATCCTGTGCGCATCGTAGCTGCCGTAATAATTCCCTACCCCTGCGTGGTCGCGACCCACAATGAAATGTGAGCAGCCATAGTTCTTCCGAATCAGCGCGTGAAAGACGGCCTCGCGGGGACCGGCGTATCGCATGGCTGCCGGCATGATGGCCAGCAAAGTCCTGTCCGGTGGGTAATACGCCGCCAGAATTGCTTCGTACGAATCGAGCCGCACCTGCGCAGGTACATCTGAAGCCTGGGTCTCCCCCACCAAAGGATGCAACAACAGCCCGTCGGCAATCTCAAGGGCACACTTCTGGATGTACTCGTGGGCCCGGTGCACGGGGTTACGTGTTTGAAAGGCCACAACACGCCGCCAGCCGCGTGCTTGAAATTGTTCACGCATCACTTTCGGTTCCAGCCGGTATTGCTGGAACGGCCGGCTTAGGGGGCGATTCAGCAGGCTGATCTTTCCTCCAATTAGCCACTCGCCCTGGTTGTAGAGTGAACTGACACCTGGATGTTCTTTGTCGGTGGTGCGATAGACGAGTGTGGCCTCGCGCTCTTTGTCGTAGCGAAACTTTTCTGCCAGGTGAAGGATGCCCAGCAAATGGTCATCCTGGTAAAGGGCAATGTCTTCGAACTTTCGAAATGCTTTCGCTTCATCATCTGTGATCGAAAGCGTGACCGGTATTGGCCAAGGTGTACTGTCAGCCAGCCTCATCCTCTTGCAAACCGAGTGGTAGTCCGCGCTGTCCAGGTACCCTTCCAGCGGTGAGTAAGCACCGCAGGCAATCATCTCCAGGTCAGAGATTTCGCGCTGACTCAGCCGCAATGGCGGCAATTGCGTAGCCGCTTGAGTTAACCGCTCGCGCTCCGCACCAGTGATCTCACGATCGATCAGTCGACCACCATGAGGCTTAATGAGTTTCATCTTCCATTCCCCTGCAGATGGATTCCGCACTCGACCTTGTTTTGCCCGCGCCACCGTCCAGCTCTTGAGTCTTCACCGATGCTGATGGGCGTGGTGCACGGCACACAGCCGATTGATTCATAGCCCTGATTTAGCAAGGGATTGAAAGGCACCTCATGATCGCGCACGTAGCGCCAGATGTCCTGCTTAGTCCAGGAGACAAGTGGATTGATCTTCACCAGATCAAACTGAGGGTCGCGCTCGATAACCCGGGCAGCTGCCCTGGTAGAAGTTTGCTGACGGCGAATTCCGGTAATCCAGGCGCGCAGGCCACTGAGCATCTGTCTTAAAGGTTCAATCTTTCGTAGCCGGCAACACTCGTCGGGATTTCTTTCCCAAAGCTTGTCTCCATAGCGCAGGGCCTGCTCTGTTAGCGAGAGGTTTGTTGCACGTCGCTCAAAGCGCACTCCATAGCGCGACTCTAAGGCATCGCGCAGAGCATAGGTTTCCGGGAAAAGCAGATCCGTATCGAGGTAAAAAATCCGGACGGGGCGCTGCAATCCAGCAATCATGCTTACCAGCGCACAGCCTTCCAAACCAAAGCCGGTTGCCATTGCGATGTCTGGGCTGAAAGTATCTAACGCCCAGGCGAGCACCTCTTCGGGCGCCGTGCCCGCAAACTCGACTGCAACCGTGTCTAATTCCTCATCGCTCAATTCATCAATTGATACCGCAACGCTCATCGTCCCTCCTCGCTCGAACTTTCAACGGACCCCGCAGGTATTTGATTAGCATGCGTGTCGTTTTGTGCCGTTTCGTGTCGTTTCGTGTGAGTTGGTGGATCGTCCGTCTGCGTGGAAAAGAACGATCCACGCGCATCACACGAATTACACGTGTGTTAGCTGACTCCTATCGCCATCCACACTCGGTTCGGCTGATCTAAACTCAAATTCCTCGAGACCATAATTAGCAATAGATTCTTCAAACCACTTCAGTCGCTCTCTTAACTTCACAACCTCGCCCACAACGATCACTGCCGGCGCACGCAGCCCAGCCCGGGCTGACAATTCGGCAATCGTCCGCAAGTTGCCGGTCACGGTTTGTTGCCCTTCGTAAGTGCCCCAGCGAATTACAGCTACCGGGGTATCATCAGCGTACCCGGCTGAAATCAGTTCCGCCGCTATCTCTTGCAAATGGGTTATGCCCATTAAGATCACTAACGTGCTCGCTTTCGACTGCCTCAATAGCTTTTGCGAAAGCTCTCCATCTCCCGCACGAGCTCCGGTGAGCACAGTCACTGAAGACGACAGTTCGCGGTGCGTCAGCGGGATACCCGCGTAAGCCGGAACCGCCAGTGCCGAGCTGATTCCCGGAACGATTTCAAAAGGAATGTTGGCCGCCTGCAGCGCAAGTGCTTCTTCCGCACCGCGACCAAAAAGAAATGGGTCGCCGCCTTTAAGTCGAATGACTCGACGGCCTCGTTGCGCCTCTTCGACCAGCAGCGAATTGATTTGCGCTTGCGGGGTCTGACGACCGCCACCCACCTTGCCCACATAAATCCGCTCAGCGTGTGGGCTGACAAAGACGAGCACCTCTGGATTAACCAGGTAGTCGTAGATGACAACGTCGGCTGTTTCAAGTAATGCGCGCGCTTTAATGGTCAACAAACCCGGATCGCCCGGACCGGCTCCAACCAGATAGACCTTTCCCGGCCGGGCTTCGTAGTTTTTGACTTCCTTCCAGTCTTGCTTTCGAGGCCCATCATCTATTGCCTCGCGAATTCGTTCGACGGAGGCGGCAATGACCTGGTGATGTGCTGACAGAGGAGCGCCAATGCGATAGCCAATTCCGGAATGCTTTGCAGCTGCTTCCTTGACCTCAACAGGTATGTCTCCACGTGTATGCCGTCCGGGCGAGAGAAAGTATGGATGAACGACCACCTCCCTAGCACCACGCTCGACCAAACGCGCAAAGCCTTCGCTGATGTTCGGATGTTCGAGCTCCAGGAATGCCGGCTCGACCATTGAAAAATCTCCGAGCTCGGCAATGCGCCGCGCCGCCTCGCGCACATCTTCGTTAGCTTCGGCGCGTCGACTTCCGTGCCCCACCACCAGCACACCGATTTCTGATTCACGATTCATGCGACTGCCAAAGCCTCCTGAGGTGTTGCCTGGGCACAGTAGTTGACGAAGCTGCGAGCCTCGTTGAGGAGGCTTCGTGCTGCCTCTTCAGCCTCACCTGAACCGTTTTGTTGGATCCGATTCAGGCAATCTTGTTTCAAAGCTTCAAATCTGGCAGAAAAATTTTCCCAACTGCCCTGCGTTTCCCCTGACAGCACAAACAGGTTTTCGAATTCCCAGAGCGCTTCTTCAGCTGTAAATGGATCAACCAACCGTTGATACAAAGGAACTCGGGCGGCGGCCGCAGCAGCTGCATAGGCAGCCAGCCCAGCGCTTTCGTATTCCTTGTGATAGATGAATGCCTCTGCCTGGGCTAACTGTTCGCGTGCGTTATCCAGCGTGGGTACAGTTTCCGCTACAGTGGAACCGGCACACTCGCCCTTGATTCCCTTACGCACTGCAAATTGTTCATGCTCGTGACCGTAATCCTCATAAAACGTTGGATCGTCGGCGAAGGAAGGCACGTGCCGCAGTGGCTCGACGACTTCCCTGAGTCTTTCAATTCCGATTCGTTCCGCGAAAGCGTTGAACTCCTCGGCAGGCAGCTGCTCTTTAGCAAACAGTTCGAGTAGTGTTTCGGTGACCTTCAGACAGTTCTTCGCTGGAAACTTGCCCAGCAACGCCCCGAACTGTGCCTGGTCGCCAGAGGTCTGCCCACCCACGGTCACAAAGTGTGCGGGCACAGTTCTTTCTTCATGGTTCAGCGCCGCCGAATAAAACCCGATATTGGCGATCGAGTGTTGCGCGCAACCGTTTGGACAACCTGAGATCTTGATACGCAGCGGTCGCGCCAGTTCGGCATAACTAGCCATCGACCCGGCGAAAACATCGCTGAGCGCGCTGCCTAAACCTTTGGCTGAGGCGATGCCGAGCCGGCAAGTATCGGAACCGGGACAAGTGGTTACATCCGCGATAGTCCCTACGCCCGGTTCGGCAAATCCGTCTTTGGCCAGGGTTTCGTAGAGATTCCAGAGCTCTGATTCGACCACCCAGGGAAGATAGAGGTTCTGCTCGATCGAAATTCTCAGCTGACCTTTCGAGAATCGTCGAGCAATCTCAGCCAGCTTTCGTGCCCGTCCGGCAGTCAGATCCCCAAGCTTGATGCGCACATGCACGCCACGAAAGTTTGGATATTTATGGAGAATAACTGAGTCTCGGGCCCACGCTTGAAAGCCTGGATCAGAAGTCCGGGGACTGAGAACAGGCAGCTGTTGTCCAGTAACCAGGGCTTTGGCAGGGTCTAAGGGAAGTTCACCGTCTTCGGCAAGGTATTCTTCCAGGGATACATCTCCGACTCTGGCACGTTCCTGGTCCAGGGCTTTTCGAAAGTCTTCCCAGCCAAGCGTTTCAATCAGAAACTTCATCCGCGCTTTCATCCGAGCCTTGCGTTCACCGTAGCGATCAAAAAGCCGCAGACAAGCTGCCGTGAGGTTGAAGAGTTCAGCAACCGGAAGAAAGTCTGTGTACAGGAAAGCCAGGTGTGGTGCGACTCCCAACCCGCCACCCAGATAAACACGAAAGCCTCGCTCTTCCTCTTGGGCGCCGGGCTTGGTGCGCGTGACGGCCCAGAACCCTATGTCGTGTATTCGTAAAGCAGAGTGATCTTCCGCACAGCCTTCGAAGGTAATTTTGAACTTGCGTCCGAGATTCTGGTTGTACTTATTGCGCACCAGGAACCGAAACAGTGCTCGAGCATAAACAGACACATCAAAGACTTCAGTGGCTGAAGTTCCGGAGCGATAGCAGGCGGTAATGTTTCGGACGGTATTTCCACATGCTTCGCGCGAGGTAATCCCGGCTTCCGCCAGAAACCTGAGCAGGGCGGGTACTTCCTCGAGTTTGACGTAATAGATCTGGGCGTCTTCACGGGTGGTGAAGTGCATAAAGCCGCTGCCGTATTGGTCGGCGGCATCTGCAAGACGCACTAACTTGTCAGAGGTTAAGAATCCGCCAGGTATCTTAATCCGCTGCATCTGGACGCCTTCCTGGCGCTGGGCATAGGTACCGAAATGCAGGCGCAATTTCTGCATTTTGGTCTCATCGACCTGACCTGACCGGTAATTGCGGATTTGTTGCTCATAATTGTCGAGTTCTGTGGCTACTATTTCAGGTAGTTCAGACGGTTTTACCTCGGTGGCAACTTCGGTCATATCGACACCTTCACTTCCCAATTACCAAAAAAAAAGCCGCTCGATCCGAGCGGCTGGCGGTGGCATTCATAGCGTTAAAAAGACTTCTATGGCATACACTCGCTCCGCTCGCGGAACAGCGGACAACACATACACACGCAACAAGCTGTAGTTGCGACTGTGAATTCAGTCTGTAAAGCGGGGTTGAACGTTCTGTGGAGCTTAGCGGACATCTTTCGGGTCACAATACATCCGTCTTCTCAAACCGTCAATCGAAATTGTTTTTATGCAGCCATAAAAGCGTTGGGCCTAATCGCACTGTACGCCAGGTAGACTAAAATTGTTTCCGGTTTATTCCTTACTGGGACCGCGGGCGTCTCGCCCGCCCCGAGCGCGGAGCGGAACGAAGTGAAGCGCAGCGCGAGAAGCCTCGCGCTGTAAACCCCCTGTGGATCCAACAAAGTCGCTCGGGGCGGGCGGGACGCCCGCGGTCCCAGTATGCCGCGCACCGCGGTCCCGTTAAACGACGCTCCTAATTCCGCGGTCACCATTTTAGACCAGCCGGTGACTAAGGGGACTTGTGCCTTTGTGAGGCTTCTCGCGCTGCGCTCCACTTCGTTCCGCTCCGCGCTCGGGGCGGGCGGGACGCCCGCGGTCCCAGTATGCCGCGCACCGCGGTTCCGGTAAACGACGCTCCTAATTCCGCGGTCACCATTTTAGACCAGCCGGTGGCTACGGGACTTCCGCCTTTGTGAGGTTTCTCGCGCTGCGCTCCACTTCGTTCCGCTCCGCGCTCGGGGCGGGCGCGACGCCCGCGGTCCCAGTGTGCGGCGCCCAATTCCGCAGTCAGCAATTTCAGAACAGCCGGGTGTGACGGGACTTGTGCCTTTGTGAGGCTTCTCGCTGCGCTCCACTTCGTTCCGCTCCGCGCTCGGGGCGGGCGGGACGCCCGCGGTCCCAGTAAACGACGCCCGCGGTCAAAAAGACGCTCGCATGGTTTACCGGGTTTGTTACACTCTGAAGGGGGACGAATTTAAAACCCGGACGACAAATTTCGAACAGAGGGACGAGTTTCGAAAGGCACAAATGATTCAACCCGCAAATCGTATAGAGCATTACTATTACGCCATCCGCCAGGTAGCCCGCGTGGCTGAGTCGCTGACAAGGGCCGGCCGGGAGGTGATTTACCTGAACATCGGCGACCCCCAGGTCTATGGCTTCCGCCCTCCCCAACACATTGTCGAACCTGTCGCCAAAGCCTTGCGAGAAAAGTTTACAGGGTATTCACACTCCGCCGGCCTGCGCCACGCACGCGAGGCCGTTGCCGCCTATGCCACTCGGTTGGGGTGCCCGACAGAAGTTGATGACGTGATCGTAACCTCCGGAGCGTCAGAGGCAGCCGACCTCCTGCTTACCGCTTTGCTTGATGAAGGTGATGAGGTTTTGGTGCCTGCTCCCGGATATCCAATCTATCCAGCTATTCTCAGCAAGCTCGGCGCTATCGCCCGCTACTACCCGCTTGATGATGCCAACGGCTGGTTACCATCAGTTGAGCAGGTTGCCTCGTTAATAAACCAGAAAACGCGCGCCCTGGTCTTGATTAATCCGAACAATCCCACGGGTTCGATCACTCCGGACGAGTGCACCAAACAACTGCTCGAACTGGCAATAAAGAACAACATTCTGGTAGTGGCTGATGAGGTCTATCGTGAACTCTGTTTTTCCACACCACCAACTACTGCTTCACGGTTTGCCAACGAAATGGGTCTACCGCTGGTGACTCTGGAAAGTCTTTCGAAGACGCATCTGGTTCCGGGTTGGCGCACAGGCTGGATGCGTTTTACTAACGCTGCGAAAATGGCCAACTTGATCCAGGCGGTTTATCGACTCGCTGGTGGTCGACTTTGTGCGCCCACCCCCGGGCAGTATGCGATCCGTCCGGCGCTGGAAGGCAGCCGCGAGTTTCAGTCCAGGTTTCTCCAACAGCTTAAGACGAGGCGGGACTTTGCGGTCCGGAAGGTGCGAGACATCGAGTCGCTCTCGTGCGACACGCCCCAAGCAGCCTTCTATTTAATGATAAAAACGGCAGACCTGGACGGCCGCACGGATGAGCAATTCGTGATTGATTTATTGCAGGAGACTGGTGTCCTTGTGGTCCATGGCTCAGGCTTCGGCACCGATCCGAACAAGGGCTATTTTCGAATGGTTTATCTGGCCGACGTGGCAACACTGGAAACGGTTTTCGACCGCCTGAACGCATTTGTCTATGAGAGGGCTTAACCCGTGTTGCGCAAGCCTGCGGCGATGCCGTTGATCGTTGCGCCCATCGCATAGTTAAGGTTCTCGTCAACCTGGTTCAGACGTTTACGGCGCAAGAGCTCGACTTGAATCAGGCTCATTGGATCTACGTAGGGATTTCTCAGTCGTATCGAGCGGGCGAGCACGGGATTCTTTTCCAGTAGTGTTGCCTGACCGGTTAGCTGCAACACGGCCTTTTTGGTGCGCTCAAACTCCTCCACAATCATTTCCCAAACTCTTTCTCGCAACGACGTGTCCGAGACCAGATGAGCGTACAACCTGGCAATCGACAGATCAGCCTTGGCCAAACCCATCTCAACGTTGTCGATCAGATCGCCGAATAAAGCGAAGCGCTCCATCAGATTCTTCAAAACAGTTCTGTTTGCTTCACTGCCACTGGCAAACTGCTCAAGCGCAAAGCCAACCCCAAACCAGGCCGGCAAAACGTGGCGACTTTGCATCCAGCCGAAAACCCAGGGTATCGCGCGCAGATCATCAAGGCCCCGCCGAGCGCTGCGGCGCGCCGGCCGCGAACCGATGCGCGCATGTTCAAGCTCCTCAACTGGCGTAGCCTCTTCGAAGTAGGCGAGTACATCCTCATTGTTGGCAATCTTTTCCCGATAAAACTCAAAAGCGCTTCGGGACATCGCCTCCATTGCCGCTTCGCCTTCATGGTCCAGCTCATAGGCGCCGCTTGAGCGACACAAAGCTTCGAGCGAGGCCGCCACCACCAATTCCAGATTGCGCTCAGCCAAAACCTCATCGGAATATTTCCAGTTCATCACCTCGCCCTGCTCGGTGATCTTGAGGTGGCCGTTAAAGGCTCCCAGCGGTTGGGCCACAATTGCGTGGTGGGTGGGACCACCACCGCGCCCGACGGTGCCACCGCGCCCGTGAAACAGTGTCAGGGTGACGTTACACTCGGCGGCTACAGTGTGCAGAGCTCTGTGCGCTTTAAAAATCTCCCAGGTACTGGTCAGCATGCCGCCATCTTTGTTGGAATCGGAGTAGCCCAACATCACTTCTTGACAACGATCCCAGGAATCAAGCAAGCGCGCGTAGTCGTTGCTGGTCCAGAGGGCGCGACAGATTGAAGGGCAGTTGCGTAAGTCTTCAATTGATTCAAAAAGTGGTACGGGCATCAGGCCCGGGTCGCGGCCATCGCTGGAAGCTTCCACCTGCACCCCACTCAGTTCCGCCAGCCACACCAACGCCGCAATGTCTTCTTCCGACTTACATCCACTTATCACGTAACTGCGAATGGCCTGCGGAGGATAACTGCGCTTCAAGCGGCTGACCATACGCAGTGAGTCGAGCAGATTCGCAGTATCTGCTGAAGGTGGGTCGGGAATACTTAGCTGGGAGCTTTCACTTGCTGCCGAAGAAGGTAGACGTGAGAACTCATCGCGGGCGCGGTTATGCACCCGAGCGTGCTGGCGAATATCCAGGGTGTGTAGATGAAATCCGAAAGTTTCGATCTGCCGCAGCAGTGGGTCGAAAAGCATTCGAGCAATTCTCTCGCCGCCATTCGTGCGCAAACTCTCGCGTACCAGCCGCAGATCGGTTGCAAAGTCTTCTGCATTAGTATAGGCGTTGCGATCGTCGGATGGATCTCGCGACATCCTCAGGCGGGCAAGGATGTAATCCAGATACCGGCGATAGATCTCTTGAGGTGAGTGTCGTTCAGGGTTAACACCTGGTCCCCGCATTTCCCGAGTGTAGTGCTCCAGCGAAGCTTTAAGCTCCGGCGAAACTGCTGCCTGTAAAGTTGAGGGGCTCAAACGCCAAATGAGATCTTCCACTCTGGCAATGTAGTAGTTATGAATCGTCTGACGGGCCAGATCCAGAGCCTCACGTGTGCACTCCGGGGTCACCGAAGGGTTGCCGTCGCGATCGCCACCAATCCAGGAACCGAACCTGATCAAGCGCGGAAGTTCTCGTGCAGTCAGGTCCGAGTTATAGGCCTCGCGAAAATCCTCAGCAAGTTCTTCGTAAACCCTGGGCAAGGTCTCTAACAAAACCGTTGGGTAGTAGTCGAGTCCCATTTTGATCTCGTCGCGAACTGTCGGCCGGCGCCGGCGAACTTCGTCGGTCTGCCAGAGATTTGTGATCTCGGCCATGATTGCCAGTTCGTGTTTTTTGGCTTCGCGTTCGGTGAGGGGTAAACGATCCAACTGTTCGAGCTCTTGGGCTATGCGCTGCCGTTTGAAGAGCACAGTCCTGCGCGCGACCTCAGTGGGGTGCGCAGTGAAGACGAGAATGACTTCAACCTTACGCAGCCAGTCCAAAGCCTGCCATGCATCAATCCCGACCTTTCGCATGCGACGGAGGCTGCCCAGGAAAGATCCCGGTTGGGCCAACGATTCGGGTTCGGTTTGGGCGGCCCGCCGTCTTCGCTTGCGATGATTGGTCTCCGCCAGATTGGTCAGTTCAAAATAGATTGCAAAGGCCTTGGTCATTTGGTAGGCGTCTGCAACGGTGAGTTGGCTGACAATGCGTTCGGCGCGCCCAAGGAGTTGATTTTGCTCAGGAGCAGCTTCTGTTTGTTCTGCGTGACGTTCGCGATGTTCGATCAGCAAGAGGCGCAGCTCTTCGACAGCCGAGAACAGCTTATTGCCGGCTTGTTCTTTCAGGACCTCGCCGAGCAAACGGCCGAGCGAGCGTACGTCTCGGCGCAGCGGAGCTTCTTTCAGATCAGACTCGTGGCTGATCAATTCAGCCAGTCGTGTGGCCTGATCATCCACTTTCCAGAGTGGTGACATCTTTGTCTGCTTCGGTTGCAAAGTGACAAGATTAAACCACAAAACGAGGGCGTTGTGGCAGTATCCGTGCGATGCTGCCTTTGGCCAGCCAGCGCGATGCTCAAGCCCAATGTCCCAGTTCAACTTGGCAAATTTGCAGGTTAGGAAGGGGGCAAGCGCTTTGCGCGCGCCCCCGCTCAACTCCCAACTCACTCAAACCTCAATGCCCCAGTTCAACTGGCCAACCCACTCAAACTTCAATGTCCCAGTTCAAGGCAAATTTGCAGGTCAGGAAGGGCAAGCGCTTTGCGCGCGCCCCCGCTCAACTCCCAACTCACTCAAACCTCAATGCCCCAGTTCAACTGGCCAAACCCACCCAAACTTCAATGTCCCATTTCAAGTTGTCAAATTTGCAAGTCAGGAAGGGGGCAAGCGCCGCAGCGCGCGCCCCCGCTCAACTCCCAACTCACTCAAACCTCAATGCCCCAGTTCAACCCTGGCGAATTCTGCCAACCCACTCAAGCCTCAATATCCCAGTTCCACTTGGCCAATTTGCAGTCAGGAAGGGGGCAAGCGCTTTTAGCACGCGCCCCCGCTCAACTCCCAACTAACTCAATGCTCAATGTCCCAGTTCCAGCCCGGCTAAATTTGCCCACTCCAGTGCCTTATTTTTTTCTCTTCCAGTAAGAATACCAACCAAACTGTTTCATCGCCTTGGATAATTTTTCAGAATCATCTAGCCACCACCAATCATGGTCAACCTCCAAAGGCTGATCACCCAGAGAATAGAACGAGCGAAAGCTGGACCAGTAATAATCCTTCGCAGACTCTACAAGCTTGGCCCTTACCGGATTCTGGTGAATATAGTTAATCTTCTGCCATATCATCCAGATGCTCCACAGGGGAACAGCTTTAAAACTTTCTTGCCATACTTGATGGCCATCTGGCCCTAAGGTGAACTGAAAATTGGAACTTACCTCGACGATAGCTTTAGCGGTCTTGCTTTTAAGTTCGCGAGCATACTCTCGCACCCGACCGTCACGCGGATTAATAATTAGGTGAAAGTGATCTGGCATGAGCACGTATGCGATCAACTTGCGAGGCCATTCCTGATTCTGTTTTTTGAGCTTCTTGAGGAAGGCCTCGCAGCAGGCTGCATCGGTAAAGATTGGCATTCTATGGAAGCAGTTGCCGGTGAGATAATGGAGCGCGCCAGTGAGGTTGGACCACTTGCGAGCCATGTGAGGAAGCTCCTTGTTTGTGAGATTTCTTGAGAATACAGCAGTTAAGCGTGTTAACGCCATGATAAAGCGTCTTGTAAGCTTCACCACAAATCCCAGGCCAAGAATTTGCCAAAATTGAACCGTTTGTATTGAGGTTCGAGTGAGTTGTCACCCAAGCAGCGCGCAGTCAGATTTACAAAACCCTCTTCCGTGACCTTAACTTGTCACTTGGCCGTATCTGGTCACAAGAGGTCATGCCCCGAAACCTCCCAAGCCTCTACATTCCCTAATTAATTTCCAATAAAACTCGATTAAGAGGTGTGGCCAGACCTTTGCTATTAGCGACCGGACAAATGGAAGTTTGCAGAATTGAAAATGTGATGAGGCGGCGAGTGTAGCACGGGCTTTCTGTCATTGGGGGGCAAAGCCCGTGCTCTGAGAGTGGGTGGACTTCAATGAGCTTAGTGGGCTCATGGCGCAAGTCCACCCGCTCGGCGGGTGTTGTTTACGACCGCCACAAAATAAGAATTAATCGCGTTTCAGAGGTTTTTCAGATGCTTACATTAGGACAGAGAAACAAATTATTTGCTTCGGTAGCCGTAGTTGCCGTGGTTTTGGTTCTTGCTGCATTCATTGTTGCAGGTCGCTCCAACAACGCGGCACAAACCGCGCCACCACCACTCGAGGTTGAAGTGGTGCAGGTACAACAGCGAGACGTCCCGGTTTTCAACGAGTGGATTGGTACCACCGATGGCATGGTTAATGCCGAGATCAAAGCCCAGGTTTCAGGATATCTACTGCGCCAGAACTACAAGGAAGGCTCTCTGGTAAAGAAAAACCAGCTGCTGTTTGAGATCGATCCCAGACCATTTCAGGCAGCATTGGACCAGGCGAAGGGCCAGCTGGCGCAGAATCTGGGCCAAGTTCAGCAGGCGAGTTCACAAGTGACCCAGGCAGAAGCGGAAGTGGTCCAGGCCAACAGTCAGCTCTCCCAGGCAAAGGCCCAGCTTACGCGGGCGACTGCGAATCAGGTTCGCACCCAGCTCGATGTGAATAGGTACACTCCTTTGGCTGAGCAAAAGGCCGTTACCCAACAGGAGTTCGACAACGCTGTCCAAACCAATGCCGTCGCCAAGGCAGAAATCGAAGCCGCGAAAGCCGGGGTTGAATCTGCGCAGGCGCAGTTAACTCAAGCCAAAGCTCGGATCGCGACTGCGACGGCCGCGGTCGCCACCGCGAAAGGACAAGTCGAAAATGCCCGGGCAGCCGTCAGAACCGCAGAGTTGAACCTGGGATTCACACGCATCCTTTCGCCCATCGACGGTATTGCCGGTATTGCTCAGGCACAAGTCGGCAACTTGATTAGCACTGATAGCGCTTTGACAACCGTTTCCACGGTCGATCCGGTGAAGGTCTATTTCACTCTGAGCGAGCAGGAGTTTCTAACCTATTCCAAAAAGAATCTTTTCGAGGCACAAACGGCGGCGGCACCACAACTCGAATTAGAGTTAATCCTGGCTGACGATAGTACTTATCCACATAAGGGAAGCTTCTACCTAGCCGATCGACAAGTCGACCCGCGGACGGGAGCCATTCGCCTGGCAGGTGTTTTTGCGAATCCTGGCAATGTCCTCCGCCCCGGACAGTATGGAAGGGTGCGTGCGGTAATCGGCACTGAACATCAAGCTTTGCTCGTACCGCAACGTGCAGTCTCGGAACTGCAAGGCATGTATCAGGTTGCTGTGGTTGCGCCTGACAACAAGATCAACGTGCGCAGGGTAAAAGTCGGAGAACGAAGCGGCGCGATGTGGCTAATTGAAGAGGGTTTAAATGGTGGCGAGACGGTGGTGGCCGAAGGAACGCAGAAAGTCCGACCCGGTATGACTGTGGCGCCCAAACTGGTCGAAGCGCCAGCGCCCGAAGAACATCAGGGACCGGCGGAAGAGTAATTCAAACCAACACTTAACTGACATGATTTCAAGCTTTTTCATCCGGCGTCCAATCGTTGCAATGGTGATTGCAATCGTGACCGTCATTGGCGGGCTGATCGCCATGTTGGGGTTGCCGCTGGCACAGTTTCCGGAGATTTTGCCGCCGCAGATCATTGTGTCGACAACGTACACGGGAGCTGACGCAGTAACGATTGAGCAGTCAGTTTCCACGCCGCTCGAACAGCAGATGAACGGCGTGGAAAACATGCTCTACATGCAGTCGATCAATGCCAACGACGGCAGCGAACAGTTGATGGTAACCTTCGGAGTTGACACAGACGTCAACATCGATCAGGTCAACGTTCAGAATCGAGTCGCCCAGGCCGAACCCAATCTGCCCACTGATGTCACGGAGTTTGGCATCACCACGCGTAAGTCAACCGGACTGCCGATGCTGGTGTTTGCGCTTTACTCGCCTAACAAGACTTACGATTCGTTGTTTCTGGCCAACTACGCCAACATCAACATCAATGATGTCCTTTATCGCGTACCAGGGGTGGGCGAAGTAAGAGTCTTCGGCTCGAGCGATTACGCCATGCGCATTTGGGTTAAGCCCGATGTGCTGGCAAAGCTTGGGCTCGGCGTTCCTGAGCTGGCCACCGCCGTACGCGAGCAGAGCACCGTCAACCCTTCCGGCCGAGTTGGTGCTGAACCTGCACTATCAGGATTGGAAAAGACTTATACAGTCCGCGCCCAGGGCCGGCTGCAAACCCCTGAAGAGTTTGGCCAAGTCGTTGTACGGGCCAACAACGATGGATCGGTAGTGCGTTTGAAAGACGTCGCTCGGATTGAGCTTGGGGCACTCAATTATCAGCAGATGAACCGGATGAACGGTCAACCGAGCGCGATTGTGGCCGTCTTTCAATCACCCGGATCGAACGCTTTGGCGGCGGCTGAAGGGCTAAAGCAAACCATGGAGGAATTAAAGCAGCGATTTCCTCCGGATCTCGAAAGTGAGGTGGTCTTTGACACAACGTTGCCGGTGAGCGAGGGGATTAAGGAGATCGTCACCACTCTGGTCGAGGCGATGATTCTGGTAACCCTGGTTGTTTTTCTGTTTTTGCAGAACTGGCGCGCTACGCTTATTCCAATGGTTGCGGTGCCCGTCTCGCTCATCGGCACGTTCGCGGTCTTCCCGTTACTGGGCTTTTCCATCAACACCTTGTCGCTGTTCGCCTTTGTGCTCGCCATCGGACTGGTAGTGGACGATGCCATTGTGGTGGTCGAAGCAGTTGAACGACACATTGAAGAAGGAATGTCGCCGCGGGACGCCACCTTCCAGGCAATGAAAGAGGTTTCCAGTCCAGTTATAGCCATCTCACTAATCCTGTCTTCGGTCTTTCTGCCGGTGGCCTTTATGGGTGGCATTCAAGGCCGGTTGAACAATCAGTTTGCGGTAACAATCGCGATCTCGGTTTTGATCTCCGCGTTCAATGCGCTGACGCTTTCACCGGCTCTGGCTGCACTGCTTCTGAAACCACGAAAGCCTGCTAAAGGGATTCTGGGCAAGTTCTTTGGCGGTTTTAATCGCGTCTTTAGCAGAGCGATGGACGGATATGTCAATTGGAGCCACGCCTTGATCAGAAAAGCCGTCGTGGGAGTGCTGTTGATCGGCGGCTTTGTTCTGGTGGATGGATTTTTTGGCCGAGTCATTCCCACAAGTTTTCTGCCGGAAGAAGACTACGGGTACGCGATGCTTAATGTACAACTGCCACCAGCCGCTTCCCTCGAGCGTACCGACGAAGTTCTAAGAAAAGTAGAAGGAATACTTTCCCAAACTGAGGGCATTCGCTACCACACCTCGATAGGTGGCTTTAGTTTGCTGAATCGGATCTCGGCCAGCTACCAGGGCTTCTTTTTTATGAGTTTTGAACCCTGGGATGATCGCACCTCAGGCGAGCTTCAGGCACAGGCCATTCTCGGACGAATCAATGGTGCACTCGCGACTCAGGTGCCGGAAGCCATTGCTTTTGCGTTCATGCCACCCTCAATTCCGGGATTGGGTAGCGCTGGAGGTTTTTCGTTCTGGCTTCAGGATCGCAGTGGTGGGTCAATCGAATTTCTGGAGCAGAACCTGGAGCAGTTTCTAGCTGCCGCTCGTAAGCGTCCAGAGATTGGCGGGATCGCGTCACAGTTTTCCGCGTCTGTCCCGCAGATCTATGCGGATGTGGATCGGGACAAAGCTCTGAAGCAGGGAGTACCTGTTGGAGATGTCTATCAAACGCTGCAGGCCTACCTGGGTGGTCTTTACCTAAATCAGTTCAACCGCTTCGGCCGTCAGTGGCGCGTTTTCCTGCAGGCTGAAGGCGAAGAGCGCCGCAGTGAAGAAGACATTGGACGTTACTATGTGCGGAACAACGCAGGCGAGATGGTTCCCCTTTCGGCTCTGGTAACCACGCGCAAGATAAGCGGTCCGGAATACACCAACCGCTTCAATCTGTACCGCGCGGCTCAGATTATCGGTAGCGCCGCGCCAGGCTATAGCTCAGGACAGGCAATGGCGGCGTTGGAGGAAGTTGCCAGTCAGGTACTGCCAAGAGAGATGGGCTACGACTGGGCCGACCTTTCTTATCAAGAGAAACAGGCGTCCGGAGGGGCCTTAACTTCCTTTGCCCTGTCACTTCTCTTCGTTTTTCTAATCCTGGCAGCGCTTTATGAAAGTTGGTCGTTGCCGTTTTCCGTTTTGCTTACGGTCCCGGTAGCCATCTTCGGAGCTTTTGTTGGTCTGTTCCTGCGCGGCTACGAACTGGATGTGTATGCACAGATTGGTCTAATCGTCTTGATCGGTTTGGCTGCCAAGAACGCGATTCTGATTGTCGAGTTTGCCAAATTGGAGCTCGAGAAGGGCCGCGGTCTGGTTGAAGCTGCATTGGAAGGAACGCGGCTCAGGCGACGCCCGTTAATGATGACCTCGTTTGCCTTCATCCTGGGATGTGTGCCGCTTTGGTTTGCCACCGGCTCGGGTGCAGCTGGCAGGCGCATCCTGGGTACGGTCGTAATCTCGGGAATGCTTGCTGACACGATCATTGCCAGCTTCCTGATCCCGGTCAGCTTCTACGTGGTTGAGAAATTCAGGATGAGGTTCAGCAAGAAACACGAACCGCAAATTGTTTCGCCCGAGCCTGCACCGGCTGCTGGAGATTGAGATTGAGGATTTTGGAAATGGGAAAGGCCTTAATCAGCACGGTACTCATAGCCAGCTTGTTGGGCGGCACGGCTGTCGGGCAAAAGAAATACCAGCGGCCACAGGTCAAGACTCCGAACACGTTTCGCGGGGCAGAAGCTGGTACACAACCGGATCAGGCATCGCTGGGAGAGCTTCGTTGGTTCGAGATTTTTAAGGACGAGCAGCTACAGCAGCTGATACGGACGGCTTTTGTTCAGAACTATGATCTGCGCCAGGCTGTTGCGCGGGTTGACGCTGCTCGTGCCAACCTGGGCCTTACTCGATCTGAACAGTTTCCACAATTCGAAGCAGGCGCAGACATAACGACAGTTGGATTATCACGTAGCGGGCAAATAGCTCTGCCGGGAGGGTTCAGCCGAAAACGCACGTTTGGTGAGATCTTCCTGGGACTGTTGTCATTTGAACTCGACGTCTGGGGTCGTCTGCGCCGCCAAACCAAAGCAGCACGAGCAGAATTGGCAGCCTCAGAAGAAGACCGGCGCACGGTTTTGACTCTGGTGGTCAGCGATGTCGCTACGAGCTATTTCCGGCTCATAGAGCTAGACGCAGAACTGGAGATCTCAAAACGCACATTGGCGACGCGACAGGACTCTTTGCGTCTGATTAACAGCCGCCAGCAGGGTGGCCTGGCAACTCTTTTGGATGTCAGGCAAGCTGAGCAGTTGGTGAACACAGCTTCACAGGCGATCAGCGATATAGAGAGGCAGATCGACCAGACAGAGAATCAAATTACTCTCCTGACAGGACAAAATCCTGGGCCAGTGCGGCGCGGACGACCCCTGGATGCCCAACAGCAACCACCAGCGGTACCGGCTGGCTTGCCCTCGTCTCTGCTTGAGAGGCGGCCGGACATTCGCTCCGCCGAGCAATTGCTGATCGCCGCAGATGCCAATGTCGGTGTAGCCAGGGCTGCTTACTTCCCGCGCATTAGTTTGACTGGACTGCTCGGATTCCAGAGCGATCAGCTTTCGAATCTCTTCAAGGGTCCCAGCGGCATCTGGAGTTTTATCCCTCGCATCACGCAGCCAATCTTTACGGCTGGTCGATTGAAATCCAATGTGAGATTTGCGAAGGCGCAACAGCAGTTCGCTTTAACTGAATATGAAAGGGTGATTCAGACGGCGTTTACAGAGGTTTCGAACGGGCTGGTGCAATATCGAAAAGTCCGGGAGATTCGTCTGCAACAAGAACAACTGGTAGCCACCCTGCAGGATCGTTCCCGGCTGGCTTATCTCAGGTACCAGGGAGGCGTGGATACGCTCTTGAGTGCGCTTGACGCCGATCGAGATCTCTTCAGCGCCGAGTTGGACTTGACGCAAGACAAACGCGACGAACTCCTGGCGCTGGTGAATCTATACCGGTCCCTCGGCGGCGGCTGGCAGTAACTCCTTTTGGCGCGCTCAACCCTGGCAAATTCTACCAACCCACTCAATCCTCAATATCCAAGTTCCACTGGGCCAATTTACAGTCAGGAAGGGGGCAAGCGCTTCAGCGCGCGCCCCCGCTCAACTCCCAACTAACTCAATCCTCAATATCCAAGTTCCACTTGGCCAATTTGCAGTCAGGAAGGGGGCAAGCGCTGCAGCGCGCGCCCCCGCTCAACTACCAACTCACTCAATACTCAATGCCAAACAGTTCAATTTTGGCAAATTCTTTGGCTGGGATGTGTGGTGAAGCTCACAAGACGCCCTATCATGGCATTAACAAGCTTAACTGTTGTATTCTCAAGAGCCCCACCCAATCTCACAAACTAGGAGCTTCCTCACATGGCTCGCAAGTGGTCCAACCTCAATTTACCAGGCGCGCTCCACTATCTCACCGGCAACTGCTTCCATAGAATGCGGATCTTTACCGATGCAGCATGTTGTGAGGCCTTCCTCAAGAAACTCAAAAACCCGAATCAGGAATGGCCCAGCAAGTTGATCGCATACGTGCTCATGCCAGATCACTTTCACCTAATTATTAATCCGCGTGACGGTCGGGTGCGAGAGTATGCTCGCGATCTTAAAAGCAAGACAGCTAAAGCAATCGTAGAGGTAAATTCTCACTTTCAGTTTACCCTAGGGCCAGATGGTCATCAGGTATGGCAAGAAAGTTTTAAAGCTGTTCCCCTGTGGAGCAGCTGGATGATATGGCAGAAGATTAACTATATTCACCAGAATCCGGTAAGGGCCAAGCTTGTAGAGTCTGCGAAGGACTATTACTGGTCCAGCTTTCGCTCGTTCTATTCTCTGGGTGATCAGCCTTTGGAGGTTGACCATGATTGGTGGTGGCCAGATGATTCTGAGAAATTATCCAAGGCGATGAAACAGTTGGGTTGGTATTCTTACTGGAAGAGAAAAAAGTGATGGATCTTGAGTAGCTGTATTTTAGTACCTTGCGAATAAAATAAAAGCCGCGTCAGTCTCGGCAGCTTAAATTGAGGTTTGAGTGAGTTGGGAGTTGAGCGGGGGCGCGCGCTAAAGCGCTTGCCCCCTTCCTCACTTGCAAATTTGCCGAGTTGAGCTGGGACATTAAAGTTTGAGTGGGTTGGCCAGGATGGGTTGGGACATTGAAGTTTGAATGAGTTGGGAGTTGAGCGGGGGCGCGCGCTAAAAGCGCTTGCCCCCTTCCTCACTTGCAAATTTGCCAACTTGAGCTGGGACATTGAAGTTTGAGTGGGTTGGCCAGTTGAACTGGGGCATTGAGGTTTGAGTGAGTTGGGAGTTGAGCGGGGGCGCGCGCTAAAGCGCTTGCCCCCTTCCTCACTTGCAAATTTGCCAACTTGAGCTGGGAC
>Ga0187893_10006134_pt1 | contig 20828 bp, 16 predicted proteins | sample MA1701074metaG_FD_139574 | JGI IMG/M metagenome (GOLD analysis project Ga0187893, IMG submission 139574) | White microbial mat communities from a basaltic lava cave in the Kipuka Kanohina Cave System on the Island of Hawaii, USA - MA170107-4 metaG ...
CGTGCGACTGGCGCTCAACGATGCAGGATCACGAACGGTGGCCGTCACGGTGTAGGCACCCGCCGTGCTCGGCGTGCCGGCGATGACACCACTACTCGCATTGACGGCCAGCCCCGGCGGCAGGCCAGAGGCCGAATAGGTCAGGGCCGCTCCTTCCGGATCGCTGCCCACCAGCGTCAGCGACGCCGGCTGATTGCGCACCGTTGATTGATTCGCCGGTTGTGTGAGCGTCGGCGGTTGATTGGTGGGGACCGTGACGGTCCACGTGAACGTGCGACTCGCGCTCAACAACGCCGGATCACGCACCGTCCCCGTCACGTTGTAGGTGCCCGCCGTCGTCGGCGTACCGGAGATCAGACCGCTGCTCGCATTGACCGTGAGGCCCGGCGGCAGCCCGGCCGCGGAGTATGTCAGCAGTGCGCCTTCCGGATCGCTGCCGGCCAGTTGCAGCGACGCCGGCTGGTTGCGCACCGTCGACTGATTCGCCGGCTGCGCCAGCGTCGGCGGTTGATTGGCCGCCGTGATGGTCCACGTGAACGTGCGGTTGGCGCTCAACAACGCGGGATCGCGAACCGTCGCCGTCACGGTGTAGGTGCCCGCCGTCGTCGGCGTGCCGGAGATGACACCGCTCGTGGCATTCACTGACAGACCAGGCGGCAGACCGGATGCCGAGTACGTGATTGGCGCGCCTTCAGGATCGCTTCCGACAAGCGTCAGCGACGCCGGCTGGTTTCGAATGGTTGTCTGATTGGCGGGCTGCACGAGAGTGGGGGGTTGATTCGGCGTGCTTGTCAGATCGAGAACCACTTCCGTAGATGGCGGCCCCAGACCCGCTGAGTTATACGCTCTCACGACAACGTAATAACGTTGTCCGGGTGGTGGAAAAAATTCATAGGTGTCGACGTTGCCGACGTCGATCGACACCGTGTGCACACCGGGTTGTGTGCCGTAAGCGAGTATGTAACCGAGAACGGGTTCCGAATTTCGATTCCAGGTGGCCGTCGCAGCATCGGCCGTCGACCACGCGCTGACACACAAGACCGTCAGCGCCACCACGCGAATGTAAGACATGTGCTCCCCTTCTCGTTTCCTCGCAGCGGCGCGCCCACGGCTCGAAACAGCGCGATTACCGTCGCGTAGGGGGGAGTTACCAACCGCGCAGGGGGAGTCACTACGCGATGTGTTGACTTCGGATGACTTTGCTCAATGCAGAATCGTTGCCACGTTTGGCAACTTACGATCTTCGGCGGCGTCGTACGAATTGCGGCAGCAGCGTGAGCAGAATCGCTACGCCGATGATGGTGGTGGCGATGGGGCGCGTGAAGAAGATCAGCGGGTCGCCGCCGGAGATGGCGAGGCTGCGTCGCAATTCCTGTTCGAGCAACGGGCCGATCACCAGACCAAGGAGCACCGGAGGGAGGGGGAACCCGTAGGAGCGGAGGCCGAATGCGAGCGCGCCGAGCACGAATGCGATGGTCACGTCGCCGATGCTGCCATTGATGCTGTAGGCGCCCAGCGTAGCAAATAGCACGATGATGCCGGCGAGGATCGGCTGCGGCACCTGCAGCAGTTTCACCCACAATCCCACCAGCGGCAGGTTGAGCACCAGCAACAACACGTTGCCGATATACAGGCTCGCGATCAGTCCCCACACGAGCTCAGGCTTCTGCTCGAACAACAGCGGCCCGGGAGTGATTCCATATAGCTGAAACGCCGCGAGCATGATCGCGGTGGTGCCCGATCCGGGCAGGCCCAGCCCGAGGAGCGGCACCATGGCACCGGCGGCGCTCGCGTTGTTGGCGGCCTCCGGCCCTGCCACACCCTCGATCGCCCCGTGCCCAAACTCTTCGCGAAACCTCGAGGTGGAACGCTCGAGGCCGTACGACATGAACGTGGCCGTGGTGCCGCCCGCGCCCGGCAGCAATCCCACCCCGAACCCGATCAGCGTGCCTCGGATCCACGCCGGAATCGAACGGCGCCACTCTTCCGCGGTCATCATCAGTTGGCCGACGACGGCAGGACGCGCGTCGACGTCTGAGGTCGCGGTGGCCGCAGCCCAAAGCACTTCGCCGATTGCGAACAGGCCCACCGCGGCGAGGACGACGTCAATACCGCCAAGCAATTCCGGCTGACCGAATGTGAATCGCGACACGCCGGTTTGCAGATCGATGCCGACACTTCCGATCAACAACCCGAGGAACAGCGACGCAGCAGCGTGAGCGCGCGAGTCGCCGGCGAGCGCGCTGACCGCGGTGAGCGCGAGCAGCATCAGGGCAAAATACTCAGGAGGACCGAAACGCAAGGACACTTCAACCAGCGCCGGCGCCAACATCATCAGCATGGCGGTGCCAAACGTTCCGGCCACAAAGGATCCGATCGCCGCGGTGGTCAGCGCGGCGCCGGCACGGCCGCGCCGCGCCATTTGGGTCCCGTCGATGGTGGTCACGGCCGCTGAGGCATCACCCGGCGTGTTCACCAGGATCGAAGTCGTCGAGCCGCCGTACATCGATCCGTAGTAGATGCCGCCGAACATGATGAACGCGGTAGCCGGATCGAGACCGAACGTCATCGGCAGCAGCAAGGAGATGCCGACGGCCGGTCCGATGCCGGGCAACACGCCCACGGCGGTGCCGAGAATCACTCCCGCAAAACCTGCGAGCAGGTTGCCGGGCGAAAGCGCAACGCCAAATCCAATCGCGAGATGCCCCAACAGGTCGTTCATCGCTGCCGCTCGAGCCACTGCCCCGCCGGCAGCTTCACGTCCAGCACGCGATCGAAAATGCCGTAGGCCGCCAGCGTCAGCGCCACGGCCACGATCGCGTCGCGCCGCAGATTGCGGCTGCCGAGGACACGCGACTGCAGCACCAGATACACGACGGTGGCCGGCACGAATCCGACGCGCTCGAACGCGAGCAGGTACGCCGTCAGAAGAATCGCCGTCTGCATCACTGGCCGGCCGGCGCCGCCACGTGCGGCCGGTGCGGCGTCGGCTCGTTTCCGCGCCCGATACGTCACCGCCGCCGTCGAGATCGCGAGGCCGAGGAGCACGATCGATGGGAAGGCCCACGGTCCCAACGCGGCGTAGCCGGCTCCCGCTTCACCCAATTCCAGTGTGTCGAGGATCTGCGCCGTCGATTCGAGATCGCGCGCGAGAAACTCCTCGAATGCGGACCCAGCCAGGAAGGAGTCCTGCCAATGGTTGTTGCGCAGATAGGTCTGCCACTCGGCGGTGCCGCGCATCTGTTCGAGCGCGTCGACGAGCCACGCCTGCGCGGCGGGCGTGATGTCCGGTGGCGCGACGATGCCGCGCCAGTTGGACAAGGCCACGTTGATGCCCAACTCGGAAAAGGCCGGGGGCGCGTCGGGCGCGATGCGCGCCGGCGACGACACGCCGAGCAGCCGCACGCGCCCACCATCAGCCAGGCCTTTCCATTCGCCGTAGCCAGACACCGCCGCGGTGACCTGACCACCCATCACCGCGGCGGCGGCGTCACCGCCGCCGGCAAACGCCACGTACCGCACGGCCGACGGCCGAACGCCCATCTCGCGCGCGAGCAGTCCCACCAGCATGTGATCGATCCCGCCTGCTGATCCGCCGCCCCACGAAATGCTGGCTGGGTTCTCACGAAAGGCGGCAAGCAAGTCGCCCAGCGTCTGGTATGGGGAACCGGGCGGCACGGCGACCACCTCGTATTCGTTGATCAGACGCGCCAGCGGCACGGCATCGGTGAGCGAGAACGGGCTGCGATGGGTGACGATGGCGCCAACCATCACCGAGCCGCCGATCATGAGGACGTAGGGATCGCGGCGATGCCGGCTGACGAGCTCGGCCAGCCCGATGGTGCCGCCCGCGCCGCCGCGATTGAACACTTCTACCGGCTCTGGAGCGATGTCCTGCGTGAGCAGAACCTGCTGGATCACGCGCGCGGTCTGATCCCAGCCGCCGCCGGGATTGGCCGGCGCCATGATCATGATCGGGCGGTTGGGGTAGCCGTCGGGTGTGCGCGGCAGCGGCAGCGCCAGTACGACGAGCGCCGCCAGGAAACGAGCTACCAATCCAGCAGCGCGGCAAACAACAGCGGCGCCACGATAGTCGCGTCCGACTCGATCATGAACGCCGGCGTGCCGACGTCCATCTTGCCCCAGCTGATCTTCTCGTTGGGCGGAGCGCCGGAGTAGGAGCCGTAGCTGGTGGTGGAGTCGCTGATCTGGCAGAACACGCTCCACAGCGGCGTGTCGGTTCGCAACAGGTCCTGGCGCAGCAGCGGCACCACACAGATCGCAAAGTCGCCCGCGATGCCGCCGCCGATCTGCAGGAATCCCAGCGGATGCGTCTTCGCCGTCCGCTCGTAGTAGCTCGCCAGCGCCATCAGGTATTCGACGCCGCCGCGGATGGTGTGCACGTTCTTAATCTCGCCCGAAATGCACTTGCCCGCATACATGTTGCCGAGTGTGCTGTCTTCCCAGCCGGGCACGAACACCGGAATACCGCGCGCCATCGCAGCGTGCATCCAGCTGTCGGCGGGATCGACCACGTAGCGGTCGCCGAGGTCGCCGCGGCGCAGGATGTTGAAGATCGCTTCATGCGGGAACAGCCGCGCGCCGGAGCGGTCGGCGGAGCGGATCTCGCGCAGCACGGCGTCGGCCACCGGCTGCACCGCTTCGCGCTCAGGAATGCAGGTGTCGGTGACGCGGTTCAATCCGGCGTCGAGCAGCGCCTTGTCGTCGGCGGGGGTGAGCGTCCGGTAGTGAGGAATGTTGCGATACCGATTGCGGGCGATCAGGCTGAACACGTCCTCTTCGAGATTGGCGCCGGTGCAGCACACGGCGTGCACCCGCTGTTTGCGGATCATCTCGGCCAGCACCACGCCGAGCTCCGCGGTGCTCATCGCTCCCGCCAGCGTGATCAAGATGTGTCCGCCGCCGTCGAGATGCCGGCGCAGCGCGTCGGCAGCTCTCACCAGCTCGCCGGCGTTGAAATGCCGGAACGTGCGGGTGAGAAAAGCCGTGATGCTCGGTGTGCTCATGCGCTCGTCTCTCCCGAACGGCCGCGCTTCACGAACGCCCCCAGATACGGCCGGTAGCGCTCGTAGATATGCGCGGGCAGCGACTGCACGCCGCGAATCACCTGCCGGCAGGTGGGCTGGCCGCAGCCGCACGGCATCTGCCAGAACGGGTCGACTTCGGTGGTCGAGTAGTCGATGGTCACTTCTTCGTCGGCGTGAATCGGCTTGACCGCGATGATCGACCGGCGCGACGTGATCACCGCGTTAGCATCGCACGAATGATTCAAGTAGCCACCATAGCTCCGCGCCGGGTCGAGCCACCGCCGATCGCCCACGCCGATCCAGCGCGGGCCGAGCCGGTACTTGTCGTCGTAGCCGAAGCGCCTGATCATGCCCTGGAGGATGAACACGGTGTCGCCCGTCGCGAAGCGAACCCGCGCGAACACACCGAGCCCCGTTCGGGTAGTGCGCGCCACGTAGACCCCGGGTATACCTGCGGGCTTCGTCGGCATTCAGGATTGGGCGCCGCCGGCCAGCCGTTCTTTGAGGAAGGCGGCAATCTTCGGCTGCTGACAGTGCTCGGCCCATCCGAGCGGCGTACTCCTGAAAATGGTGTCCTTGATATCCAGCCGGGCGCCGCGCTCGATCAACAGCTTCGCGACTTCGAAGTGCCCTGAAGCGATTGACTGGTGCAGTGGCGTGGCATGGCTGTGGTGTCCATCGGGATTGAAGCGATTGGGATCCTCACCGGCATCGAGGAGCGTCCTGACCACGTCAAGGTGTCCAAGCTGCGCCGACAAGGCCAACGCACCGTGACGATCGTCCGGGCTGGCCGCCGGCAACAACCGCGTCACCTCTTCCATGCGGCCCAGGCCGGCCGCAATCGGCAGGGAGTCAACGTCCGCACCCCGCTGCACCAGCGCCTGTGCGGCTTCGGTGCTGCCGAATACCAGCGCGGTCATTACCGGGTTCGCCCACTTGCCCGTGCCGAGCGGTCGAATCGCCGCCCCGTAGTCGATCAGCGTCTCCACCAGTGCCGCCTGCACACCGGCTTGTTTCGGCGGCGTGCTCGACACCAGCATCGCCATGGTGGTGTTCTCGCCCCCATACGAACTCTGCAGCGCGTTCGGGTCCGCGCCGGCCTTCAGCAGGACCTTCGCCATCTCGACGGCGTTTGGCGGCGTGCGCTGACGATACCCTTCGATTCCGTTGGCGGCGGTGTAATGCAGGAGCGTCGCTCGATGAACCGGCGGATCGAAGCAGCACACCCGTGTCGATCGTGCGTGCACCAGGTGAGGATCCTCGCGCAGCAGGCGTCTGAGCGTATCAGCGTCGCCGTCGATCACGGCTTCGGCGGCGCGCTCGAATCGCGCAGACGGCGACGAGGTATCCGCGACCGCAGCCGCATGATTCTCGAGGGCCCGCCAGTCCTGAAAGTCGTACGACCGCGCCACGGCGAGTTTCGCGTCCTCGCGGTCGACGGGAATCGCGCGGGCCTGTTCGTCGCTTTCCCAGAACCGCTGCAGCCACGGAATGTCTTCGTCGAGGAATTTTGGATGACGGGCGCGAAAGAACTTCAGCGCCTGCTCGTCGCCCGATTGCCAGCCGGCGAGTAGCTCGTCGGCCTGTTTCTCATACGCGGAGAGTGGCGCATCGAACCGCAACATGGCCGACCGTATGCTACTGCGAAGCGAATTGCGCGAGGCACTGATCGTGCAGCAGCAGGCCGTCGTGCAGCAGCTGCACTTCCAGCCGGCCTCGCGGCAGCGGCGCGTTCAACGACAACGCCACCCGCCACAGCCCCTTCGCGATTGGCCGCCCCAACGTCACCGGCCAGAGTCGTTGCGGCGCGCCCCCGACGGGTCCGAGCCCGAACGCCAGTGCGCCGGTCAGCTTCTCGGCGGAGACCAGGGTCGAGATGGTGACCGGCGAGTCGCGACGCAGCAGGAGCAGCGCATCGGACCGGGTGGGCTGCTCGATGACGAAGCCGCCGCAGTGCGCCTGCTTCGCATTGCCTTCCGGCACGCGAACGCTCGCGAATGCCAGACCGTTGATCTCCGGATCGGACGCCCGCGCCGCCAACCGTACCTGATGGAGTCCGGCCGCCGCAGCGAGGCGGACCTCACCCGACACCCGGCCGCTGCGCGCCTTGCCGCGGCCGCTGGCTCGCGACACCACGTCGCCGGCGGCGTTCAACGCCAGCGCCGAATACTCGACGCCGGTGCCATCGCGGAGGTCCTGCCCAATCTCGAATGGCACGACCAGACCGCGCTTGCGGCTGTCAACCGGCACCGCCGCGGGCGCCAGCGCGATCGCCAGTTCGCGGACCGGCAGCGGCGACGCCACCAGCTCGACAGTCGGCGCCGCCCGATCCGACCCCGGCAGGAAGACCGAACGGTGCAGCAGCGACACCCCTGGCGCGCGCGTGGTCACGCGCAGCTTGCGCGGCCGGGGCCGCTTGGCCGTCGACGGCGTGGGCTCGTAGCCGAGCAGGTAATAGGCCCGATTCTCGGCGGCGACCCTGGCGAGCTCGCCGGTGATGTCGTTGCTGATGATCGAACGGCCACCGGTGAAGGCGGCGAGATCTCGAATTGCGGTGGTGTCCATCGGATTGAGATCGCGCCGCAGATCCGCGCCCGCATTCTGCAGCCCGCGCGGGTCGACAGTGTAGATCGCCACGTTGGCGGCGCGGGCTTCGTTGATCAACCGCGCGAACGACTCGTCGTCTCGACCGACGTTGCGCTGCAGCTCGAAGGATTCGGTGATGTTGGCCGGCAGGTCGCCGCCGCGGCTGAACCAGACGATCGCCTTGCGGCGGGCGCGAATCGGACGCAGCCGCTCGACCACGCCCAGGAGCACGCGAATACTGCCGCGGCTGTTTTCACCGCTGCCGAAGGTTTCGATGCTCGGCGTGCTCTCAGCGAGCGAGTCGTCTGATCCGGGCTCGGTGATCCCCAGCGAACGTTCGCGGCGGCCCGTGGTCCGCGACACCGCGTCGAGCGCGAGCATGCGATCGTTGGTCAGGAAGAATCCGGAGTTCGCGCCCGACCTGACCACCGCCACGTGATCGTTTTCCTGCAACGTCGTTTCAAAGAAGCGCGCGGCCGCGCGGCGCACGGCCTGCACGTCGTCCACCTGGATGCCGATCTCGTCGAGAACCACGGCGAAGATGCCGCCCGGCTCGATGTCGTTGCTGGTCACGCCCGGCGGCAGCGGCGACGGCGGCGGCGGCACGGCAAAATTGATGAACTCGAACGTGCGAATCGGCTGCGCCACGCCGTCCTCGAACAGTTCGAAATCTTCGGCTTTCAGGTTGTAAACGGGCGCGCCGTCCCGGCCGGTGGCGACGACATCAATCGTGACGAGCTCGACGCCGGCGCGGAACACCGGCTGCGTGGGCGTCTGGGCCCCAGGTTGCTTCGCCGAAAGTGCGGCAGCCGCGGCCAGCGCCGCAGCGATCGTCGTGGCGAGTCGCACGGCCGAATGGTACATCCATTCCGGGATTCCGCGGACGCTGCGCGGTGGGGTCGTGGCATATACTCCGTGGTGGAGATGGTCATGATGGGAGCACGTCTTGTCCTGCTGGTTGCGACAGTGGCTGCGGCTGGAGCGCTGGTGAGCGGTCAAGGTCAGCGGCGATTGAACCCGATGATTGATCTGATGGCCGCGAAGAAGCCGGTCTTCGGGCTTTACGCCCCAAGCAACCGCCGCTTTGGTGGACCGGGGGCCACGGCTCCTGCGACCGCGCCGGCGCCAAAAACGGCCGCCGAACTTGCCGCCGACGCGCTCGCCAACGGCAACACCGACTACATCTTCGACGGATCGATGGAAGGCGGCATGGAGCGCGCGCTGCCGGCGTTCACCGACTTCGTGAAGGGCATGGCGGCGTCGGGATCGTTCAAGAAGAAAAACGGTCAGCTGACGCACCCGCTGGTGGTGAAAATGCACGAGATCGCGCCCGACCCGAAAGCGGCAGCCGCGAGTATCGCCACGCAGTTGAACCTGGGTGTGAGCGGCATCATGTTCGTCTCGGTGGAAAGCGCCGCCGAGGCTGAAGCCGGCATCAAGGCGATGCGCTTCGCGTCGAAGGGCGGCACGCGCCCGGAAGACGTCGGGCAGGCGCCGGCGCTCTGGGGCCTGAGCGAAAAGGAATACAAGGAAAAGGCCGACCTCTGGCCGTTGAATCCGAATGGCGAGCTGATCAACTGGACCATCATCGAGAGCAAAGCGGGTCTGGAGAACGTCCGTCAGATCGCCGCCGTGAAGGGCATCGGCGTGTTGTGGCCGGGCGCCGGCACGCTGCGCGGCCTCTTCTCCACGACCGACGCAAGCGGCGCGCGCAAGCTCGACGAGGCGGCATGGGAAGCGGCGATCCAGAAAGTGCTGGCGGCGTGCAAGGAGTTCAACGTTGCCTGCGGTTACCCAGCCAACGCCACCGACATCGAGCTGCGCATGAAGCAGGGGTTCAGCGTGTTCGTGATGAACTGGGGCGACCCCGGCTTCAAGGCGATTGATACCGGCAAGAAAGCCTCTGGCCGTTAGGCTCCTCGCGGTCAACCTGGCATTGGCGCTGGCGCTCTCGGCGCTGGCGCCCGCCCAACCGGCGCTCTCGGATCGCGAAGCCTACGAATTCGTCGGCAAGACGCCGTTCGCGACCGGCTGCGGCTGGTCGATCTACTGCTATCGCCCGGTCGTGCCGGCGATCGTCGTCCGACTCCCCTTCGATCTCGATACGAGCTGGCGCATCGCGCGCGTCACCTTCGTCGCGGCGGCCGGGACGGTGCTCGGCATCGCCGCCGCGTCTCTCTCACCGACGCTCACCGTACCGATCCTCGCCGGCGTGCTGGCGCAAACCAGTTACGGGTTCGCCTTCACCGCCTACGATCCCTACGCCGCCGATCCGCTCGTCTTTCTGATCGCGGCGGCGTTGTTGTGGTGCTGGATTCACGATCGATGGCGGCCGGCATTGGCGCTCGCGATTGCGGGTGTGTTCGTGAAAGAGACCGTCACGCTGATTGCGGGCGCGCTCGCGATTGCAGCCGTGATCGAACGCGGACCGCGATGGAACACGTGGCTGCGGCCGGCGGCCGCAAGCGCGATCACGCTCGCACTGTTTCACGTGATCACGCGCCTGTGGCTGGAGTGGGACATCTCGGAGAACCCGGCGGCGCAATGGCGTCACGGGTTCTGGCTGGGATTGTGGTGGCGCACGAACCCACTGCTGGAACGCAAAGCCTACATGCTGTTCGCCACGTTCGGCTTCGCCTGGATCTTTGCGGCGCTGGGCCTGCGACATGCGCCTCCGCGCTGGCGTGTGCTGGCGCCGGCGATGGTTCTGCCGTTGCTGATCCTCGTGGTGATCCAGACACCCGAGCGGGCACTCGGCAACGCTTGCTTCGTGGTCGCGCCGCTGGCGGCGCTCTACGCGGCTCGCGAACCGCTGATCGGATCAGCGGCGGTCGCACTGAATGGCTTGATCACGGCGAAGGCAGGAACATCAGCCGCGTGGCTGCCTTCAGCACGGTGGGTGTTGGTTCCGGCCGCCGTGGCGGCGGGAGTAATGATGTTCAGAACGTTGGGTCTTGGAATCGACATCCCAAGACCCAAGACCCAGGACCCAGGACCCTAACAACTCACGCAGCGGTTGTTGTTCTTCGCCCCCATGCCCGTCAGCAGCGTGATCGTCTCGGGGTAGGGCTGCGTGCGCTGCACGGGGCCGTTCGCCATGTCGATCGTGGTCTGGCCGCGGCGATTCACCTTCTTCACATCGGCGCCCTTCGAGACGAGATACAGGATCATCTCGTTGTCGCCGCGCGACGCGGCGTTGTGGACGGCGGTGTTGCCATCCTCGTCTTCGGCGTTCACGTCGGCGCCCTGTTCTTCGACGAGGTACTTCACGGCGGCGAGCAACCCTGTCGGCGCGTAGCGATGGGCGTTGCCGGCAAAACCTTCGCTGTAGCCGGTGCCCGCGACCGCGATCAGCGGCGTCGCCCCGGGACCGCCATAGATCATCGGCGGACGTCCTTCGGGATCCTGGTCGCTGCCACCGCGCGTGCCGCCCTGCCCGAACTGGCGCGACGCCAGCTTCATCGTCCGGATGTTCGGATCGGCGCCGTGTTCGACCAGCAGCTTCATCGCCACAATATCGGCCCCCCAGGCGGCGCGCCAGAACGCCGTGGCGCCTGAATCGTCGGTGCGCAGCAGCTCGAAGTTGTACTCGGTAAACCACGGCTTGCGATAGATGCGCGCGTTGGGATCGGCGCCCTTGTCGAGGAGCTTCTTCATCAGCTCCAGGTAGCCGGTTTTCTGCTGCAGATAAGCGCGCGGCTGCGGATAGAACGAGCGCGGCTGCCACTGCGTATTCACGACCGCATACAGCGGGAACATGCCGCCCTCGCTCACCAGGTTCGGATCGGCGCCCTTGTCGAGCAGCATGCTGGCGAGATCGAAGTGGCCGTTGATCGACGCAATGATGAGCGGGGTCGTCTGGTCACCGGCGCAGCGCTGGTTCACCGCGGCACCCGCCGCCAGTAACGCCTCGGCCGTGGCGATGGCGCCCTGCCGCGCCGCGAAGTGGAGCGCCGAGAGGCCGCCGTGCTTGCCGATCAACTCGGCGTAGTTGAACGGCCGGCTCACACCGGGCACGTCGCCCCGCTGCGCCGCCTGCGCCTGACGGGGCACGCCGTTCTGATCGACTTCCGAACTCACTGCCAGCCCCGAAAAATCCTGAACGCGCGACGTTGCGGCAATGTCGGCGCCCCGCGCGAGAAGCAGCTTGACCACGTCGATGCGATCGGAGGCGGCGGCGAACATCAACGCCGTCTGGCCGTTGGCCGTTTCCTTCACGTTCGGATCGGCGCCGTTCTCGACCAATGTGCGGACCGCATCCGCGTTACCGGAATGGGCGGCATGCATCAGTGCCGTGGCGCCCGTCGAGGTGAGCGCGCCCACCTGCGCGCCCGAGGCGATTAGCGGCGCGATCACCGAGGCGTGGCCCAGCTGCGCCGCCAGGTGCAGCGGCGTGTAGCCGCCGATGCGCGTCTTGGCGCCGACATTGGCGCCGGCGTACAACAGCATCGATGCCAGCTCCGCGTCGCCGTTGAGCGCGGCCCAGTGCAGCGCCGTCATGCCGTCGCCCTGCGCGGCGTTGACGTCGCCGCCTTCTTTGATCAGCTTGCGGGCGGTGGCCGAGTCTTTGGCCTGCGCGGCCACGGCAACGGGTGCGGGTGTTTGCGCCTGAAGCGATCCGGAGAGCGCGATTGCAATGCCTAAAGCGAGAAGCTTTTTCATATGCAGTCCGTCTATTCCGCAGCCGTGGTGGCAGGCGCGGTATTCAAATCCATCACCGAACTGCTGTCGCCAAACCGTTCGAGTTCGAGACCGACGCCGCGCAGCGCGCCGAGCATGGCGTTGGCCATCGGCGTCCCGTCGGCGGCCTTGATGTGCAGGTTGCCCTTCAACGAGCCACCGGCGTGGCCGGCGAGGAACAACGGGCAGCGCTTGTGGTTGTGCACGTTGGAGTTGCCCATCGGCGAGCCGTAGATCAGCAGCGAATTCTCCAGCAGGTTGCTGTCGCCGTCAGGGGTCTCCTTCAGCTTCTTCAGCAAGTACGGCACCAGGCTGACGTGGTACTTGTTGATTTTCGCGAGATCGGTGATGCGCTCCTCGCGTTCGCCGTGATGCGACGCGATGTGGAAGCCGGTGTTGACGCCGGTTTCCGGGTAGACGCGGTTCGAGACGTCGCGGCTCAGCTTGAAGGCCACCGTGCGCGTCAGGTCGGCGCTGAACGCCACCACCTGCATGTCGAACATCAGCTTGACGTGCTCGTCGTACGAATCGGGAACGCCGATCGGGGCGCCCGGCAGTTCGCGCGCCTCACCGGACGTGTTCTGCGCTTCGATCTTCTGGATGCGGCGCTCGATCTCACGCACGTCGTCGAGGTACTCCGCCAGGCGCGCCTGGTCGGCCGGGCCCAGCCGCTGCTTCAACTGGTTGGTCGACTGCGTGACCCAGTCGAGAATGCTGCGGTCGCGACGGCGGCGCGCCGCGCGCGCTTCCGGCGTGGCGCCGATGCCGAACAATTGATCGAACACCGCGCGCGGATCGCGAATCATCGGCAGCGGATCTTCTTCGGTGGCCCAGCTGATCGAGTCGGTGTAGGCGCACGAATAGCCGTAGAAGCAGCCGCCGGCCTGATCGACGTTCTCGACGCACAACTGCATCGATGGAATCGGCGTCTCCTGGCCGTACTTCTGCGCGAATAACTGGTCGAGCGAGGTGCCAACCTTCAGGTCCGAGCCCTGCGTCTGCTTTGGATGCGACTGGGTCAGGAACACCGACGCAGAACGGAAGTGATCGCCGCCAATCTCGGGCGGCGCGAACGCCTCGGCCATGCGCACGTCGGTGTTGCTGACGATGGTGATGTAGTCGCGCCAGGGCTCGAGCGGCGCCAACGCACTGGGGCTGAGGTCGAAGGCCGACCCGGCGGCCGCCGGCGCCCACAGGTTCTTGGTCGCGCCGAACGCGGTGCTGCCGGCCGAGCCGTGCACCATCTCCATGGCCACCAGGCGGGATTTCTTCGGCGCCGCCGAGACGCCCACGGGCATCATCGCGTCGAGGAACGGGAGCGCGATGGTCGCGCTCAGGCCTTTCAAGACGGTGCGGCGGTCGAGATGTTTTCCGGTGATCAGATTCATCTTGGTTGTCCTGCAACGGTCGTTGATTTGGCCGGCTCGGTCACGGTGCCCATGGTGAACAACGGGCTCGTGGCCACGCCCTGCACGAACGCGGAGAGCTTCAGATTCTTCTTTTCGGCCTCGCGAATGATTCGCCGCACGGCCCACATATCTGCACCCTCGATGCGGCGGCCCAGCGCGTAGGTCAGCAAGTGCTCGGTGAAGCTCAGCAGCACCACATCCTGATGCTTCAACAGCGCGGCGCGCAAGCCGTCGGGACCGCTCATGGCCATGCCGTCGTACAGCGTGCCGCTCGGATCGACCGGCATGCCGGCGTCCTTGATGCGGTACTTGCCGGTGACGTCGAAGTTCTCGAGCGCGAGACCGAGCGGGTCGATCACGCGGTGGCACGACGTGCACTGCGGATTCTTGCGGTGTTCTTCCATGCGCTCTCGCACCGACAACACCTTACCCTCGGCCACCCCTTTGGTTTCCTCCAGCAACGGCACGTTGGGCGGCGGCGCCGGCGGCGGCGACCCCATCAACACTTCCATCACCCACTTGCCGCGCATCACCGGTGAGGTGCGATCGGCCACCGACGTCAACACCAACACGCTGCCTTGCGTCAGCACGCCGCGGCGCTCCGCCGGCAGTTTCACCCGGCGGAAGGCATTACCGGTCACGTTCGGAATGCCGTAGTGCCTCGCGATGCGCTCGTTGACGAACGAATAGTCGGCCGTCAGCAAGTCGAGAATGCTGCGATCCTCGCGGACCAGGCTGTCGAAGAACAATTCCGATTCGCGGATGAAGGCGTCGCCAAGCGTGCGATCGAAATACGGGTAGGCCACCGCGTCGGGCAACACCGTATCGACGTCGCCAAGCCGCAGCCACTGACGCGCGAAGCGCGTGGACAACGCTGCCGACCGTGGATCGGCCAGCAGCCGCGCGACCTGCTTCTGATATACGCCGGGCGCACTCAGCTGTCCCGCTGCGGCCAGCTTCTGGAGCTCCTCGTCAGGCGCCGCGGCCCAGACGAAATACGACAGCCGCGAAGCCAGCTCCATGTCGCTCAGGCGAAACGACTGGCCGGCGCCGAGCGCTGACGGCGCGCTCTCGAGACGGAACAGGAACTGCGGGCTGGCGAGGATCGCCTCGATGGCGCCGCCGGTGGCGTACTCGAAATCGCCTTCCTTGCGGCCGTCGGTGTAGAACTTCATCAGCGCGCTGAAATCACGATCGTTCACCGGACCGCGGAACGCCTGCGTCGCGAGATTGCGAAGAATCTTCGCGGCGCACGCCGGTTCATCCGCCGCCGACGTCGGCCGGCACGTGAACACCTTGCGGCGGCTCAACGTGTCGGAAATCCCCGTCACGTTGTACGGCCCGACGATGCTGAAGTCTTTGACGTGCGGGAGCGTGGTGATGCCGACGGCGACGCCGATCTGCGTGTCGGCGAGCGTGTGATCGATCGGCGCGATCAGATCGTTCACCGGACCTTCGAAGCGCTGGATGAAGGCGGCGGTCACGCGATGCACGCCGGCCTTGATGTGAATCGGCGGCGTCTTGAGCGACAGGCCGGTGGTGGTCTCGGCCATGCGCGGATCGATGTTCATCATCGCCTTGCGCTCGCCGTCGACGGAGATTTCGACCTGTTCGCCCTGGTTGGGGCCGCCAAACAACACGCCGCACGCGTTGCTGTGCAGCTCCACCTTGAAGACGTAGTCGCCGTCGGCCGGAAAGTTATGCGGCGTCGACACGCCGCCGCGCGTGCCAAACGGCGCGCCGTCGACACGCGCCAGCTGCGATGCCGTTTTCGGCACGCGGTAATTGGTTTCGGTGGCCGCCGCGGTGGGATCGCCAATGGCCAGCGCCGTGACCCGGGCCGCCGCGCGCAGATAACTCTCCAGCAGCGTCGGCGAGAACGACTGCGAATCGGCCACGTTGTCGAAGCCGTTGCTGATGGTGTCGGCCGGCAGCAGCGCCGCGACATCGATATCGATGCCGAGCATGTCTTTGACGGCGCGCGCGTACTCAGCACGATTGAGGCGCTGGAACGGACGCGAGCCGGGACTGGGGTTGAGCGACGCCGCGCGATCGACCCTGGCCTCGAGCGCGGTCATCAGCGCGGTAAGCTGTGCGCGTTCCGGCCGGCGCGCGCCGGCGGGCGGCATCATGTCCGCGCGGAGCTTGCGGATCATCTTCTCGCTGACGTCAACGTGATCGGCAGCCTTCGCCGCGTCAAACGTCGCGAGCGTCAGCTGCCCGGCCTTGGCGCGGTCGTTATGGCACGTGACGCAGTACTGCTTGACGAGCGCGTTCTGTTCGGCGTCGCCAAAGGCGGGTGTGGCCGGCGCATGAGCCGCGGCCGGTTTCATCGGCGCGGGGGCGGGTTTCTGCCTTTCGACTCGCGTTTGCGCGCCGACGGCGCGCGAACGATCGCTTACCTTCGACGGTGCGGACTGGTCGACCGCACTCAGTGAAAGCGACGGAAGAGCCGCGACGAGCGCAGCAAAGAGCAATCGGGGCATCGGCGGCGGTTTTCTGCGGCCAGTATAGCCGACTAAGTGCTTGATATGCAGAGACATCCGGTGACAGATGCAGGCCGGAGGGAAACTCTTGTCGGAGCGCTGCTTAGCGCTTCATCAGCACGTATAAGCCGGGGAGATACGCCATCGACCAGGCCACAAAGTGCCGGAAAACAGAGAAGGTTTCGGGCGGCCAGTTGCGATAGAGCTGGAACAACACCACCGAAAAACCCAGGGCCGCGGCGATGCTCGTGACAACGCCGCGTGCCAGAGCCTTGGGCAGATCGAACCGGCCGTCAAGGTAGGTCTGCAGGCCCGCGAGCATGATCCACAGCACCAGCCATGAGACCAGCATCATGTTGTAGCCGCCGATCGGCGCCAGGGCATAGAACGAGAGCGCCGCGATCACGCCGCTGCCGAGTCCGCCGAGTAACCCGGCGACGAGCTTGCCTTTGCGCCAGCCGAGATACGCGCCGAGCGCCGCGAACAGTGACGCGCCGTGGATCGATCCCGACAACACCTGATGGCCCGGAATGTCCAGATACCAGACGTAATCGGCGAGCGTGCTCAACGTCGCGAGCAGGAGCGAGCCAACCAGCGCGGGCGCGAGCAGCCGGAGCATCGATTAGCGTCCGGCGGCCGCGCGCCCGATCTTGATCATCTCGTCGGCTTGCGGACCCTGCCCGAGAATCGCGTTGAAGCCTTCCTTGATGCGCTGCTCCACGTCCTTCACCGATGCCGGCAGCATGTTGCCCAGCTTGACGCGCCTGGTCTCCGCCAGCACCTGCTGCGTGCCGGCTTCCGCGCCGGCGCGATCGCCGCCGAGCGCCTGCGCCAGGCTGCCGATACCGCACGCGAGGATGCTCAAGCCCTTCAGCTCCGCAATCTCCTTTCGCTCGGCGACCGCCTTGGGATCTTCCAGCATCAGCATCGCGAGCTTGGTGCCCTTCGGATTCGCCGGCGACCACGCGTTGACCTTCGCGGCTTCGAAGAAACTCAGCGCGAGCCTGGCCTCGCCGAGATCGCGGATGTGGGGAATCGTGACACCGTCGGCGCCGGCGTCGAAAATCTCCTTCACCCGCGCCCGCGTGGCTTCGGGGCCATCCTTGCTGATTGGCGGAATGCGGACGATCAGCGTCTTGTTGCTCGACTTCTTCAACCCCTCGCCGTACGCCTTCACCGCGGCGGGATCGTACGCGCCTTCGAGATTCAGGAAGACGTAGTCGTAGAGCGGATTCGACGCCACTTTCGCGGCGCCGTCCACGGTATAGACCGGCGGCGACCCTCGCGGCGCTTCGCTCGGCGCATAGACGCCGAAGGCGACCTTGCCGCCGTTCCACAGTGGAATGACCTGCGCATTCGCAGTCGCGGCGATCGACAGGAGAACAGGAGTTAAGAAGAGCGCGCGGAACTTCATAGGCGCTAGATGCTACCAAAACGCCAGCCACGGAGACACTGAGGCACGGAGGCGATTCGCCTGGGCGCTACGCGCCCGAGAGTCGACCGGCCGGCCGAAGGCCGGCCTGGCGAATCGCAATCGGCTCCGTGTCTCTGCGTCTCCGTGGCAATCGTCCGTGGACTGATCTAAGCTCCCGCGCATGGCCGACAATCCCCAAAAAGGTGTTTCGCGACGCGACCTGTTGAAACGGGCCGGGCTGGCCGGCGCGGCCTTGACCATTCCAGTCGCCCCCGCAATTCCCGCGGAGTTACTCGACCAGGCCCCCTCAACGGCGCCGAAGCCGGCCGCGGCACCTCGGCGGGAGTCGATCGAGAACCTCACCGCCTACGAGGCCGACCTGCTCGAGGCGATCTGCGCGCGGATTGTTCCGACCGACGCGAACGGTCCGGGCGCGCGCGAGGCGCGGGCGGCGCACTACATCGATCGCGCGCTCGGCGGCGCGCTCACGACCTCACGCCAGGCTTATTCCGCAGGGCTCGCCGCCTTCGACGCGTACTGCAAGTCGTCGCGCCGCGCGCCGTTCCTCGAGTTGTCCGCACGCGATCAGGACTCGGTGCTGATCGACGTGGAAACCGGCGCCGCTACCGGCTTCACCGGCAGCTCCGCCGCTTTCTTTGGGATGGTGCGCGCGCATACCCTGCAAGGCACGTTCGGCGATCCCTACTACGGCGGCAATGCGAACTTCGTCGGCTGGGATTTGCTCGGCTACCCCGGTGTGCGATTGAACGTGACGGCTGAAGATCAGCGTCTCGGAGCGAACCTGAAGCCGAATCATCAGTCGGCCTACGACCACGCGACTTTCAACAAGGCCAACCATGACCACTAGACTCAAAGACACCGACGTCGTCGTGGTCGGCCTCGGCGCCGCCGGAGGCGTGGCCGTATGGCCACTCGCACAGGCCGGGATCAACGTGGTTGGGCTCGAGGCCGGCACGTGGCTCACCAAGCGCGACTTCGCGCCGGATGAAATCCGCAACAACGTCCGCGACTGGCCGATGGCCGTGCAGAAATGCCAGCAGGAAGTGCCGACGCATCGGGTCAATGCCAAAGCCAACACCACTCGTGCCGCCGGACATCCGATGATGAACGCCGTCGGCGGCACCACGCTGCACTATTGGGCCCAGAGCTGGCGGCTCAATCCGTGGGACTTCAAGGTGGTGTCGGAAACGACGAAGCGCTACGGCGCGTCGCGTCTTCCCGCCGGATCGACCGTCGAAGACTGGCCGTTCGGCCTCGACGAGCTGGAGCCGTATTACGACAAGGTCGAATACGAATGCGGCGTGTCGGGCCAGGCCGGCAACATCAAGGGCGCCATCGACCGGCGCGGCAACATCTTCGAAGGACCACGGAACCGCGCTTATCCGATGCCGCCGCTGCGCAGCACCGGGTTCATCGACTTGATGACGTCAGCGGCACGCGGCCTGGGCTGGCAACCATTCCCCGGGCCGGCGTCGATCAACTCGCGGCCGTATCAGAACCGGGCGGCGTGCATGTATCACGGCTTTTGCAACAAGGGCGGTTGCCACGTCGACGCGAAGAACGGACCGCATCTGACGACGATCCCGCGCGCGCAGGAGACAGGACGATTGAAAGTGGTGACCCGCGCGCACGTGCGATCGATCGACGTCGACGCGCAGGGCCGCGTCACCGGCGTCACTTACGTCACAGATGGCCAGGAGTTCATTCAGCCGGCAAAGGTCGTGCTGATCGCCGGGTACACCTACGAGAACGTGCGTCTGCTGCTGTTGTCGAAGTCGAAGGCGTTTCCGAACGGTCTGTCGAACAACCGCGGACAGGTGGGACGGCATTATCTGAGCCACTCGCAAGGCGCGTCGGTCACGGCGTTGTTCCCCTTCAACATCAACGCGTGGTACGGACTGCCGGCGCAAGGCGTGGCCGTGGACAACTTCGCCGACGACAATTTCGATCACGGCGGACTCGACTTCATCGGCGGCGGCAATCTGTGGGTATATTCCGATCGGCGTCCCATCGCGGCCGCAAGCATGGGAACATTCGGCCGCACGGCGTCGGCGTGGGGATCGGACTGGAAGGCTTTCGTCATGAAGAACGCCGACCGCACCAACACGGCGTATCTGCAGAAGACGACGCTCCCGTACGAAGACAACTATCTCGATCTCGATCCTGTCGTCAAAGATCCCCTCGGCGATCCCGTTATCCGCATCACCGCCGACTTCAAAGACAACGAACGGCGCTCGGCGACGTACATCCAGGAACGAATGACCGAGTGGTACCAGGCGGCGGGAGCCATCGCCACGCAGCCTGGCGGGATCGGCACCATGGGTCCGACGACGCATGCCTACGGCGGCACGCGGATGGGTCGCAATCCCGAAACGAATGTGGTGAACGAGTGGGGCTTCTCACACGACGCGCCGAACCTCGGCGTGCTCGGCGCGTCGGTGATGGGCACCAGCGGCGCGCGCAATCCCACGCTCACCGTTCAAGCGTTGGCGTGGCGCACCGCGGAGTACCTGGCGAGGAATTGGAAGACCGTGACTGTTTAGGCACCGCTAAAGCGGCGCCCTCCGTCACTGTTGCGGTTTCGGTTTTCTCTCGTAGATCGCCACGAGCGATCCCTGGCCGATGATGTGACCCTTCATCGCCTCCATCAGCTGGTTGCGAGTGAGGCCCGGTTCGAGCGCCAGCTCGGCATCGAGCGCATACACCGTCCACGTGTAGTGATGCGGCTTGCCCGGCGGCGGCGCCGGCCCACGATAGAACGGCCGCTTGAAGCCTGACAGGCCCTGGATGGCGCCGGCGATCTCCGCGGGCGACGTCAGTGTGACCTGATCGATTGGGAGCGTCGCGGGCAGGCCCTTGGCCGTTCCGGGAATCTTGTAGACCACCCAATGCACGAACGTCTGGCCGCCGAAGACGACGTCCGGATCGTCGTAGACCAGCGCAAACTGTTTGGTGTTGGCAGGGGCGCCGCTCCAGTTGAGCGCCGGCGACTCGTTCTTGCCGTCGGCCGTGTGATCGACCGGAATGGTTTCGCTGGCCTTGATCGAAGGACTGGTCACCGTGATCGCGGCGGGTGTTTGGGCCGAACTCACTCCGGCGACGAGGATGGCTGCCAGCGCATGAAACATGACTCGAATTCGCATGAACGCTCTCCCCAAGACCCAAGTCCCAAGACCCAGGACCC
>Ga0187893_10006136_pt1 | contig 20828 bp, 15 predicted proteins | sample MA1701074metaG_FD_139574 | JGI IMG/M metagenome (GOLD analysis project Ga0187893, IMG submission 139574) | White microbial mat communities from a basaltic lava cave in the Kipuka Kanohina Cave System on the Island of Hawaii, USA - MA170107-4 metaG ...
ACTTAACGTCAATGCCGATGCCTGGAACAAGAAGACCATCATTACCATCTCCGAGCCCATGCAGATTCCCGGGGCCACATTGACGCCGGGGAAGTATGTGTTCAAGCTCATGGATTCGTCATCGAATCGCCACATCGTCCAAGTTTTCACTGAAGACGAGAAACGCGTGATCAACACGATTCTGGCAATTCCAAACCAGCGTCTGCAGCCGACCGGAAAGAGCGAATTCGGATTCTGGGAAGTCCCTGCAGGTAATACGCCGGCTTTACGCTCCTGGTTCTATCCGGGGGATAATTCGGGCCATGAATTCGCCTATCCAAAGCAGGAAGCTACAAAGTTGAGCGCGGTGGTAAAAGAAGAAGTGCCTTCTCTCTCGGATGAAGAATACGCTCAAGCCACAAAACCAGCTCCAGCTCCAGAGCAGGTGAAGACCCCGGAACCACAGCCCGTGACGCCAGCTCCAGAAGTCGCAGTGGCGGAAACACCCAAGCCGGTGGAAACGCCTGTTGTGGAACAACCGGCTCCGGCGCCCGTCGAGGCTACACGCAGCGAACCAGCCGCAGCAGTCGATGACACGCTTCCAGCTACCGCCAGCCCCTTACCGGTTTTGGGTCTGTTGGGATTTTTGTTTGTTGGCTTCGGTGCGCTACTGCGAACTCTGAGAAGCCGGTTGTCTTAAGTTGAGCCCATTGGGACTGCGTAGGCTACATCAATTTCGAGAGTAGTGTTTCACGCTCGATTCATAAGTTAGAGGAGTTCGGCTCCCATCGTTCTCAGGAACGATGGGAGCCGAACTCCTTTTTGGCAATTTATAGAAAACACCCTTCCTGGCTTGGACGATGGCGACACAAGTCACAAGATGGCTTATTTTCATGTTGCTCTTGCTTCTGGAGGAGACCGGTACTTGGGCTGGGCCTCTGCAAGAAGCTCCGGAAGTACCACCGTATACGATTTCGCTCAACGTAGACCTGGTCTTGCTGGATGTATCAGTCGTGGATCACGACGGAAAGTTTGTTTCAGGCTTGGAGGCCGAAAACTTCAAAATCTATGAAGACGGCAGACCCGAAACGATTGCCTACTTTCTGAAGAAAGACGTTCCAGTCACCGTTGGTTTGGCGATCGACAACAGCAGCAGTATGCGAGGTAAACGGGCTGGGATTGTGGCCGCGGCGATGTCGTTTGTGGAAGCCAGCAATCCTCATGACGAGATGTTCGTGGTCCACTTCAATGAACAGGTTCGTTTCGGTCTTAGTCCCCCCGAGCTTTTCACAAACAATCCTATCCAAGTGCGCGGAGCTCTTTTGCGAATGATCTCTGACGGCCAAACTGCTCTCTATGATGCGGTGTCCCAGGCGATGGAACATTTTGGAAAAGGCAAGCACAACAGGAAGGCACTACTCGTAGTCAGCGATGGCGGAGACAACGCCAGCCATCATGAGTTGAAAGAAACGCTGCAGCTTGTGCAGTCTTCTCATGTCGTGGTTTACACGATCAGTCTTGACGACCCGTCCAATCGCGATCAAAAGCCTAGAGTGCTGCGGCGGCTGTCCAAGACGTCTGGAGGTGAGAGTTTTTTCCCGAAAGAGTTCGAGCAAGTTGGACCGATCTGCCGCAGCATTGCCATCGACATCCGGAATCAATATCTGCTGGCCTATCGGTCCAGCAATTCAAAGCGCGATGGAGCATTTCGGCAAGTGCGAGTTCTTCTGGATGCCCCGGCAAAACAGAAGCTGGTTGTGCGGACGCGGGAAGGCTATTTCGCGGCGAGCGACAGCGGGGCGAGCACTATGAAAACTGAGATCTTAGGTGGGCCATGAAATCGGCATTGCGATCTTGCGAACTTGCATTCATAACTGTAGGTGTTGCACTGTTGGCCATCTACGCCTTTTTCCGGATGCATGCCTGGTTCTTTCAAGCATACGATAGTTGGTCGTTTGATCAAGTCCTGAAGGATCCTACGCGTGAAGAGCCGGCTTCGCGTTTGCCCGAAGGCCCGCGAAATGCGCCTGACCTCGCAACAGAGCCACAGGTGGAGAGCTATCGAGACTGGGCGCCGGCACGAGCTCTGGCGCATGAGAAGAGCCTCAAGCGACAACTCCGCGGAATTGTCGGAAGACTGCTGATTCCTGCCCTGAATCTTAATGTCATGGTGCTGGAAGGGACTGATCCCTGGACGCTGAATCGTGCTGTGGGGCACATTGAAAGCACGGCGCTTCCGGGAAGAGGCGGCAACATCGGAATCTCAGCCCACCGCGATGGCTACTTTCGGAATCTCGGCCGCATCGGTCGAGGCGATGAGATTTCCATCGTCACCACGGAAAAAACCTACACGTATGCGGTCGAGAGCACGCACATTGTGAATCCTGAAGACGTTGAAGTATTGTCGCCCTCGGATCAGCCCGTTCTAACTCTCGTGACTTGTTTTCCATTCTATTTCGTAGGCGACGCTCCCCAACGCTTTATTGTGAAAGCGCAGTTGGTTCGCTAACCGGTTTCTACGTGTCTGGGCGAGTTTATAGGGAAGGTTTTCTAAGGCTAGCGGGAGTCCTTGTTCGTGCTGGCAAGAGATGATTTTTCGTCAGACATCCGGGTCATGAGTTGTTGATAGATGGCTTGGACAGGATTGGCATTTCCACTCCGGAGACGGATGCTCCTGTCTCTGTAACTAATCTTCAACCTTTCTCCTTCGGGGTTGATGAAGATTGAGTTCAGACTTTCGCTAAACCCGTCATCTGAGCCTGAGGGGAGATAAGAAACCGCGTAGCTATTAAACCTCAGCATTCCAGAGCAATTCCCCAACTTATGATCATGGACCATCGGATAGGCTCTGAACTCGAGCTTGTCCAGCTCTCGTTTCAGGTCCGCCTTCGGGTAAGGGAATGCCGCGTCGCCGCGAGCCAGGTAGTCCATGGAAGCATAGGACATTCGAGCCGCATCAAACTTTCCCCGCTGAATCCAGTCTTTGGCTTGTGCGAGAGCCCTTTGCACAATTTCCTTTTTCAAATTCGTGGCTCTCTGATTTTTTGGATCTGCCTTTAAGGACAGATTGCAATAGACCACAACGTTGTCATCAGGCGGGGTCACATAGCGTCCAGCAATCCAGGCTGCCTCCGCCTTTTGAATCCAGGACGATGCCTGACTCTGCTGTTTGCCTGCTTCTACCCTGAGTTGTTCAGCGAATGCCCTCAAGTCGGGGTTTTCTGGAAAGCCAGTTTCGAGTCGTTCCAACAGCAATCGGGCCTGGTCAAAATCCTTGGCCTGAATTCTGCCATTCAGCTCTTGCAACTGATCGGGGCTAATCTGCGGGGGTGTTGGTACCTGACTGGGGGGGGGTGTTGTTGGAGTTGAGGCGGGTGTCGGCGCGGCGGGTTTTGCGGGGATCAGCTCTTCGCTTACAGGCCTCTGCTCGGCTGAGTTCTGGATCGCTGCGTCCGTTCGCCTAAAGTTCACCGTGCCGCGGTCGGTTGACAACTGCGAAGGCGCGGCCGGGAGCACGGGTTGACTTCGAACCTGGGCACTGGCAGATTGTGGCGCCGGTGGTTCGTCCACTGTCGTGGCTTGGTGTAATTGGGCCGTCTGCTCTGACGGCACAACTTCATCAGCAGGGGGTTTCGGTTCAGCCAAAGTGGCTCGGATGTAATCCTTGACAAATACTGCGAAACTGTCCCCTGGGTCCTTCGACAAGATTGCATCACAAACCCGTCCGGCCTCTTGCAACTTGCCGGCATCGAATAGGGCTTGTGCCTCTCGCCGTAAACCTTCGATAGAATCCTTGGTTGCAACCGGTTCTTCTACTTTAGTTTGGGAGCTCGACAAGCCTTCCGGAACGGATCTCTCCAGTCGGGATCTCAAAACCCAGAAAGTGGTTGCAACTACTAGCAAGCCCACCACAGCCCAAAGCAGAAAATGAGGTCCCCTTGAGCCTGGCAGAGTTCGATACGTTTCGTCGATATGCGCAGCAGTCTTCAACTCAATCTCTGCCAGGATCTGCGGTTCGATCGTCTCGGACTCTGAACCCGCCTCGAAAGTAGAGGGCGGATCATCCGACTGTTTAGCTGCGGCTAATGGGGGCTCTGTAGTTTCCTCAGCCGTTCTCAGGGGGGGCTCAAGGTCATCGCCACTCGCCTTTCTTTGTGGAGGTGGCTCAGTTGGCTGCTGGTGAGTCTGGTTGGAAGACTGCCCTTCAGAGTTACCGTTTTTGGGATGAGACTGGCTGTCATTGGCAGCATTAATCGCCTGATTTTCGTTCTCCAGCTGCTTGCGGCGGCTCAGATCCAGGAAATTTGCGAGGTTCTCATCGTGGGGCTGAACTTTGGCCAAGAAGCTCAATAGCCTCTCGCACTCCCGATATTCTCCTTTGATGAAGTAATCGATGGCACACTGTCTGACATTTTCCAGGTCCAGCTTTAGCTCGCCTTCTAGATCGGAGAGCCTTTCCTGGTCATGGTTGTAGCTCTCCCGAATCTCGAGCAGCGACGAGAGGATTCTTTGGCGGACAGTATCCAGCTGGGCCTGGACCTCTTTGACCTCTCCATCGCTCGCGTCAACGGGATCGCCATTGCCTGAACGCGCCTGGGCACGACGGAGAACCCCCTCGAGGTCTTCCAGACTTGAGTTCGCATTAGCGATCAGAGCTTCCAGTTCTGCCTTGAAAGACATTGCAGATTGCCTTCCTTTTCTTGCTCTTACAACTCAACATCCTCGATCCTACACCTTCAAGCAACTGTGCACTTTTATACCTTCGCAAACGAGAATACCTAGTATTTTACACTCATTTTGGCATTATTAGCATCCGAAGGTCCATGTAAGCGAATCGTGCCCGGAATGGAGGAGACGATGAAGACCAGACTGACGAGGGGTAACTGCGCCCATGCCATCAAACATCACCTTGGAAAACGTCGTCTTAGAACACCTCACCCGTTGCTCCCGATAGGAATCGCGATCTCGCTGGCATTCCCCAGCCTCCGACTTTTCGCCCAGGAGCAGGAAACCGCCCGGCCACCGTCGATCAAAGTCCAGGTCGTAGCCGGTCAAGGGGCGACAAACAACGTCGGATCCCGGAAGAGTGTCGAGCCGGTGGTTTTGGTTGCCGATGAAACGGGCCAACCTGTTTCCGCAGTTATGGTGGTCTTTACGCTTCCAGAGACTGGGCCAGGTGGAGCTTTTGCGGACGGTTCAAAGCGGGCCATCGTGTACACCAACTCCGAGGGGAAAGCGACAGCACGAGGCCTCACGCCAAATATGACTCCCGGTAAGTTTCAGATCATGGTGAACGCTTCCTTCCATGGATTCACGGCTAGTGCAGCCGTCGATCAAACGAACGTCGTCTCGGAGGGTGGCAAGCGCAGTTCATCCAAGCTGATCGCCATTCTCGCGATCGCTGGGGGTGCAGCGGCCGCTGGAGTCATCGCTGCGAGCGGCGGGGGAAGTTCGCCTCAGAACCCTGCAACTCCTCCCACTCGCCCCGCAACCACTATTACTCCAGGCACGCCCGTTTTCGGCGCTCCACAGCAATGAAAAACAACCTGAGGAAGCCAGTTTTTATGCGTTCCAGACAGATTCGCTCTGGTTTGTCGGCATGGCTAACGATTGTAGGCGTGCTGGCTTTCAGCTCAGCGAACGTTGAGGCCGCCCCTGTCATATCCAGCCTCTCCCCAAACTCTGCGACCGCTGGGGGATCGGGATTTACCCTTACTGTGAACGGTACTGACTTCGGGGGCCTTCTCGTTACCGCGATTGTCCAGTGGAACGGGAACGCTAAAGCGACGACCTTCGTCAGCAACACCCAGCTGACCGCCGTCATCCTTGCCTCCGACATCGCTGCGGCAGGAACCGCGCAAATCACTGTGTTGAATGACGGGGTCCTGCTTGACGAGACTTCACTCCCTGTTTCTTTCACCATCAATAGTCCTAGCAACCCGGTCCCAGTCATTAGCTCCCTGAGTCCGACCTCGGTCGTGGAGGACGGCCCAAATTTCACGCTCACGGTCAACGGATCCAACTTTATCGCAGACTCCCGCGTCCGCCTGGACAACTCTAACCAGAACACTACGTTTATCAGCGCTACGCAGTTGACCGCCAGGATTCAAGATAACGACATCCGCCAGCCGGGCACGTTGAGCATCACCGTGGTCAATCCTACCCCCGGGGGAGGCACTTCGAACGCGATGACTCTTACTGTCACCTCGTCCCTGACGATCACAACCAGTTCACCCCTGCCGGCGGCAGTGGCGGGATCTCCCTATTCTCAGACGCTCACCGCAGCCGGAGGCACTACTCCTTACAGCTGGTCGATCGTTGGCGGATTAATCCCAGGCGGACTTTCGCTGGCTTCGTCGACAGGAGCGCTGAGCGGAACGCCTTCAGCCACAGGGACCTTCGGTTTCGATGTCCGCGTCAGCGACAGCGGTCAACCATCGCCTCAAACCGCTACCAAAACGTTCACCCTGGTTGTGAGCGGTCCTCCGAGTCCTCAGCTTTCCGCCCTCACGCCAAACTCGGTGAACGCGGGAGGTCCTGCCTTCACGATGGTCATAAGTGGAGCAAACTTTGTATCGGGTTCCACGGTGAGATGGAATGGTGCGAACCGCACGACGACGTTTACCAACAGCGCTCAGCTCATTGCTGCTATTCCCGCGAGCGACATTACAATACCCGGCACCGCAAGCGTGACCGTTGTGAACCCTGGTTCGATCACCTCAAACGCACTGATCTTCACGATCTCCGGGCCCAGCTTGACGATTACAACGAATTCGCCCCTTCCTCCAGGCACTGTTGGTACGTCGTATTCTCAGACGCTGGGTGCCTCTGGAGGCACACCGCCCTACACTTGGTCTGTCAGTTCGGGGTCGCTCCCGGCTGGGCTGGCTTTAGGCGCATCCAACGGGACCATTAGCGGAACTCCGTCAGCGGGTGGAAGTTCCACCTTCACGGTGCGCGTCTCGGATACCGCTGCCGTCAGCGTGACCAAGCAGTTTCAGCTCTCCATCGCGGATGCGTCCGGGCCGGTGTTGAGTAGCATTAATCCTAGTTCCGTGACTGCCGGAGGGCCGGCTTTCACTCTGACCGTTAATGGTCCCAACTTTCTTTCCAGCTCAACAGTAAGATGGAATGGATCCAATCGCACTACAACATTCGTGAACAGCTCGCAACTGACGGCTGCCATTCCCGCGGCTGACATCGCAGCGCCCGGAACGGCCAGCCTCACTGTGATGAATCCCGGCGGCGCGACATCAAACGCTTTAACTCTCACGATTACTTCGCCCGGCAGTCTGACGATTACAACGGGCTCACCTCTTCCGCAAGGCACTATCGGCATTTCCTATTCTCAGACCCTGGCGGCTTCGGGAGGCACGGCACCCTACACTTGGTCCTTGAGTGCGGGATCGCTTCCCGCCGGACTCACTCTGAATGCCTCTGTCGGAACTGTTGGTGGAACACCATCGGCGCTGGGAACCACGACTTTCACTGTGCGAGTCTTAGACAGTGTGTCGGCCAGCGCTACCAAACAATTTCAGCTTGTGATTGGTTCAACCGCGACTCCTAGTTTCACGATATCTGGCGTTCCCGACAGTGTCGAACCCGCTCAGCAACCGAGCGTCGAGATTACCTTAACGTCAGCTCATCCATCACCGATCTCAGGCCAATTGGCACTCAAGTTCACCTCCAATGCGGATGTCGCCAGTGACGACCCTTCCATCCAGTTTTCAACGGGGGGCAGAACTGTCAACTTCTCGATTCCCGCCAACACCACTCGTGCGGTCTTTTCCAATGGTTCGCCCAATATCGCCTTTCAGACAGGCACGGTGTCAGGCACGATCGAACTCAGCGTGTCTGGCCAGAGCGGAGGAAGTTCTCCTCTGCCGCCAGCCAGCCGCACCGCGACATTGAGTCGCAGAGCTCCGGCTGTGACACGGCTGATCATCGCCTCTCGCACTGCGTCTGGGTTCGAGTTGGCCATCACGGGTTTTTCGACACCCAGATCGCTGACCCAGGCGACCTTTCTTTTCACCGCAGCGCAGGGTGCCAATCTGCAAACCAGCACCTTGACATCGACCCTGGGGACTGCTGCTACAAGCTGGTTTCAGAGTCCAACGGGGACATCTCTAGGGGGACAGTTTCGCTTGTCGATGCCATTTACCGTGCAAGGCGAGGTGACGGCCATTCAGTCGGTTTCCGTAACTCTGACCAATGGTGCGGGCACTTCCACGGCTTCCAGCGTTCAGTTTTGAGCGTAGCGAACGCAGACAACCCAGTCGACTAGGCACGGGATTTTCCACAGCTTTAAAGGGTTGACGAAACAAAAGGCGGTTAATACGTCATGGCAAAACAGAAGCTGCTAATTTCGATACTTTTACTGTCTCCCGCTTGGCCTGTTCAGGCTTGGGCAGAGCGTGGTGTGCTCCACCTGCAGTCAACCACTGCCCAGAACGAACCTAATGCCGAAGGAGATGCAGCGACTCCGGATCTGTTCGGGGCACCGAGCGTCGGCTACGTGTTTGAACCCGAAGCTCACGCGTTGCGACCCATTCTCGGAACACCGGGAGCCGCTCTCTTCGGATCCAAAATCGAGCTTGGAATAAATCTGAGGCGGACCTGGGTTTCCCCCCGTCAGAGCTTTGCGTTGGCGGAAGTGGAAGAGTCTCGAGAGGTTATGCTTCTCGATCTGCAGCAGGGAACCGAGACGGCAAAAACCCTTTCGGCACTTCCCACAGGAGCCGCCCAAATAGCGGTGAGTCCGACGGGCACGGCAATGGCATTCTATTTCCGCAATGACAATCGACTTCAGATCGTCTCCGGGTTGCCCGACTCGCCCGAAGTCAGTTCTGGAACCGATCTCGCTGTTCTTCCTGGCCTGCTGGCCAGCCTGGCCGTCAGTGATGATGGCCAGGCTGCGCTTGCCGCGTTCACCGATGGCGCAGCAGGCGCCGTCTATCTGGTTACTCCGGAAGAGAAGCGAGTTATCGCCCACTCGGGAGACGTCCGTGCAATGACTTTCCTGGCAAATAGTCTCAACGCCGTGTTTGCCGACGCTGCTGCAAACGAGGTGCGGCTTCTAAATGATGTTACCGGAGCGGCAACTGTTCAACTCCTGGTTGAAGAGAGTCGTGGCATTTCGCACCCCGTCGCCCTCCAAGGTTCCGCAGATAATAACCGCGTCTTCGTTCTCAACAGCGGAACCCAGGCAGTCACAACCGTGGATCTGGCAACAGGACTACTCACGCATCTACCTATCAATGGCTCCGCTTCAAAACTGCAACGGCTGACTGGGGACGTGTTCCAACTCACCGATGATTTTAGGCAGCCTACGCTGTTGTTTGACGCCGCAAGCGCTGAGCCGCGAGTTATCTTTGTTCCTAGAGTGGCCCCAGAGTTGTCCAACGGTCGTTCGGCTGCCCGCGATCGAGCACCGGACCAGCGCAGACCGTTGCCTCTTCGTCAGGAGTCCGACGACTGACGTCTCTGAGGTGCACAACAGAAAACAGAAGGCCGCTGTACGGTGCGCTGCGCTCAGTGCTGGAGGGAAGAAATCGGCCGGCTGTCTACGGATCCCGAAAGGATTACCGAAGCCACCGAGATTCGCTTCCAGTCACGAAGTAATCAGTTATTCGAAACTAAATTGTTGAAGCGAAGAAGCAGGGCAGCGTTGCTTAGCGTGCCTGCAAAGGCTGGCCAGTCGTCAGGTCCGTCGGAACACCGCTGGGAAAACGCTCAGTGATGGCTGCGTTGATTGTTTCCTCGCGATTCCCCGGATCCGGATGCGTACTCAGGAACTCCGGTCGCCGGCTTCCGCCGCTGCTCGCTGCGAGGATCCGCATGACTTCGAGCAACGAACGAGGATCGTATTTTGCTTCACTCATGAATCTGACGCCCAGTTGGTCCGACTCCAATTCGTCGTTGCGGCCGTAACGAAGCGTCACCATTTGAGAGATAAAGCCTGCTGCAGCGGCCGCCTGTTGACCCCTGCCTGGATGTTCTTCATCACTGGCAGCGACGCCGACAGCTTGGACCAACAGCTGAGTGAATTGACTCTTAGCAATGTGCTCCGCTGAATGTCGAGCCACCACGTGACCAATTTCATGGCCAAGGACACCGGCGAGTTGAGCCTCATTCTCAAGCCTATGGAACAGCGCTGCAGTGATGAAGATCGGCCCGCCTGGAAGGGCAAACGCATTGACGGTTTCTCGATCTTTGAGAACCTGGAAGGAAAAGCGATAGTCGGCAGAGCCGGCCGCACTATTTTGGGCAACTCGCGTTCCAACCCCTTGCACGAATGATTGAATGCGGTCGTCTGGCTCAAGGCCTCCAAACTGTGCGGCCATTTCTGGTGCCGCTTGCAGGCCAAGCGCCACTTCCTGGTCACGACTGATCCCAATGTGCTGTTTCTCACCAGTAATGGGGTTGACTTCGCGGTAACCGAAATAGCTGGCCAAAGCCATCACGCCCATCAATAGTCCAATGACCAGCCTGCCGCGACTCATAAGAATCCTTATCAGCGTTTCTGTCTGATCGACATTCAACAGCGCGCAAGCGAGCGACCGCGAGACACCGAGAAGCTTCGCTGGCTTAGCGTGCGTTTGGTGTTCTGAAATGCGCTCGCGGCGCGACGTCCGCACTCTTCCGAATAGTTTCTATTCCGGGATATTCAGAACTTGGCCAACCTGGATCTTGTCTGGATCATGCAAGAGCGTCTTGTTGGCTTCAAAGATCTTCATATACAGGTTCGCGTTTCCGTAGTGTTGCTTGGCAATCTTTGAGAGGGCGTCACCCGCTTTTACCGTATAGGTCTTGGTGGGTTGGGTAGCGGGTTGCGCCCCAGGCGCCTCGGTGTCGTAAGTCATCTCAGCCATCAGATCTTGCGAGTAGTTCTTGTCCACAAGCTTGATCTGATCCCAGATGCGATTGCTGTCTGCCTTGGTCTTGGCATTTGCTTTTAGAAATAGTTTATTGTCGTGTAAGTGAAGGTTCTGCAGCCGGACTTGAAGCTGGTCCATGAGGGTCAAAACAGATTGGTATTTCCCCTTCAGCTGTTCTAGGTTTGCCATTGGTTCTCCTTGTTCTGTTCTTGAAGTCCGACTGCCCGGCAATAACAACCTCACCCTTATTTCGATGAAGTCTTCATGGGTTTTTTCTGGTGCGTTCCCTTTGGAGCTACGCGATTTAGCGCATCAAGAAACGGCTTTGTCTCGGTCGCTGGCCGTAAACTGCTTCCAAAGAGAATCTCTCGTCCCGTCGCCTTTTCGCCATAGAGTTTCCGATTAGCGCTACCATCCATTGTCATGACCGTCCCTTTTAGCGCCAGTCCGGCAAATAGGCCTTTGCTACGCGAATACGAATAAATAGGCGAATCGAAGGTTACATTCGTGCCGGCTTCCGCTGAACGTCCCACTGGGCCGGCGGCAACTCCAGCTTCGCCGCCGAGTTCCACCTTGTCATCCACGAGACCCTTCAACCCATCGTCGTTTGTAAATACGAGAATAACGTCCGTTACGGAAACACCGAGCTGCAAGCCAAAGCTGCCTCCGCTCACTTCAATAAACGCCGGTGCTGCCCAGCTTGAGTTTGGAAGACGTCGAGCTACGAGGCCTTTTCCATGACGGCCTCCCACACCCAGAGCCGCTTTCACAACATTTGGGATGACCGCAATTGCGTCCGCATGGTTCAACAGGTCCTGCGGGATGCCGCTTTCGGGAGTCTTGGTAATCTCCAAGAGAACATTCGCTGCGCTCAGCGCACGCTCTGCTTCTTTGCCGACATCCTTTGATTCACTTTTTACTTCCTTATCTTTGTCTGCGGTGCCACTCCGGGCAACACCGCTTGACAAGAAGAAGGCAGAAAGAAAACACACGATGCAAGCCGTATATTTTGTTTTGGTAAACATGATTTCTCTCCTCATGGGGTCCTAACAATATTCTCATCATCAGGTCCACAACTGGGAAAGGATGTTCAATATTGCTCGGCTCAAGGTATTTCCAAGCGGTCTTTTTTGGACAGACAACGAAGAGCGACGGGTCACGATAGATACGCATACACTGTTCTATCGTGGGGAGACCGACATGAAGATAACTATTGGCCGTCAACTGTCCTGGTTTTATTTGGCCTTGGTGCTTTCGGTCCCAGTTGGGCTCGCGGAGACCGATCCTCTAGCATCATCTCTTCAAACCCTGAGCAGACAAGAAAAATTTGACTACTACGTGCAGCATACGTTCGCTACGCGTGACCTTCTAGAAAGGTCGGCTTTAGCTGGTATTGCACAATGGCGCGACAACCCTCCAGAGTGGGGACAAGGTTGGGCAGGATACGGACGTCGGCTGAGCTCAAACTTTGGTCAATACTCCATCAAGAAGACCCTTCAGTTCAGTATTGGAGCAGCCCTTAAGGAAGATCCGCGGTATTTCGCCTCCACCGAAGATGGATTTTGGAGGCGCACCACCCATGCCGTCACCCACACGGTCATGGTGCAGAACGACTACAATCGCCGGGTGTTTTCCTTCGGTCGCGTTACTGGGACGCTTGGCGGCAGCTTCATTTCGAGAACATGGCATCCGGAACGGCAACGCACGGCAGGCCATGCTCTTCGCAATGCTGGCCTCTCCTTCGGTACCGAAGCGGGTTGGAATCTCTTAAGAGAGTTCTGGCCTGATATCAAGAGAATGTTTCACTGAACATATCCAACTCGGAGCGGATGGAAGCAAGACGAGGATAATACATAGCGCGGGCTTGCGCACCGTGAGGAATCAGTTGGCCACCGCCAGCCCAAACGGGATACATCAAGCCGCATACTTCTTTCCTTGAGTCTTCTTTGACCACAGCAAATGCCGCTGCCCTCGCCGCCTCTGCGAACCGAGTGAAGTTGTTCCCATCCACCTGCCATAAGGCCGCAGAGACGCAACATGGTCAAAAGTAATCTTCATCGCAGCCGTCAGGGGAATCGCCAGTAGGAGGCCAATCCCTCCCCACAGCCAACCCCAAAAGAGCAAGGCGATCGTGAGGACCACAGGATTCAGGCGGAGTCGATTGCCTAACACCTTGGGATAAAACAGATTCACAGCGATGACGTGCAAGACGGTCACAACTGCCAGGATCACCAAGATATCCTTGACACCGATGACATCCGCCGCGGCTAGCAAAGGGGGAATGGGTGCCAGAACGATTCCCAGATAGGGCACCAAGCTGAGGAATCCACTCAAAAAGCCGGTGAAATAGAAATAGGGGAGACGAAGCAGCGCAAAAACCAACGTGCTTATCGCACCGATTGCTAGCCCAATGAGTACGCTGCCCAAAAGGAAGCTTCGAATCATGGCGCCAACGAGAATCAAGGTCCGATGAGTTCTTCTGCGGTTCTCGGGTCGGAAAAGGAGCACAGTCGCAGTACGGAGATGCTCTTGCCAGGTCAGCATGAAGAAAACCAGGAAGGGAACAAACGATAGCAGAAACACGAACTCTGCCACTGACCCGACGTTTCTGAACAACACGTCGAATGTGTCGGGTTGCGGGATAACCCGAATCGCAGTCTTTTCCCCGGCAGTTTTGGGCAGCACGGACTCGCTGGTTCTCTGCAAGTTCTCGGCCTGTTGTCGAACTCGCAAAATCGCTTGCCGATACTTGGAAGCATGCCGGGGCAACTCCTCGATAAATGTCATGCCTCGGTCATACGAAAAATAAATAATGCCATACAGTATTGCCGACGTCGCGACAACGGACAAGAAGGCGGCCAGCGAGCGTGGCAGCCTGGCGCGTTGTAACATGTCTGTCGGGGGTGCGAGCATGAAAGCGAACAGAATTGCCACACAAAGCGTGACAAGTACCGGTTGAACCAGATAACAGATCGCTCCGATGACCGCAATGAGGGTTATCGATTGAGTAACTGACGCGCGCACAGCGGGAGTACGCGATCCGGACGAGGAACTTGCTTCTACGAGGGCGTCTTCTTGAGGCACTTATTTTCTCCACGTTGAAAAACCCGTTTGGGCTTCCCCAGTCCCGAAGAATGCCGCCAGGTATCACTCTCACGAGAGGAGTCGCGCCAGCTTGCCAGGGGCATACCTACCAGAAGCACAACGTCCAACCGATCTTGCCTCTTGCTCAACATGACCATCTCGCCTGGAAGCTGACAGTTTGTTTAATCCCATTCCTTTATCGCAGATCGATGGATCTCCGGCTGTTCTGTATTGATCTTGCATCTCGGGACCTCGGTAATCCCCGAGAGGTTGCCCCGAGTACGTGGCCGGCTCGCATGGAAACTCAACGGAGAATCATTTTATTCGCCGTGGTCTACTGTGGGTAGTCTGTCGCCCTCAGAAATAGAGCAAGCGGCAGCCGAGGAACGCGGTGGCTGCAATGGTGGAATTCTTTTGAGCCCGATCTGACGTGGGATGGAGGGCTTTGGACCAAGCCTATAACGATTGCCTGGGTATTGCGGAAGCATGGACGAACGGACAGGCAGCTCGTGAGCCTGCGAGATGAAGAAGTCTGTATCGACGGGTTAAGTATTTTTTTGAGAGAGAGTACGAAAACTATCCAAACGGCTCACTACTACCAGCACACCTTGCCGGATTTTGCGCGCAGCGCAGGCTTCTGGACTTCGCGTCGAGCATGTCTGGATGGATGAGCAGGGGCGCTTCAGTGTCCACTAGTTGAGCCCACTGCTCGGGGAACACGAAGAACTATAAGACCCGCTGGACTGTCTAGTCGGCCCAGCTCAGAATCCCAACAGTTCCGCGAATAGTTCCAGAGTCATTCCTTTTGCGGAAGTGATCCTGGAGTTCCGTCCCAGTTTTTCGCAACACCAGCAACAGCACTCTAGTCTAAAGCTCAATTGTCCCCGTGCGCCGCATCCACGGTTTGGTCAACCGTTCGAACTCTGTCGTCTTGCAGGGATCGGGCCTGCGCGAAGTCGGCTGGCTGGAAGAGAACACGAACTACTTGCCCGATCTCGAGTTTTTGAAACGGCAGTTTACGGCCACTGTCTAGAAACAGAATGTCGGAGCGCAACCAATGACGCAGCTTGAACGTTGCTCGTTCTTCAAGCTTCAGCCCATAGCGACGTCGCGTGGTTTCCGGAATGTAGAGCAGCTCTAGTCTGAGTCCATTGGTGAGACAGACTGCTGTATTTGAGTCCTCTGGCGCCACCAAGCCCTTCCGCGCATGGGTGAGTTGCTCAACCAGGAGAACCTCGTCTTCTTTGGCATTCCGCGATGGGCCTTCCAGGGAGTAATAACACATGAGACAGCCTCCCAAATATTTCCCTTTTCAGAAAATGTTAGCGATAGCCTACGCCGGAGTACGAAATAGTTCCGTTCAATTTTGCGCACATTTCGAGATCTTGATAGGAGACAAGATCTCGCGATCTTTTAAAAATTCTGCTCTCTTGCCTTGGCTGATTCTGTGGGAGATTCTCAATCGCTGCAAACAGGCACCTTGGTCCAGCAAGATGCAATGATGTGTGTCAGCGAGAGATCCCAGGTTAGTCGCTTCGATCCATCAATTTGCACTTCGTGCTGGATAACTCCAAAAATCTCAGAATAATAGGAGCTATCTGAAGGCTTTGTTGTGCTGAGCTTGATACTTCTCGGAAAAGGTTGACTTCATGAAAATAGACACATGATCGGGACCCGTTCACGCGGGCATTCCCATTTCAAATCACGACAAACCCTCGAAGGAATGAGATGACACTCAGATCTTCATATGGCAGTTTCTGTTCGGCAGTGAGCGTAGTTCTCCTGGTCTTGATCGGCCCGGCTGTGCTCGCCGCTCAGGAGTCCTCGCGGCAACGGCCCAATTTTGTGTTTATCCTGGCAGACGATTTGGGACAACATCAACTTGGGTGTTACGGAAGCAAATATTACGAGACACCGAGCATCGATCGGCTGGCGGCACAAGGAATGAGGTTTACTCGCGCATATTCCGCGGCTCCCATCTGCTCGCCGACTCGCGCCAGCCTCATGACAGGGAAGTATCCCGCTCGTTTGCACGTTACGGACTTCATTCCGGGCAGCAAGAACTGGACCAATACAAAACTCCTGGTGCCCGACTGGAACAAGGCCCTTCCGACTTCTGAGATCACGCTCGCTGAAATGTTGCGTGAGGCTGGCTACATCTCTGGTCACTTTGGCAAGTGGCACTTGAACATCGACAGGAAGAATTACCTAGATCGTCCCGGGGATCCCAAATCGCAGGGTTTTGACGACGTGCTGACGACGTACAAGCCGAATGAGGAAACGAATCAGAACCCCGATCCGAAAGACGATCCCCACAATGTCAGACACATTACGGACCGAGCCATAGCATTTTTGGAAAAGAACAAGTCCCGCCCGTTCTTTTGTTACGTGTCACACAATTCGATTCATCGCCCTGAACTGGATCATCCAGACCGGATCGCCAAATACGAGAAGAAGCCGGGAGCCGACAATCGCGACAATCGTCCCGTCCTGGCTGCCATGCTGGAACGACTCGACTCTGGTGTCGGCCGACTCATTGCCAAGCTGGATGAATTGGGCCTTGCTGAGAAAACCGTCGTCATCTTCTTCGGGGACAACGGAATGTTCGGTGACCCGGAAACTCTGAAGCCTTTGCGGGGCGCGAAAGGTCATCTTTACGAAGCTGGAATCCGCGAACCCCTGATCGTTCGCTGGCCCGGCAAGGTCAAGGCCAATTCGATTTGCGATGCTCCTGTGATCAGCAACGATTTTTACCCTTCTCTGGCGGAACTCGCTGGTCACAGGCTAAGTCAGCCTGACTTGGATGGTATCAACATCGTGCCGCTGCTCAGGCAGAGTGGATCCATCAGCCGAGAAGCGCTCTATTTCCACTATCCGCACTATTCGCCTCAAGGAGGCAGACCAGGCGGAGCAGTGGTTGCGGGACGTTACAAGCTGATCGTGTGGTATGAAAAGGAATTGGATGCCAAGGATGCGCTCGATTCCGTTGAACTTTACGATCTCGAGAAAGACATCGGCGAGCAGCACAACCTCGCACGATCAATACCCGATAAGACTCGAGCGCTCTACCAGAAGTTCAAGCACTGGCAACACACGGTTGCCGGTCAACTCATGAAACGCAATCCCGACTACAATCCTGCGCTGCCGACAACAGAGCGGAGCGACTAGACAGCGCCGACCTTGGAGTGTGTCCCCCGACACCATTCTGCTTGCCTGCAGCTTCGCGCGGGCAAGGCACGAAAAGCACTTTCACAAAGTTGTCACAGGTTCGTTCGTCCGTTGCCAGTGGCGTCAAGCCGCCACCAGCAGAAAGCGGCGTCGAGCCCGCTGCACTCCAAAACTTACTTCTTCAGGAATTGCATCGAGTACAAACTCGCTCCGCGTAACTGAAATTCCACCTGCACGACCTTCCCCTGCAGAGGGGACAGATCCCTGCCTCTGTCAAGCCATTCGACTTCCGTCTCCACGAAATCGCCGTTGATATAGACGCAATCATCAGCGCCGAAGCCCGGGATCGGTTTCCCTTGTTCGTCTAGAAACCCCACTTGAGCATATCCTGTCGCTCCAGTGTCGACGTTGAGAACGAGCCGGTTTCCCTTGAAGACGAGAGGTTTGGTAATGAGGGTTCCTGTCTTTTCGTAAGGTGCGGTCGCTGAAACGAAGCCATCGAGCCGCTGGACGACACGGTAGACCGCTCTTTTCAGATTTCTCTTCCAGGAGGAGTGGTAGGCTTGCTCGCCAAAATAATACTGCCAAATCTCAGGACCCCGTCGCACCATTCCTTGAGCCAGATACACCTGATGGATCGGGTCGCCGTGATGGCTGCCAACGCCAATGTAGGTCGGCCTGGGATAGCGCGTCCAATGGACCCCGTCCCGGCTTACCGCAAGCTGGGCTTCGACCGGTCCCGACCCCCGGCTCCGCTCTTCCTGTCCAAGAACCTGACGCGTTTTCGGACCGTCCGCTTCATAGTGGAAATACATGAGCGGAAAGGCTAGATAGGTATCGAGGGCCCACGGATACTTCATGGCCTTCGGCACATAGACATCCGTACCCACCGGATCGATTGCATCATTGGGAGCAAAAGCCGTCGGATACTCGACGCCAAAGCCGCCGGGCGTTAGAGGTCCGTTGTCGAGAAAGAAAGGACGCAGACGATCCAATCGCTTGTGCACGGCGATTTTCTCAAGAGCGTCGAGCGTCAAGGGTGTGAAGGGCCACGGCTGCGAGAGCTCACGAGTTTCCGTTCTTACGAACTCCCTTTGTGTTTCCCCGGCCACGGTTCTAGGGAAATCAGAACGGTGGTAGGCAACGTAACGCTGTCGCTGTTCGTCGTAAAAGATGTTGGATTGCGATCCGGACCGGAACGGCAGAATCGCAATCGGGTGGCGCTTGAAGTTCCAGCCGTCCGGTGAGGAATAGAGAAAAATCCCCCGCCGATGGAAGTCGCTGACGAACTTCCATCGCTCCTCTGGCGCAGCATTCGAGTCGATGAAAACCATGCCCATCGCGGCAGGCTCTGAAATTACGACATTTTGAGGACTATTTGCCGAAGCGTTGTTCACGTCTGGCGCTTCGAAATGAATGCCATCTTTGGAGACTTGGACTGCCAGGTTGTCCTGTTGCGCACCGTAGTAAAGGCGGATCAGGCCGTTCTCATCCTCCAGTACGTTTAGGTGTTTGCGGAAAGGGCCTTGAATGTTGTCGATCACACATTCGGCCAACGCCGGCGGATTGACTTGAAAGGCCACATCCTTGGTTTCCTTGACGAGAGCCGCATCGATAAATAGGTACTTTCGATCACCCAGTTGCACCGGCAAATTTTCCTTCAGCTCTCCTGCAAACAGAAGCGGCGGCCCTTGCTTCAAGGCCGTCGGCGACCGCTGGGCGCGAAGCAAGGGGGAGAAACTGGCAGGAGGAGTGAAGTTCTGAGCATAGAGCGTGCCGGAAGAAAAGCGTAGTTCGTCGATGCGTCCCTGAAGCGGCTTCTGCCACAATCCATCGCGCCCCACGCTGAGGTATGCCTCTGGCCCTCTAGGCAAGGATTTGAGAAATGCCCCTTTGGACGGCCTCTGCTCCTTGCCGTCGACGTAGTGTCGAAGTCTCCCTTCGCGATGCGCGTACACGAATGCTAGGTGCCGCCAGACGGTGGAACCTGGAGTCAGGGCTTTGCCATCGGTTGGGATCGCCAGCCGCGTGCTGGTGGGCTGGTTGATGAGCACAAAAGTGCGATGGTCAGGCGCCAGCGCCAGTTGCGTTATCACAGCACTGTCTCCTCGCGGCCCGCTGCCCACCTCAAACACGACGCCATCGGTGACCGCCTTCCGGACGGGACGGAACCAGAACTCCACCGTCCAGTCGAAGTCTCCCAGATTCAGCTTTGTGTCCGTGGCATTGGCAAACCCGACCTCGTTGCGCAAATGATTCTCGGCGGAGGTCATCAGGGCGCAGAAGCGAGCGGTCCTCCAGCTGAGCGGCTCCACCTTACGTCCTTCTTTGGCTATCACCGGTCCCAACCCAAATCGCGGATTGTCGGATTGGGGAAATGGAAAGGGTGGATACTCGCCCGGTTCGAGCGCATTCCCAAACTTGCCAGAAACAACTTGACCTCCCAGGCCCAACACTAGCGGGTAGTCGTTGCTTGACACATCACTGAGCACCGAACTGGGATATAGCCCCTGTTGCTCATCAAACGGCCAAAGCGCAATGGTCTGGGCAAAACTGGCAGCCGAAAAATTAAAGAGAACCAGCGGCGCAAAGGCGCGAAGCACGAATCGTCGGGTCATGGGCGTTCTCTAGGTGTAGGTTATGTCTCAAGGGTCAAGCCTCCTGCCTGCTTTAGACAAAGCTGCGAACTGAGACCAAAAGCATTCGGAAACTACCTATAAAACTTCCGGCGCAGCCAACCAAGCACCACACGCTTTCGGGTTGATCCTGTCACTGTCTACAGACCTGGAACCACCCGACACCTGGAACCTGACACCTGCCACCTCACCGGTCGGCAATGGCCCCGTCCGCAAAGCGGTGGCTTCTCCAGTCTTTCGGTTTATACGGAAATTTGCCGGCAACATTCTCGTCGAGGTTGATGCCCAGTCCGGGGCGGTCAGGGGCCAAAGCATAGCCCTTCTCAAATTGCACGGCCCCGCCGTAGAAGAGATCCTTCCATCGGTCAGACTGACCACTTCCAATCTCGAGGATCGTGCCGTTGGGGGAGCACATGTTGACGTGTAGGGACGCGATTGTGCTCACCTCACTTTGCGGGTTGTGGGGTGCAAGCTCGATTCGAAAAGCCTCCGCCATGGTTGCGATCTTTCTCATTTCGAGGATCCCGCCGCAGTGAACCACGTCGGGCTGAACGTAGTCCACCAAGTGGCGGCTGCAGATCTCGTTGAAAGCGTACTTGGTGACCAGCCGCTCGCCCGTGGCCAAAGGCACGCTGGTGTGCGACCGCAGATGAGCCAGTTCACCAAGGTCCTCTAGCTGCGTGGCTTCCTCTACAAACATAGGTCGATACTCCTCCGCCCGTCTGCAGAACTCCACAGCCATCGTCGTGGTGGGCTTTCCGTGGATGTCAATGCAGATATCAAAGTCTTCACCGACCGCTTCCCGCACGGCCTTCAGCTTTGCGATGGCTTCTCGCACAGCGCGACGAGGGTCGATAATGTTATTGCGGTCCGCGTTCATGAAGCCCGCCTTGCAGGCCGTCCAGCCTTCTTCCTTTCGCTTGAGCCAGTTCTTTGCGTAATCTTCAGCAGTTCTCCCTTCAGCATGCGGATAGATGCGAACCTTGTCGCGGGCCTTCCCGCCTAGCAGCTTCCAGATCGGCTGGCCGAGGGCCTGACCCAGGATGTCCCAGAGCGCGATCTCCACAGCACTCATGGCGGACAT